>JAEEGJ010015687.1_pt1 | contig 17602 bp, 18 predicted proteins | sample 8958761 | NCBI WGS metagenome assembly JAEEGJ01 (sample SAMN16246546, study PRJNA631951) | gut metagenome | biome: gut microbiome; feature: rumen; material: RS-attached | host: Bos | place: Iran: Karaj | collected 2018-10 | reverse complement strand
CTCGTAAAAGAGGAGAATAGGGAATCCGGTGAAAATCCGGACGCAGCCCCCACTACTGTAACCCGGTACGAGGTCCAGATAAAGTCATTGGCCGTAAGGCTGAGAAGGCGATGGACTGAGGTAAAACGGGTAAGCCAGGAGACCTGCCGGCGAGTTTTTTGTTTTTAGTTCTTTTCGGGGATGGGAAAGGGACGGAAATGGAGATTTCGGTATGAAAAAAACATGGAAGGCGCTCGCGCTTGCGCTGACGCTGGCTGTTTGTGTTGCCTCTCTGGGTGGATGCAAGAAGTCCGAGAGCAAGACGACAACAACTGCTGAGGAGACCAAGGCAGGAACTCAGTATCCGCTGGAGATCACTGACGGATATGGCTCGAAGGTAACTATCAATGAAGAGCCGAAGAAGATCGTAACCTGCAGCCCGGCGATGACGGAGCTCGTATTCTCGCTCGGCAAGGGTGACTGCCTCGTAGGACGCACTTCTCTCTGCAATTATCCGGCAGAAGCTGAGAAGGTAAAGGTAGTACTCGAGGATCTGTACACACCGAATCTGGAGACGATCGTTGCTGCTCAGGCAGATATCGTTCTCGTAGATTCCATGATTTCCCAGGACAACTATAACGAGCTTAAGAAGCTCGGCTGCACAGTTGTTTCCTTCAACGACGAGCTTAAGGTCGATGGCGTTTACACACGTATCGAGAAGCTCGGTCAGATCCTGAATGCTTCCGAGCAGGCAGATAAGGTCATTTCCGACATGAAGGCCAAGATCGATTCCGTAAGCAACGCGCTCAAGGACAACAAGATGAAGCCGACAGTTTACTATGTAGTCGGCTTCGGTGAAGGCGGAGACTACACCGCTACCGGCGACACATTCATTAACGATATCCTCGAAAAAGCAGGTGTCGATAACGTCGCAAAATCTGCGAACAACTGGTCCTATAACGTAGAGGATCTGGTTTCTCAGGATCCGAACATCATCATCATCCCGTCATGGGCTGACGGCACATTCCAGACCACCGCTCCTTACTCTGAACTGACAGCAGTTAAGGAAGGCAACGTAATCGTTCTGGACAGCACAGATACACTGGACCGTCAGTGTGCAAGAAACGCAGATGCAATCGAGATGCTGGCGAAGCTGGTATTCCCGGAGTGCTTCGAGGCTGAAAAAGCAGCGTAATCGATCCTTACCGGCATGCGCCGGATATGATGGAAGCAGTTTATGAAAAAAGAACCGCTTAGAAAAACAACAATGACATTGACCGGAGGGAGCTTACTGCTCCTTCTGGTCATTGTTGTTATTTGGGCCTCGGCTGTAGGCGCTGTATCCGTGCCTTTTTCACAGAGCGCGAGGATCGTCTTTGCCAAACTCCCGTTCGTGAATAAGGATAAACTCCTTGAAGGAATCCCGAGAGCGAACAAACTGATCATCTGGGATATCCGTCTGCCGCGTGTGCTCCTTGCGGGACTCGTGGGCGGAGGTCTTGCTGCGGCAGGAGTCGTCATGCAGGCCCTATTCCGAAACCCGCTGGCGGATCCGCAGGTGCTGGGCATCTCATCCGGCGCGGCCTTTGGCGCGGCAATCGCGATCGCATTCGGAATCTCTTTCTCGGTACTGGGGATCAGCAGCATCTGGATGTGTGCTTTCATCGGCGCGATGCTCACGATGCTTCTGGTATTCCGTGTAGCGCGTATCGCGACTTCGCGATCGGTCACGGGGATCCTGCTGGCCGGTATCGCCTGCTCGTCGATGCTGACGGCAGCGATCACACTCCTGATGATGAAGAAGAGAGACCGCCTCGAGCGTATCTATCTGTGGATGCTCGGAAGCTTCTCAGCGGCTTCCTGGATCAAGGTTGCCTTTATGGCGATCGTACTTGTGGGTGCCGTGCTGTGCTTTACGGTCCTCGGAAGAGATCTCGATCTTTTAAGCTTCGGTGATCATGAGGCGCAGAGCATGGGTGTATCCGTCCGGCGCACCCGCACGATCGCAGTGGTCGCGACGTCCCTTCTTGTTGCCGCATCTGTCTCGGTCAGCGGCATCATCGGATTTGTCAGCCTGATTATCCCGCATATCATGCGGCTCCTCGTCGGTCCGAAGAACCGGCGTCTCATCCCGCTGTCGCTTCTGGGCGGCGCGATCTTCATGATCATCTGTGACCTGATCTCCCGTACGGCTGCTCCGCCGGCAGAGATCGCCGTTGGCGCGATCACCCAGGTAACGGGCGCACCGTTCTTCCTCTACCTTCTGTGGAAAGAAAGAAGAAGGGAGGAGCGTGACTGATGGAAAAAGAGATCCTTAACACGGGTATCGAGGCAAAAAACCTCTCGTATCAGCCCGCAAGCGCCAAGGTCCCGATCCTGTCGGATGTCTCATATGAGTTTGCCGAAGGGCATATGACCGCTCTTCTCGGACCGAACGGCTCGGGCAAGACAACGCTTCTTAGGCATATCCTTTCCCAGATCAAGTGCCCCGAGGGCGCTGTCCTGATCGACGGTAAGGACGCATCTTCCTACGCACCGAAGGAGCGAAGCCGGAAGATCGCGTGGGTGCCGCAGAGCAGCAGCGGGGAGAGTGCATTTACCGTAGAAGAAGTCGTCCTTATGGCGCGCTACCCGTATAAGGGAACCTGGGATGGCGATTCGAAAGAGGACCTGGCCATCGCGGAAGATGCGATGCGGGCCGTGGGTGTGATTGACCTTGCCAAAAGAAACTTCACATCGCTTTCGGGCGGCGAGCGCCAGCGCACACTGATCGCGAGATCCCTCGCGCAGACCACACCGTGGATCCTCCTCGACGAACCGACGTCGAACCTCGACATCAAGCATCAGATCGGCATTATGGACCTGCTGCATAAGAAGGTCGAAGAAGGAAACTTAAGCGTCATCGTCGTCATGCACGACTTTAACATGGTCGAAAGATACTGCGACCGGGCGATCCTGCTCCGTGAGGGAAAGGTCATCGCCAAGGGGGAAAAGGACGAGGTCCTCACCCCGGAACTTCTTACTTCAGTATATGAGGTCGGCTTTGATATAATGGAAAAAGACGGAAGAAGACTTTTCTTCGCCAAAGATGTGAAGTGAGGGACGGCATATGGAATTGATCACCAAGGCAGATAACTTCGAAGAGTATCTCGAGGTCAGCGAATATATCAATCACAATAACGTTAAGGTCATCATCGTGATGAACTACCTGATGGAGAGAATCTTCAAGGACATGAACGATGGCGAGAAGATGGGCTATCTTGATCCGGAGATCGAGTTCGCATCCCGCGCTTTTGAGTTCGTCAGAGACGAGATCTCCCACAGTAACGATGCCGGCCGAAAAGAACTGTGCCTTAGAGCTTCGGATGTCCTCGACAAGAGAACGGGTCTTTGCTTCGGAAAGTCCCATCTGCTCTGCGCACTCCTCCGTGCGGCAGGAATTCCGGCAGGACTCTGCTACCAGTATCTCCGCCTGGATGATAATGACGATAACTCGCCCCTGATCCTTCACGGGCTGAATGCTGTATACTTTGCCTCGATCGGCCGCTGGGTCCGCCTCGATGCCAGAGGAAATAAAGAAGGTGTCGATGCGCAGTTCTCCATCGAAGAGGAGAAGCTCGCCTTCCAGGTACGCCCGGGTCTCGGCGAGACGGATCTTCCGTTTATCTTCCCGCGTCCGGATCACGGCGTGATCGGAGTACTCAAGCAGTACGAGACGGTACAGGACGCAATGGCGAACCTGCCGACAAAGATCGCGGGTTCGTGCTGACGGATTATTCCAACGACGGCAAGTACATGCGATAAAGAAATAGTATCAGTGCTTTTGCCATAAAATCATGGAAACACTTGACGTAGGGCGGGTGAAGATGGTATTATTTCATTCGCTGATTAAGTAAATGGCGCCATAGCCAAGTGGTAAGGCAGAGGTCTGCAAAACCTTTATCCCCGGTTCAAATCCGGGTGGTGCCTCCAAATCAAAGGAGTTATCGGAAGATGACTCCTTTTTTTTATCTTTTCAGGTGACAGAAAAGTTAGTGGACAGAAATCCGGCCTGTGCTAGAATACAGGCGCAGTTACGGAAGCATCAAGAACAGAAAGAGTGAAAAAGATGGCAAACAAGAGATTAATCAGAACAATAAGTACAATACTTCTTATCGCAGTCGTCCTAAGCGGATGCTCGGGAAAGAAGAAAACTACTGACGGACAAAAAGCGGTTACGGGCCCGACGGCCGAGTCTGTGACTTCATCCGAGACCAGCGGGACTCCGACGCCGACACCTACACCGAAGCCGACGGATACCCCGACGCCGACACCCGCGCCGAAGATCGAGAACATCAGCAACAACGAGGAAGGTCACTACACTTTCCAGAGACATGTATTTGGCAGTGCCTATCTTGAGGAGTTCGGTGAGAAATACAGAGACGCGATGTATTCTTTCTGCGATGCGGTCTATAACGGAGAGGATACATTTGACTGTCCGGACGAGGATATGTACGGCTGGTGCATCGGCCGTTTTTCGATGTTCTTCTGTCCGCTCGCAAGCGCCTACGTTGCGAAGTATTCGCCCGACGGCGGTCCGAGCTATAAGGACGGAAAAGGCTACATCTACTACACGATCCCGAAGGACGAGTTCATGAAGAAGGAAAAGGAATTCGAAGAGCAGATCGTCCGGATCATCAACGACTGTGTCAGTGATGATTATACTGATTTTGAAAAAACACTCGCACTCTATGAGTATATGTGCAAGAACTATACCTATGACTATGATATGTACGAGCATATGAATGAGCGGACGGATGAACAGACCGGCTACCGATGCCTCGTTGAGAAGCATGGTATCTGCTGCGAGGTTGCGGCACTCTATAACTTCCTCCTTCTGCAGGTAGGCGTAGATTCGGAAGAGATGGGCGGTTTCGGAACCAGTGAAGGCCACTCGTGGGTATACGTCACGATCGATGGAAAGTCCTATCACATCGATGCTACCTGGGGACAGACTTGTGATAAGGTCCGCCTCGACTATTTCATGATGACTGATAAGATCCGTGAAGACCGTGATGACTTTAAGACTACATCCCTCTCCATCGGCGCCCAGGGCGACCAGAGCAGAAAGTATCACAAGTTCTCCTCCACGGATGAGAAGTACCAGCCGCTGTGGGATAAGCTCTACGTCGGTATGGACAGAGAAACCCAGGAGATCGTCTACGAAGATTACGATGGAAACATCGGCAGGTTCTACTACGGATCCGATGCGGCAGAAGAAGACCGGCCGGAGGTGTCACAGGAGACAGAGAAGGCTGCTTGACCTCAGTAATCCGGAAAACGAAGCTCCTGCCGAAATCCGGCAGGAGCTTTTTCTTTTTCGGGGAAAAAGTGTAAAATACACATTATGCATGTATACTTTCATTTATTTGGACTGAATATTCCGGCGTACGGTACCATGATCGCAACCGGCGTGCTACTTGCCAATCTCATCGCGTACTTCCTGATCAAGCGTGACGGGAAGACTTTTGATGACCTGCTCCTCGTCGAAGCATATGCGATCCTCGGTGGCTTTGTCGGTGCGAAACTCCTCTATATCCTGGTCTCCATTCCCTCTATCGACTTCCGCAGACTGGGGGATCTTTCGTATGTCAATGACCTGATCCGCGGAGGCTTTGTTTTCTATGGCGGACTGATCGGAGGCGTGCTGGGTATCCTTATCGGAAAGAAGATTCACCATTATGATGTCGCTTACTTCGCAAAGAGGATCGTCTTTCTGGTCCCGTTCTGTCACGCATTTGGCCGGATCGGATGCTTCATGGCAGGATGCTGCTATGGTGTCGAGTATCACGGCCCATGTCATGTCGTTTTTCCTGAGGATTCTTTTGCGATCCCGGGAGTTCCGCTGTTTCCGATTCAAATGGTAGAGGCAATCAGCCTGTTTCTGATATCTCTTCTTCTTTTTATCCTGATGGTCAAATTCCATTCCCGTTTCACGGTGGAAATCTATATTGCCGTCTATGCCTGTCTCAGATTTGTTCTCGAGAAATACCGCTTCGACGCAGACAGAGGAATCTACTTCGGGCTTTCGACATCGCAGTGGATCAGCATCCTGCTTCTTACCGGCGCTGTTGTCTCGGTTATTGTGCGAAAGAGAAGACTTGCATCCGTTCCTGCGGTGGAGCCGGTTAAAGAAGCGGATAATGAAGAGCCGAAGGAAGAAGACCCTGCTTAAGTGATTCCCGAAAAAAGAAGACTGTCCGCGAGGTATTGGAAAGACGGACAGCCAAGGGATTGTGTTGGGTGATCGAGGAGGTGTGCATTCCTCTTTCATCCTTATTATCTTTCGTGAAACATAAATGAACTTTAAATTCAAAAATTGCTCATAAAGTGTCAACATTCATTTCCTAAACTAAAAGCATAGATTCAAGGGGAAACAAGGAGGGCGACACTATGACGAATGCTCCAGGAGATCCTAGAACTGTTATCAGAAACGATATTACGGGCGAGCCACTGGCAAAGATGGTGGTCCCGGAGGGATGGGAGGCGCACGGCCTTATCCTGAATCTTTTTCAGGGGATCGATAAGCCGTTCGTGGCACAGGTCCTGGCGAAGTCAAAGGACGGAAGTTCTTCGATCCTGATCCGGACAGGCGAGATGTTCCTGGATGTGCTCGAGCACTTCGACCGCCTGATGGGCTCGGATAAGTTCGTCGACGGTAAGATGCAAAAAGCACTTCCTCTCGTGATGGCCAGACAGATCCCTTTTTCGAATTATCTCAATGCTTTTCTAGCGAGAAACTTAAAGGGTGCACCGCTCGAGGCGGTTGCTGACGCGACGCTTCCGAGTGTGGCCGGACTTCACCCGGAACTGGTAAGGCAGCAGCTTCAGGCGAAGTTTGATTTCCAGAAATCGTGGGATATGTCCTATGTCAATCCGATCTCGGAGCCTTTTCTCCTTTCGACGAACCAGGCGTCGCTTCTGCGGAAATACAGAAGCGGCGGCAGGATCATCATGCTCGGCATGGACCTGACCTCGATGGAGTGGGAGCAGAGAATGACTCAGAATGCCGTGGCATACGGTATGGTGGGAGTCCTTGCAATGGTAAGAAAATGCAGAGGCCACTATGTTGTCTGGGGAAGTGAAAACATCTATTTCTGCAGTACAGATGATGCCCATGAAAATGAGGCTGCAGCCGCCTTTATGAAAATGGTATCTACATTCACGTTCGATAACTCGGTCTATAAGATGAAGTTTCAGAAAGCGGAGGAGTTCAACCAGAAGGAACTGGCGAAGAACCAGATGTATCAGGCACAGATACAGGCAAATCAGGAACAGCTCCGCATTAACCAGGCGAGACTCCAGCAGACACTTGCCGATAACAGCCGTGCAATGAGTGACATGATCATGGATTCGTGGAACCAGAAGATGGCTTCGGATTCCCGCATCAGCCAGGCGAGAAGCGAGGCGATCCGCGGAGTAAACACCTATGTCCGTACCGACGGCTCGACTGTAGAGCATTCGGTCGTATCCGACCATGTGTATCAGAACCAGTATGGCGACACCGTCGGCGTCAGCGGACCTGCGATCGACCCGAGCTACATCCCCGACTGGACGGAGATACAGAGGCAATAGTGCTTTTGCCGAAGAGCAAGTGTTTCTGCGCCCGAAAGATGTTATAATGCATAGGTAACATCGCATGGGAGGCGCAACATGGATTGCACTACGAAACTGTTTTCTGAGTTTAACGAGAGGATCTCGAAGATCTGCGAGGAGTTTGCCGACAAGGTGACCTCGAGTGAGGGTCCGACAGAAGCCGAGATGGCGGAGCACTTTAAGGAGTTCCGTCCGTATATTGAACAGAATTCCGAACCATTCTGGAAAGAACCGAAGGATTATCTCGACGGTAAGACCGGCGAGGAATTCATCGGCGCGATGGACATGGAGACTGCGCTCGCGGCCTTTGACGAGGCGGCGATGCTGATCGATGATGAAGCGACACCGTATCCGCTGGTCGATAGGCTGAAGAGCTTCGGCGATCCGGCATGTGAGCGTCTTCTGAAGATGGTGCTGGATGCATCGTGGCAGCCGGCGGAAGGCGAGGACGAGAATGAGTTCTTCGTGAAGTTCCAGCCCTGCGTATCCGCGATCCGTTTCTTCGGCGCAGCTCAGTACGAGCCGGCGATGGAGCCGGTGCTCGAGCGCTTCTGCAGTTTCTCCAGCACACAGGAATATATTGCCGACTCCGTCAAGGTCATGATGCTCGGCCTCGGCGAGAAATCCGTTCCGGTGCTTACCGACTTCATGCTGAACCGTTCCGATGAAGAGGTGACGGGACCTTACGAGGACATGATGATCATGCTGACCCACGTCGGCATTAAGAGTCCGCAGAACGAGATCTACCAGGCACTTCGCGCCGGCTTCCGCCGCATGAAGAACAAGGTCATCGCGGTCATCTGTATCGGTGACTACGGCGATCCGCGTGGTATCGCACTTCTCAAGGGCTACCTCGACAGAACGACACATACCATCGACAGAGAGACCTTCTACGAGGCACTCTCCGCGATCCGTCGTCTCGGCGGCGAGATCAACGATATCCAGGATCCGTTCCACGATTTCACGAACAAAGTTCCGAAGAAGGATCAGGAGAAGAAGTAATGGAATTCCGCCCGTGCATCGATATCCATAACGGGAAAGTCAAGCAGATCGTCGGCGGCACGCTCAGTGATTCCGGCGCGAAGGAGAACTTCGTGTCCGAGCGCGGTGCCGGATATTTTGCGGAGTACTACCGGGATCTCGGGATCACCGGCGGACATATCATCATGCTCAATAAGGCGGGCACCCCGGAGTATGAGGCGTCACGGGCAGCGGCGATGGAGGCTCTGTCTGCCTACCCCGGAGGACTTCAGGTCGGAGGCGGCATCAATGCGGAGAATGCGGGTGCTTTTATAGAAGCGGGCGCGAGCCACGTCATCGTGACCTCGTATGTTTTTTCTGACGGGAAGATCAACTATGAAAATCTGTCTGCCCTCGTTTCGGCAGTCGGCCGTGAGCACGTGGTGCTCGACTTAAGCTGCCGGAAGAAAGGCGACGACTACTATATCGTTACCGACCGCTGGCAGAAGTTTACAAGGACGAAGCTGACGGCGTCTCTTCTTAAGAAACTCGAAAAGCACTGCTCCGAGTATCTCATTCACGCGGTTGACGTGGAGGGCAAGGCCGCGGGCCCGGATGAAGCGCTGTTCTCGATCTTCGGAGAGTACGCGGACAGCGAGGGTGTTGAAGCTCTTCCGGTAACCTATGCCGGCGGCATCCATTCCTATGACGATATCCGCGCCCTGAAGAAGGTGTCCGGCGGACGCGTCAATATTACTGTCGGTTCCGCGCTTGACCTGTTCGGCGGCAAGCTTTCCTGCGAAGAGATCCTCAAGATCATTCGTGAGTAAGAATCTAATTGATTTAAGATGAAACAACAAAAAAGCCGTCTCGCTTGAGACGGCTTTTGATTTGGAGCGGGATACGAGATTCGAACTCGCGACTTTCACCTTGGCAAGGTGACACTCTACCACTGAGTTAATCCCGCGTTTGAGGTCAACGTGAATATTATATGCGCGGCATAAGGTTATGTCAACACCTTTTTTCAATGAATTCGCACTTTCCGTAACTCCGCCGATCCGACGCGAAAAGCACTGTTCTGCAAGCCCCGCGCGCCGCCGGCATCCCTAATTATCAAGAAACTCATATTGACAATAAAGTATATAAGGAATATATTTTGAATGTAAAATAGTTTGAAAGGCAAAGTAATTTTTATGAGCAATACAAATTCATCCACTGAACTTCTAAATGGTTTCGGCCGGGTGATTGGTATCGGCAGTTATCTGCCTGAGAAAATTATGACGAACGACGATCTGGCCAAGATCGTAGAGACGAACGACGAATGGATCACTGAGCGCACCGGTATCAAGGAGCGCCACATCTCCGAGCCGGAGAAGGATACTTCCGAGAGCATGGCGATCGAGGCAGCGAAGAGAGCGGTTGCCGATTCTGGCATCGATCCGAAGGAGATCGGACTGGTCATCGTCGCATCCACAACACCGAATGTGCTTTTCCCGGTACTCAGCGCAAGCGTACAGGCAGCCGTAGACGCGGACAATGCCATGTGCTTCGACATGAACGCAGCCTGCCCGGGATTTCTGACGGCTTTTGTCACGGCACAGAACTATATCCGTTCCGGCATGGTGAAGACCGCGCTGGTCATTGGTACAGAAAACCTCACTAACTACGTGGATTTCACTGATCGCGGAACCTGCATCCTCTTTGGCGACGGTGCAGGCGCCTGCGTGATCACAGCAGATGAATCCCTGCAGTACGAAGCGGTCATGCGCGCGGCCGGAAAGCGTGGCGAATGCATGCACTGCGAATCCTATATGCAAAAAGGTAAAGAGAAGACACCGGAGTTCCTTAAGTCCAACTACATCATGATGGACGGACAGACGGTGTTTAAGTTTGCCGTTACGGAAGTGCCGAGAGTCATCGAGGATCTCCTCAAGAAAACCGGCACGAACCCTGATGATATCGACTACTTCATCCTTCATCAGGCAAACCGCCGCATCATCGAATCCGTAGCGAAGCGTTTAAAGCAACCGATCGAAAAGTTCCCGATGAACATCGAGAAGACCGGCAACACTTCATCCGCGAGTATCCCGATCCTCTTCGACGAAATGAAGAAGCAGGGACTGATCGGCGAAGGAAAGAAAAAGATCGTCATGTCCAGCTTCGGCGCAGGCCTTCTGTGGGGCGCCGTCCAGACAGAAATTTAAAGGAGAAGAATCATGAAAACGAGACTCACTGAACTTCTGAATATTGAGTACCCGATCATCCAGGGCGGTATGGCCTGGGTCGCGGATTTCCATCTGGCGGCAGCGGTAAGTAATGCCGGCGGACTTGGAATCATCGGTTCCGGCGGAGCTGACGCGGAGTGGGTAAGAAACCAGGTCAAGTCCTGCCGTGAACTCACAGATAAGCCGTTCGGCGTAAACGTTATGCTCATGAATCCGCACGCTCCGGAGATCGCGGATGTCCTCGCGGAAGAAAAGGTCGCAGTTATCACAACAGGCGCGGGTTCCCCGGAAAGATATCTGAAGAAGTGGCAGGAAGCCGGCATCAAGATCATCCCGGTAGTTGCTTCCGTAGGTCTTGCCAAGAGAATGGAAAAGCTCGGTGTAGACGCAGTTGTTGCCGAGGGAACAGAGTCCGGCGGACACATCGGCGAACTGACCACAATGACATTGGTTCCGCAGGTCGTTGACGCACTCTCCATTCCGGTCATCGCCGCAGGCGGTATCGCAGACGGCAGAGGAATCGCGGCAGCTTTCATGCTCGGTGCCGAGGGCGTTCAGTGCGGCACATGCTTCATCCCCTGCGATGAGACAAACATTCATCAGAACTACAAGGATCTGGTCCTTAAGGCCAGTGATATCGATACCAAGGTCACGGGAAGATCGACCGGTCATCCGGTAAGAACGATCAGAAACCAGCTGACCAAGCTCTATCTGAAGATGGAAGCAGACGGAGCGACACTTGACGAACTTGAGCAGCTCTCGCTCGGTTCTTTGCGAAAAGCAGTACTCGACGGTGATAAGGACATGGGTTCCTTCATGGCAGGTCAGATCTCCGGTCTTCTCAAAGAGCAGATGACCGTAAAGGACAGAATGGTCTCCATGATGGACCAGGCAGAAGCACTTTTAGGAGGTAAGAAATAATGAAGATCGCATTTATGTACCCGGGCCAGGGCGCCCAGAAAAACGGAATGATGCAGGATTTCTACGAGCAGATCGGATCCGCTCGTGACCTTTTCAATAAGGCAAGTAAGATCAGCGGATACGACATCCCGGATCTCTGCTTCAACGAAAAAGAAGAACTGAACCAGACCAAGTACACACAGGTCTGCCTCCTTACCGCATGTATGGCGGCAACCGAGACTCTCCGCGAAGAAGGCATCGAACCTGACGCGACATGCGGACTTTCCCTCGGTGAATACACGGCACTTGTTGCTTCCGGCGCGATGTCTTTTGAAGACGCGATCAAGCTCGTTACCGAAAGAGGTAAGATCATGGAAGAAGCGGCTCCGGATATCGGCGGCATGAGCGCGGTCATCGGCATGTGCGAAGAAGATCTCCGCGCCGCGATCGACGGTATCGAGGGTGTATATGTAGCAAACTTCAACTGCCCGGGCCAGATCGTTATCACCGGTTATAAGGAAGCAGTTGAGAAGGCCGGCGAAGTCCTGAAAGAAAAGGGCGCAAAGAGAGTTATCCCGCTGAAGTGCAGTGGTCCGTTCCACTCTCCGATCATGGAGCCGGCAGGAAGAAAGCTTCGTTCCATCATCGACGAAGTCGAGTTCTCCGATCTGAAAGTTCCGTACGCGGCTAACCTCACAGGTGACCTCGTCAACGATTCCAAAGAGATCCCGGATCTCCTCGAAAAGCAGGTCAGCGGATCCGTTCGTATGCAGCAGGATATCGAAGCTCTGGCAAAATCCGGCGTAGATACATTTATCGAGATCGGTCCGGGTAAGACCATCTCCGGTTTTGAAAAGAAGACACTGTCTGATGTTGAGATCCTCAACGTCGAGACACTCGAAGATGTAAAGGCAGTAGCCGCACGCATCAAGGAAAAGGCGGAGGAACAGGCATGAGCAAGACTGCGATCGTAACCGGCGGCTCCCGCGGCATCGGCCGCGCGACAGCCATTGAGCTCAGCAAAATGGGCATGAACGTTGCCGTCATCTACTGCGGCAACCAGGCAAAAGCAGAAGAGACCGTTGCTTCCTGCAAGGAAAACGGTGTGGACGCTATCGCTCTTAAGTGCGATGTAAAAGTAAAAGATGAAGTAGAAGCGACTGTCGCGAAAGTGCAGGAAACCTTCGGTTCCGTAGATGTTCTCGTAAACAACGCGGGCGTCACCAAGGACGGACTTCTCCTTCGAATGAGCGAAGAGGATTTCGATACGGTCATCGATACCAACCTTAAGGGTTGCTTCCTCTTCAGCAAGACCTGCGCGTCGATCATGATGAAGCAGAGATCCGGTAAGATCATCAACATTGCTTCGATCGTCGGTCTGCAGGGCAACGCCGGCCAGGCAAACTACGCAGCGTCAAAGGCCGGTATCATCGGCTTTACCAAGTCTCTGGCAAAAGAACTCGGATCCCGCGGCATCAACGTTAACGCCGTAGCTCCGGGCTTCGTTGAAACAGATATGACCGATGTTCTTTCCGACAAGGTCAAAGAAGCATTCCTCAATATGGTGCCCTTAAAACGCACCGCGAAGCCGGAAGACATCGCGAACGCGATCGGCTTCCTGGCTTCGGAAAAAGCAGACTATATCACCGGACAGGTGCTGACCGTAGACGGCGGCATGTGCATGTAATATCACGGCGCTTTTCGCGCTGACTTAAACAAAGGAAGGTAAGAAAACATGAGAAGAGTTGTAGTAACCGGAATGGGCGCGGTCACACCGCTGGGCAACACAGTTGAAGAATTCTGGGCGAATATCAAGGCCGGAAAAGTCGGCATCGGACCGATCACAAAGTTCGACACGACCGAGTACAGAGCCAAGGTCGCAGGTGAGGTCAAGGACTTCAAAGCCGACGAATACATGGATTTCAAGACCGCAAAGAGAATGGAACCTTTCTCTCAGTACGCGGCGGCTGCAGCTCTCATGGCTGTGAAAGATTCCGGCGTGGAGATCGAAAAGGAAGACGCTTACCGTTGCGGCGTTATCGTCGGATGTGGCGTTGGTTCCATGCAGGCAACAGAGCGTGAGCACAAGCGCCTTTTGGACTTCGGCCCGAACAAGATCGGACCTCTCTACATCCCGCTCATGATCTCCAACATGGCTGCAGGTAACATCGCGATCGTTACCGGCTTTAAGGGTAAGAACATCGATGTCGTAACAGCTTGTGCTTCCGGCACGAACTCTATCGGTGAGGCTTTCCGCTCGATCCAGAATAATGAAGCGGACGTTATCCTCGCAGGTGGTACCGAAGCCGCGATCTGCCCGATGGGCGTTGCCGGTTTCTGTGCGCTGAAAGCACTTTCCTTCAGCGAAGATCCGATGAAGGCTTCGATCCCGTTCGATAAGAACCGTGACGGTTTCGTTCTCGGCGAGGGTGCCGGCGTTATCGTTCTCGAAGAGTATGAGCACGCAAAGGCCCGTGGCGCGAAGATCTACGCAGAGATGGTCGGATACGGCGCAACCTGCGATGCTTACCACATCACTTCTCCGGAAGAGTCCGGTATCGGCGCTGCTCACGCAATGATGGCAGCAATCAAGGATGCCGGCATCGAGCCGTCTGAACTTGACTATATCAATGCTCACGGTACATCCACTCACCACAACGACCTTTTCGAGACCCGTGCGATCAAGATGGCGCTCGGAGATGCTGCGAAGGACGTGAAGATCAACTCCACGAAGTCCATGACCGGACACCTTCTCGGTGCAGCCGGTGCGATCGAGGCAATCGTTCTTGCCAAGTCCGTTGAGGAAGGCTTTATCCACCAGACCATGGGCTCTTCCGAGACAGAAGAAGAGATGGATCTCAACTATTGCTTTGGCACTTCCTACGAACAGGATGTAAAATATGCTATGAGCAACTCGCTCGGATTCGGCGGTCATAATGCTTCCATCATCATGAAGCATTTCGAAGAGTAAGAAGTACGCGCTCTGCGCGATTATGTGCGGATCCGCCGCACGCGAACAGTGAGGTATCTACTATGGCAAAAGCACTGACCACAAGACAGATCATGGATATTCTTCCGCATCGTTCCCCGTTCCTTCTGGTGGATGCGATCGAAGATTATAAAGAAGGTGAGTACGCGATCGGAAGAAAGTGCATCACCTACGATGAGCCGTATTTCCAGGGACACTTCCCGGAGATGCCGATTATGCCGGGTGTCCTTCAGGTCGAGGCTCTTGCCCAGACAGGTGCTGTTGCGATCCTCTGCAAGGAGGAGTTCAAAGGCCGCATCGCCGTATTTGCCGGAATCGACAAGTGCAAGTTCAAGCGTCCGGTCGTACCGGGTGACGTTCTGACCTTAAAGACCGAGATCACCGCGCTTCGCGGACCGGTCGGCATGGGTCACGGTGTGGCATCGGTAGGTGACGAAGTTGCCTGCGACTGCATCATCAAGTTCGCGATCCTTCCGGCCAAGGAAAATGCTTCGGAAGAAGAGTGCTGATCCTTCTTTGAGAAGGCGAAATATCAAATTCTATTTCTAACTCCCCTTATATATATATAATATGTATTATATAGAGAACGCGGAATCGAAAACGGTTTCGCGTTTTTTAGGCTTTTTCGCCTGATTTGCACTTTTTTAGGATTCTGATATCATATCGATAGAAAAAAGAAAGAGGTCGTGACACATGCCGGATCCGAGTTTGGAAAAACCGAAAATGAACCTGAAGGAGATGGGTTTCAAAAAATCGGTCATCCATATATGGACATACTATAAGTGGTGGATCATCATTCCGGTGATCGTCATCGCGATCATTATCTCTTTCGTAACCTCTTATCTGAAAGCAACGAAGAAGGCGTATCTGACGATCGCCTGCGTGAATGCCAGATATGAGTCCCACACGGTCTTTGATGAATACGCCGAGTCGATCGGACAGAAGTTCAGCGTCGACTGTACATACCACTATCCGACCAACGAAGATTCTCTTAATGTCACCCAGGACACTACGAACAGTATGCAGAAGCTGGCATCACTTCTGACCAGTGAAGTTGTTGATGTCATCGTTACCAATGCCCGCTCGATCAAGGATTTCGGAAAAGCAGGCGTACGTGACCTGAGAGAAGTGCTTTCGGAAGAACAGCTCAGCGAGCTGGAATCCCGCGGCATCATCTTCTATCTGGAACCCGAGGACGGAGAAAGGTACCCCGCCGCGATCAATATTACGGATATGGAGTTCTTCTATCCTGTCTATAACGGATCAGAAGAGAAGCATTATATTATGCTTTCGAATTTCTCCGATAAAAAAGAAGAAGAGAAACTTCTTCTCGAGTATCTCTTCTTCTCCGGGAAATAATCTCTTTTAGCGGATCAGTCTTCTTTACTGTCCTCCTCATCCTCTGATTCAGACTCATCATCGTCTTCATCTGAGTCTTCCTCATCGGAATCATCTTCCTCGTACTCGTCGTTATCGTCATCTTCATCATCGACGTCGTCGAGTTCGTCCGGTTCATATTCTTCCTCCTCATCCTCGTCGTCATCCGAAGGCTTCTGATCCGGATCGATGTACTCGATCAGGTCATCGTAGGACTGCTCGTAAGCTTCGCCGCCCTTGCCGATCTTGATCTTCTTCAGATCGAAGGCCTTATGCAGGAAGACCGAACAGATATAGACGCGGAGTGCCAGGTTGAAGAAAAGCTCACATCCTGCAACACCGTAGAAGATCTGCGGGAATGTGTTTACGAGCAGGGGAGTGAAGAGCCAGACGGCAAGAAGCAGGATCGTGGTCGGGATATGCTTGATACTGAGAAGGATCGAATTGATGATCGTATTCTTCAGTGAATTCTCAAAGATGGAAAGAAGAGCAAAGCCGTAAAGGAAAATCTGGATGAGCAGGAGCAGCATGACCCATACAGGATACTGAAGGAAAGACATGCTGTCCGGGACGAGATCCGAGAAATAGATCAGATACAGTTCATATCCGAAAAAACCACATCCGACAAGAACAATGATCCACAGGATCAGGCCTTTCTTGAAACTCGACTTAAACTCCTGGAAGTATGTGTGATAGACCATGGGATCTTCGCCGCTGATGATCTTAAGGCAAACACGGTACAGCGCGCAGAGGGAAGGACCGATGGTGATGATCGGAATGCATGTGAAAATAAAGAGGATATTAACCCAGAATATATTAAATAGATTCGTCAGAAAGCGCATTGCGGGGTTGTTATAGTTAAAAGTATTCTCGTTCATTATTTAAACCTCAAAAGGCAGATTTCATTCCTCGGGAATGTCCACACAAAGATTATACCAAGAAAGAAGATAAAACGAGACAACGAAACGTTTCGAGAAGAAAATAGCAAGAAACGTTATCAAATCGAAATACAATTCGCAAGAAATGTAAAGAAGAAAGTTGAAGCAATGGTTATTATGTACCTGTAGTTACAAGAATCGGGCGAAATTTTCGTCGGAAATCTACAAATATCAGGAGGACGATATGAAAAAAGTTATTGCAAGTATTCTTTGCTTCACAATGGCTGCTGGAATGTTTGCCGGCTGTAAGAAGTCTGATGACAAAAAAGAGTCTGAGACTTCTGGCAACGGTGGCGAGACAACTACTGCAGCTACAAGTGGTGATGACACAACCACTGAGGCTACAAGTGGTGATGACACAACCACTGAGTCAACAGGCGAGGAAACAACAACAGAAGTTACCACAGCTATTGAGAGCTACGGTACTGGTTCCATCGAGATCAACATGTTCGCGATGAGCCCTGAGGTTCCTGGCATGGTTAAGCGTTTCATGGCTGACAACCCGGACATGGCTTCCAAGTACAAGGTTACAGCTATGGTTTCTGCTAACACAGGCGGAGCTTAGGTTACAAAGCTGAACGCTGCTCTGACAGCTGGTG
>JAEEGJ010015684.1_pt1 | contig 17603 bp, 16 predicted proteins | sample 8958761 | NCBI WGS metagenome assembly JAEEGJ01 (sample SAMN16246546, study PRJNA631951) | gut metagenome | biome: gut microbiome; feature: rumen; material: RS-attached | host: Bos | place: Iran: Karaj | collected 2018-10 | reverse complement strand
CTTCTTGTCTCGTATGGGGAAAGCGGCCGCCACTGGGGGAATATTGCCGAAGTGACCATTCAGTTCATTGATGCCTCAACGCATGAATTGATCGCCAGCACGACTGCCGCCTCAGGAGGGATAAAAACAGATTCTGACAAGCTTCGAGATGCCATTTTGAAAAGTCTGCAGAACTTGTTTGAATGACGTTTAAATAGAGCGCTTCTTCCGCTTAGCGGCCGATTATTGCGCTGGACGACAAGTCTTTGATTTATAGCGTATTATCTAAATTCGCCCCGCCTTGCTTAGGTGGGGCGACTTTGTGTTATGTGTCGGTCAATTCGAAAACCTGGTTGATGGTCCCGTCTTTTTTGTAGATGATTTGTTTCACGATCCCGACGCCCCGGGAGACCCAGGTCTGGGTGTGGAACGGTCCGCTGCCCGTGAAGAACTCGTCGTCTTCGACCAGGAAGCAGTCGAACGTGCCGGCGGGGACCTCGATGCGCTCCCTTGCGGTCACGCGGCGGTTGGTATAGCGGTTGGTGGCCGTGAAGACGGTAAGGATCTTGATCTTGATCTCCGTGTCCTTCAGTTTGTCGCCGACCGCGATGTCGTCGGGGATGCTGCTGATGTCGCCCGCCGGCATATAGTCTCCCGACAGGATGGCCTTGGATACGTTGTTGACATAAGCCCGGGTCACCCCTTTTTCCAGGGTGACGTTGAATTCGAACGGCTTGTCGCCGACCACGGACTTCCTGCCCTGGTCGTAGAACATATAGGAATAACTGACCTTGGCGTTATCCCGGTCCCCTTTCAGGCTCACGAGTTTCTCGCTGCAATAGCCGAAAAGGCTGCCGGAGCCGTCGTGGATGACCCATTCGAGCGTCTTTCCGACCGTGCTGTTGAAATAGCCCTCCTGCGCGTGCAACGTACAGCAGGCCGTGCCCAGAATCAGGATCGAAAAGAGTCGCTTGAACGTCATAATCTGTAGTGTACCCGTTTGTAGAACCGGGCAAGTCCCGGTTTGAATCCCGCCAGGTTGAAGATCGCATACAGCAGATTCTTGAAGAAGCGGTCCAGCGCAAAGAGGCCGGTAACGACCTCGAGGACAATCAAGGCAAAAAGGTTGCCGGGAATCGCGGCAAGGGAAGGGAGGGAGGCCACACAAATCGCGGCCAGCAGGATCAGGAGGATCACCGGGTTCCTGAAACTGTAGGTGGAAAGGGTCTTTTTGAGATTGCTCAGGACGATGTGCCCGGTGTGCGAACACGGGTCCCGGTCGATGAGCGCTCCGGCTTCGGCGGCGTAATCGATGGCGGCTTCCACCTTCTCACCCCTGACGATCGTCTGCAGGTTCCGGAGGATCTGGTTTTCGGCGACGCAGAATTCCATCCCCTGCGGGATATAGATGTCGCACTGGCTGCCGCGGCAGATGAAATAGTCGACGCCGAGCAGCGCGCGCTTGTCGGAGGCGATCATCTTGGAAACGTATTTGTCCAGTGTATACACGCAGACCACGCCGTTCGCGTATTCCGTCCGGATAAAGGAATTGTTGAGGAAGCGTCCGTCGAGCCGGGTGGTCATGTCGCCGGCTTCCACCATCGAGATCAGCTCGCCGTCTTTGTCGTAGTGGATCTCGCGGACGATTTCCGAACCGATGTTGGTCACCGCATGGCAGTTGAACTTGTTCAGGAAGATCGTCACGTGGCCATAGGTCTTTTCCCCGTCGGCTTCCGCTTCCTTATCGAGTTCGAGCAGAAGGTCGTTGTCCAGGTAGTCGCATTTGCGGATGTGGGTCATCAGCGGCACATCGTATTCGAGGCAGGTGACTACGCCGTTTACCGGGCAGGCGACGCCTCCTTCGTACCGGCCGTCGTCGATGGCCTTGCTGCCTTGATAGAATACGGTGTCATCGAGGCAGTTGTTGACGGCCAGCAGCACCAGGATGGCCAGCACGCTCCACACCGGCGGCAGGAAGAAACAGCCGATCAGCAAAGCCAGGGAAAGGATGTAACGGATCAGATTGAATGTTCTCATAACCGGGCCTGATACAGGTTCGCGACAAAATCCTCGTACCGGTACCAGACGTCTTCCCGGGCGAAATCCCCTTTGTACGCGGGGGTCGGGACGCCCGCAAAGGCATCGAATGGATTGTATCCGCGGAACAGGTTGACGATGGAAGTACCGGAAATGCGCTTGGAATACTCGACGAAAAATACCTCGCCAGCAGGGTTCTCGATGAGCTGGATGTGGAAAATACCCGTGACAAGCAGCGGGACGGCCGTCTTGATCGTGTGGATGAATTCGTCCACGGCGGAGCTGACCTTCGAATCCCGGGGCAGGAAACGCAGGTACTTGTCGTATCCGTTTTTGATCTTCACTTCGCGGGCATAGACGGCGGGCTCTCCGGCAGTCCAGTTGACATCCACCACATACTCGCGGGCGATTTCGACGCGGCGGGTGATGCAGGTGTTCGCGAGTCTTCCGACACCGTGGCTGCCTGCCGACATCGTGTTGGGCCGCATGAACACGTCGTCCAGGGAGAACGTCTCGGGAATTCGGATCGTGCAGCCGTCGGTGACGGAAGCCAGCGTCTCGTTCATCCGGCGCTTGTCGTAGAACCAGTGGTCCACGGCGACCCGGGGGTCGCGGGCGGCCAGGTCGAAGACCGCCGGCTTGCCCTGCCGGGCCAGTTCGTCCGCGGGGAAAACGCTGCAGTCCGAAGGATCTGCCGCAATCAGCGCAAGCGCCTCATCCTCTCCGACGCGCCTGACCCCGGCGGGAGCGGGGCACAGCCGGTACGTCGGATCCATGTCGGCCAGGACGAGGCTGTCGCCGTTGTCCCGGCAGACGCGGTTGACGAAGAACAGCTCTGCGGAAAGGCCTGCGCGGCCTCCGGCTTCGAATACCAGGTATTTCATCGTATCATTTTTTGCAGATAGAACAATTCGGCGTATTTGACGCAGCACTCCGTCCCGCGCACCATGGCGAACTGCCTGATGCCTTCCGGATTCAACGGCGAGGGGCTCTGCTTGATCTGGCTTTGGTAGATCTTGAACAGTTCGATTTTTTCGTCCAGGCTGTCGGTGATGTCGTGATACCACAGGCCGCCGCTGACGTTGATGTTCTGGTTGAGGATGAAGGGATACTCGAAGAGGGCGACGAAACGCGGCATGAACCCCGGCCTGTAGCGGAGGGCGGCCATGGCGGAATCGTAGATCTTCTTGTGGTCCTGGTGCAGGGAAGGGTAATTGATGAACACCTCGTCGGGCCTGAAGCTGTCGAAGATGGCATCATACTGCGTGACGAAAAAGCGCGTCGGAATCATATCCAGTTCGCCGTCGCAGTTTTCGATCAGGACCTGGTGCGAAGCGTGGAGTTTCTCGCAGACCCGGGCGGCCTCGGTCACCCGGACCGCCTCTTTATCGGGATCGCCCTTGATTCCGATGGTGGCATAGGCAATGTGGATTTCGCTCCCTTCGTCACGCTGGGATGCAAGGTAGCCTCCGCAGCCGAGAACTTCGTCGTCGGCGTGGGGGGAGATGACAAGGATTCTTTTTCCCATAGGGGGATCGGCTAACGGGAGATGAAAAAGACGCCGACCATGACAAGAATGACACCGATCCAGCGGGTGACCGGAATCGTCTCGTGGAAAATCAGGGCGCCTGCAAAAAGACTGATGATGAAGCTGATGGCGGTCAACGGATAGGCCAGAGACAGGTCGTAACGCCTGAGTACGGCCATCCATTCGAGTACGCCTGCGATGGCTGTCAGTCCGGCGACATACAGTTGCCAGGTGGAGAGCGCTTCCTTGAAGAAGGCCCAGGTCCAGGCGAAATCGCCGATCTTGGACAATCCGATCTTCAGGAAACATTCCGAACCGACGACCAGGATGGCTTGCAGTAGAATCAGAATAAATAATTGTAACATGATTTTACGATTTATGATTTTCTATGACGCTGAGATAATTCATATAGACACTTTCGGCGATGGCGTCCCAGGTGCGGTACAGATCGCGGCGGGCGCCCGCTCCGACTTCCGCGATGCGCCGGCGTTCGCCGGAGAGCCGGCGGATGCTAGCGGCAAAAGACTGTTCGTCGTCTTCGGCAATGAATCCGTTCACGCCGTCCCGGATGCCGTCGGCTGCCATGGTGCCACGGCAGAAAAGGGTAGGGGTGTTCTGGCAGGCCGCCTCGATTTTTACGAGCCCGTAGGTATCCGAACTCGACGGGAACAGCAGCAGATCGGTGCGGGCATAAACATTCATCAGACTTTCCGGGTCCGTGAGGATTCCGCCGAAAATGACGTTGTCTCCCAATCCGAGACTTTGGGACATCTCTTCCAGGAAGCCCCGCTTGTAACCGTCCCCGATGAACAGCATCTTGAAGTCGCCGAGGTTTTTCTTGAGCTCGGCCAGCGACCGGAGGATGAAGTCCTCCCTTTTCTGGAGGTCCAGCCGGCCGACGTGGGTCAGGACGAAATCGTCGTCCTTCAGCCCGAATCGGGCATTGACCTGGCTGCGGGCGGCGGCAACGTCGGCGACCGGCGTATGGTCGGTGGAATAGGGCATCACGCGATACGGCCGCTTCAGCCCGTAGTCCTTCTGAAACATCCGGCCGACTGCGTCGTTCACGGTCCAGCATTCGTCGCAGGCGTTGTAAGCGGTCATCATGAACCGGACGATCCGTTCGCCCAGCCCTTTGCCCAGCAGGGAAACCACATCCGGCCGGAAATCCGAATGCAGCGTGCCTACCATCGGGATGTGGTGTTTCCTGGCGAAGGACTTGGCAAACTGCCCCATCGGGTATGCGGAATGGATGTGGATGAGGTCGAGCTTCGCAGCCCGCACCCGGGCCTTGAATCCGGGGTCGAAGATCGGGAAACCCTGCGGATAGTCGTCGGTTTCGCGCATCACCGACTTACACCGGACGACTTCATAAGGGAAGCGGCTGTCATATCCGGGATCCAGGCCCCGGGTCAGCGGCGTGAATACTGTCACGTCGCATTTGCCGACGAGCCTCGAGGCATAGGCATCCGTCACCCGGATGACCCCGTCGATGACGGGAAAGTAAGCGTCTATGAAAAAACCTACGTGCATGCCGCTATTCTTCTGCATAGTTGCTGTAATATCCGAGTATCCGGTTTCGCAACAGATACTCGTACTTCGCCCTGACGACCTCCTCGCCGGCCGAGAACCACTTCATCCGGCTCTGGTTCAGCTCGAGGGTGGTGGAACGCCCCACGTCGTACATCTTCTTCTGGTAATCGTAGGCCTCCTGCGCGGCAGACTCGGCCTTGACGGCGGAGGTGTAGCGATCCCGGGCGGTCAGGGTCCGGTAGTACGCTTCGCGGAACTGGCGGGATATCTCCTTGCGCGATTCGTCGAGGGTCACCCGCGCATCTTCCAGCGCGACCTTGGCCTTGGAAACTTTCCGGTTGGTGGTCAGGTTGAGGATGGGAACCGAGAGTTTGACGCCCAGGGCGCCCCAGCCGGTCTTGTCGGGGTGGGAACCGATATGGATGTCCGGGTATCCGATGGGCAGGACGAAGTAGTTGTTGTAGTTCGCAAAGAGCGACAACTGGGGATAATAGGCGCCTTGGGCCGCCTTGACGCGGTACTCGGCGCTCGTCATGCCGTATTTCGCCGACAGGATGGCAGGATGGTGCTCGAGATCGTCCAGCAGCGGGATGACCGGGACGGGCGCGGTGTCTTCGACCTTTTCTTCCAGTTCCACGATTCCGAAGCCGGACTCGTCGTCAAGACCGATCAGGTTGACCAGTTCGATCCGCGACATGACGGCCTTGCCCCGGGCGGCAGTTTGGCTGAGCTCGGCTGCGCTCAGGGCTGACTTGAATTCGGCCAGATCGGCGTTCGTCCGCCGGCCCTCGGCCACCATCTTTTCCACATGGGCAATCTGCGCCTGGCAGAGGCCGACCTGTTCCCGGGCGATCCGCTCCTGGCTCAGGTCGCTGAGCAGCTGAAGGTATGCGGCGGCCACGCGGATGCGGACGTTCATCTTGGCAACCGCGATGTTTTCAGCCGAAGCCTTCAGGGTGTAGAGCTCCGCGTTCTTGGTGTTGGGGATGCGGCCTCCGGACAGGAGGGGCATCTCGAGAGTCGCGGCCAGCTGGGTCAGGGACATGGTGAGGTTTTCGTCTACGCTGTACATCAGAAGGGTGTTGCCCGCGTGCAGGGTTTCCTGCACGCCTACGCCGATGACGGGCACGCGGCTGACGGCGGTCTCGCCGAGCACTTCCTTCTGGGTTTCATACTGGAACTGGCGGTGAAGGATCTCGGGATTGTGGACGAGGGCATACTCCACACAATCGTCGATGGTCCACGCCTGGCCGAACGACAGGAACGGCAGCGAGAGCAACGCCAGGGTAAGGAATAAACGTCTCATCGGCCGATCAGTTCAATTTGTTTCCCCGGAGTTTCATATCCTTTGTCACGCCCTCTTTGATCTCGATGTAGATGCCGTCGCTAAGTCCGGTCTTGACGGGGATCCGCTCGAATTTCTGGGCCTTCCTGTCGGAAGAGACAAGCTTGTAGACGTAGGTCCCGCCGTCTTCGAACGAAACGGCGGTCTCCTCGATGGAAATGACGTTGTCTGCCTGCGCGGTGATGAATTCGGCGTTGGCGCTGTATCCGGCCCGCAACTCCGTGGTGCCGTCGTCGCTGTCGACCGAAGCTTTCAGGCTGAACATCACGGTGCCGCTCTCCTTGACGCCCATCGAAGAGATTTCTTCCAGCGTGCCGGTGATGTGGCGGTCGAGGCTCGAACCGACCGTGATTCGGGCGGGAATGCCGACGCTGAGCCGGTCGATCTCGGTCTCGTCGATCTTGCCGTCGAAGATCATATCGGATACGTCCGCAATGGTGGCGATGGTCGTGCCTTCGCTGTAGGGGCTCGTGCTTACCACGGAAGCACCCTGCTTGAGCGGGAGGTCGATGACCTTCCCGCTCATCGTGGCCTTGACGATGGTGGTGTTGACGGATCCGCTGCGCTGCGAGCTTCCGTAGAGGATGATGTCGAGCGCGGACTGGGCCTTGTCGGCTTCCGTCTTGGCGAGCGACAGGCGGTGCTCCACTTTTTCAAACTCCTCGCGGGAGACGACATCCCCCTGGAACAGGGCTTCCGTGCGGGCGTAGTCCCGCTGTGCCTCTTCCAGCCGGAGTTTCGACGCCTCTACGGCGCTCAGCGCCTCGTTGTACGATCCCATATCCGGAATGACGCTCACCTTCGCGATGACGTCGCCGGTCTTGACTTCCTGCCCGACCTTCACGTTGATCTGGGTCAGGATGCCGGTAATCCTGGGCTTTACGTTCACCACGCGGCGGGGCTGGATCTGCCCCGTGGCAATGGAACTCTGGCAGATGGTTCGTTCCATCGGTTCCAGCAACTCGTATGTCTCCGCAGCGGGCCTTGACTGACGCCATAGGAAATAGAAGGTCAGGATGACAAATGCGGCAACCAGCGCCCACAATACGGATTTGAAAACTTTCTTCATAATTACTTGTCGTCTCTAAGTGCCTCAATGGCCTTGATTTTAAGGGCTTTTCGGGCAGGCACATAGCCCGAAGCCAATCCGCCGCACACCAGGATGAGCAGCGATCCGAATGCATAGGCCGGCGGAATCATCGGCCGGGATATCAGCGCGTCCGTGCCTCCTCCCAGCAGGTTGTTCAACAGAATCAGCACCCAGGTACCCGCAATGATGCCTGCAACGCCGGCCACGACGGTCAGGGTGAGGGCTTCCAGCATGATCTGCGTAATGATCACGCGCGGCCTGGCGCCGAGCGCCCGGCGGATGCCGATTTCCTTCGTCCTTTCCTTGATGGTTACAAGCATGATGTTGGAGATGCCGATCAGTCCTGCAAGCAAAGTGCCGAGACCTACGATCAGGATCAGAATTTCAACGCCTTTCATCGTACTTTCGTACACCGAGACCGCATCGACCATGGAAATGACCTCCATGGCGGCATTGTCATCGGGGTGTATGTGGTGGTTCCGCTTGAGCAAGGAGGATATCTCGGCGTTCGCCGTCTCGATGTCGTATTTGCCATACAGGCCGACCGAGATCATGCCCGCCCGGTCCTTGTGGTCGAAGGCATCCTGCTCCGTGGTGAAGGGCAGGAGCACGCAGTCCTGCGAGAAGAACCCCACCGAAATGTTCTCATTGGTGTGTGTGATTACGCCGACGATCTTGTACACATTGCCGTCGACGGTCAGGTCCTCTCCCACGGGATTGTCGTGGTCGAACAACTCCGCGACGACCCGTTCACCGACCAGGCAGACTTTGCGGTGTTCGTCGATGTCGGTGTCATTGATGAAACGGCCGTAGATCACCTTCTGGGGGATGTCGATATAGTAGGTGGGAGTCACGCCGGCGGTCTGGTAGTAGCCGCTGCGGGTCCGGGAACCGATCTGCCGGAATCCGTCGAGGTTGGCCATCGTCACGTACCGCAGGCGGCGGCCCATCTTTTCCCGGATGTCCCGGATGTCTTTTTCCTGGATGTACCACGGACGGTCGGCGTTGAATCCGCTGTATGCCATGGAAGTCGTCGTGGGGGTGTAGACGATGCTGTTGGAAGATAGATTCATGAGGCTGCCGATCAGGCCCTTTTTCATGCCGAAGCCGCAGCCGATAAGCACCACCAGCATGAAGATGCCCCAGAAAACGCCGAACATCGTGAGAATGCTGCGCAGCTTCTGCCCCTTGACGGTCACAAGCACTTCCTGCCACATATCCTTGTCCAGCAGATTCATCGCCTATTCATTGGCCGCCAGGGCCTCCACCAGTTTAATGCTGACGGCTCTCTTGGCCGGCAGATAACCGGCCAGGAGCCCCGCAATGACCATAATCAAAGTCGCACCGAGGACGATGCTCAGATCGACGCTCGGGTTGAGGAATACACTGCTGCCGACCCCGGTCTTCAGGGGGTCCGTCGCCGCCGTGACGATGCGGTCGGCCAGTTTGATGACGCCGATGCCCAGCACCATCCCGACATACCCGAAGAACACGGTGACGATGACCGACTCGGTCAGGACGAGCGAGATGATGGAACGCCGCGATGCGCCCACCGCTTTTCTGACGGCCAGTTCGCGGGTCCTTTCCCGGACGGTGATCAGCATGATGTTGGAGACACCGACGATGCCGGCCACCAGTGTGGAAAGGCCGACGATCCAAAGGAACAGGTTGATGGTCTTGAACAGGCTGCCGATGTACAGGGCCAGATCGTAGGTGTTGGTGATCGTGACCGCCTTCTTGTCCTCGGGGGAGAACTGCTTGACGGATGCCAGGCAGGTGCGCAGCTTTTCCACGAAACCGCGGTTTTCGGCCTCCGTGTCGAGGCCTTCCACGGTAATGGAGAGCTTGGAGATGTCGTCGTTTTCGAAAAAGAGCGACTTGACCGTCGTGAAAGGCGCGACCAGCGTTTTCGAAACGTTGTAGGACTTGGCCGGCTTGTACACGCCCACCACGTTGAAGGCGATGTCGTTGACCGATACCGTGCGGCCGATGATCTCCCGCGGTTCGTCTGCCGGAAACAGCCTTTTGCAGAGGTTGGTGGATACCAGGCAGACCTTGCGTCGCTCGGCAATGTCCCGCTCGTTGATGTCCCGGCCGGAGAGGAGGACATTGTTGCGGATGGCGCGGTATCCGGGGTAGAATCCCGCCAGGTCGGTTTCGGAGTATTTGTTCCGGTAGCTCACCACGATGTCGCGGTCCAGCTCGGGCACGAAGCCGACGATATGGTCGGGGAAGGCTTCCTGCAGCAGCCGGCCGTCTTCCTCGCAGATGTTGATGCTCCGGCCGGTGGGGAGTCCCTCGAAAGGAAGCATCGTGGTGGACGGCTCGATGGTCACAACGTTGTCGTCTTCGTTGAGCCAGGCATTGGAGATCCCGTTGAGAATGCCGTTACCCGTTCCGAGCAGCACGATGAGCAGGAAGATACCCCACGCAGTGGAGAGTCCCGTCAGCAGGAACCTGGACCTGTTGTGCCGGATCGATGCCAGTATTTCGGAGAAGAGGTCGCGCATTACTTTCCCGTTTCGTCTTTGTAGATGACGCCGTCCTTGATGAAAATCCTGCGGTCGGTCTGGTTGGCGATGTCCTGCTCGTGGGTCACGATGACGATGGTCTGCCCTTGCTCGCGGTTGAGCTGGAGGAGCAGGTTCATCACTTCCTGGGTGGTCTTGGAATCGAGAGCGCCGGTAGGCTCGTCGGCCAGGATGATCTTGGGATGGGCGATGAGTGCCCGGGCAATCGCAACCCGCTGGCACTGACCGCCGGACATCTGGCTGGGAAGGTGATTCCAGTGCTCCCGGAGCCCGACCTTCTCAAGGTACTGCATCGCAATCTCATTGCGCTCTTCGCGTTTGACTCCTCTGTAGTAGAGCGGAAGGGCCACATTCTCCATGGCGTTCTTGAATCCGATGAGGTTGAACGACTGGAAGACGAAACCGATCAGTTCGTTCCGCAGCTTGCAGGCATCGTCTTCGGAGATGTTTTTGATGAGCCTTCCGGCCAGCCGGTACTCGCCTTCGTCATAGTTGTCCAGGATGCCGATGATGTTCAGCAAGGTGCTTTTCCCCGATCCGGACGCCCCCATGATACTGACCAGCTCCCCCTCGCTCACGGTCAGGTCAATCCCTTTGAGAACCTGTAATGGGGATGCGCCGTAATAGGTCTTGTAGATGCCTCTGAGCTCGATCATGAAGGGTTTTGCGGGTCTTTCTCTAACTTCCGCAAAAGTACACATTATTAATGACAAATCCCAATACACGCAAGGACCGTGAATTTCGATCTATGCTGGAAGATAAGCCTCTGATTTGCAGCGGGTTGCTAAAATTCGCCCACCCTGTTCCGGACTGGGCGACTTATTGTAACTCATTGATTGTGAAGAATATATCCTCCAGAGGGATAGGGATTGTGCTCGGGCCGGAGGCCCTGCGCATTAGCTCCCTGCGGTCGCTGCTTTCGGCCCAAGGGCCTCAGGTCCCTGGCTCCTCGCCGGAGGGGCCTTTTCGGAGCGAAGCGACAAAGCCCCTCTCCCGAGGAGAGGGGTTTGGGGTGAGGGTAACGCAAGGGGAGCATGAATCCCTCACTCAGCGCACAAAAAAAGCGTCTGCGGAAAGCAGACGCTGGTTGCGGTGAGTGAGGGATTCGAACCCCCGGTACGGTCACCCGCACACCTGTTTTCGAGGCAGGCTCCTTCAACCACTCGGACAACTCACCGATTACCGGTTAAATTCAAAAAAGCATGTCGGCGAAAGGGGCCGCCATGCTTGCTGGGTCTGGATGACTGGACTTGAACCAGCGACCTCCTGGTCCCTAACCAGGTGCGCTACCAACTGCGCCACATCCAGAAGTGGACCGCAAATGTAGATAATTTTCCGTTTGCGACCAAAAAAAATCGTTCGATTGTGAATTAAACGGTCGAGGCCTTTCCGATGAACTTGAAAAAGATGCCCGGGAACCATTTATACAGGAAGCAGGAGATCATCTCTTTACCGCCCACAAGGACCTGGCGCTTGCCGCGGAGGATGCCGCGGACGCATTTGCGGGCGCAGGCGTCGGCATCCATGCCGCCGGCCTGGCCGGGGTCCATTTTGCCGTGGGCCTGGCCGTTTCCTTCGAGGGCGCTCAGGCTGATGGGCGTGTTGATGCGGCCGGGGTAGATCAGCGTCACGGGCATGCCCATCTCGAGGCGGAGGGCTTCGTAGAAGCCTTTGATGGCGTGCTTGGCGGCACAGTAGGCCGAACGCTGCGGGAAGCCGAACAGGCCGGAGATGGAGGAGGTGGCGGCGATGTGGGTGGTCTTGTCCCATTTGCCGGCGGCATACAGCGCCTTGGTCAGATGGACGGGGGCGAAGAAGTCGACTTCCATGACCTTGCGGTCGACGTCTTCCGCCGTTTCGACGGCGAGCGAACGCTGGGAGATGCCGGCGTTGAGGACCAGATAGTCGACGTGCCCTTCCAGGGCCGCCGCGAAGGCGTCGATGGCGGCGTAGTCGGTGGTGTCGGCTTCGACGAGGCGGACTTCGCCGGCGCCGAGACGGAGGCATTCGGCCCGGACGGCCTCCAGCCGTTCCCGGTTTCGGGCCAGCAGGATCAGGCCGGCCCCGTAGCGGGCGAATTCCCGGGCGATGGCGGCACCGATGCCGGAGCTCGCGCCCGTGATCAGGACTAGTTTATCGTTGAGATTTTCCATAATTCGAGATTATTGTTTGTCGGAGGTGTCGCAGCGGATGAGGAGCACTGCGTCGGCCAGTTCGCCTGCGGCCGCTTTCCGGGTGTAGTGGAAGCGGCCGTCGTGCGCCTGGACGACGGTTCCCTCATAGACCCAGCCGTGGACGCCCGGATCGATCCAGTCGCCCGTTTTCGGGTCGCGCAGGTCGTAGCGGTCAGGCTCGACGCAGTCGCCGGCGACGAAGCGGTAGAGCGCATAGCGCCCGGCCGGCAGATGGCCGAGCTGATAGGTGACTTTCGCGCCGTCGTGGGTGGCCTTCCAGGCTTCCGCGCCGAGGAAGGACCGGTCATTGCCGCGATACGGCTCCCAGCCCGCCTTCATCCGGGCCGGGGTCTCGACCAAATAGCGGCCGGGAACGGAGAAGCCGAGATATTCGGCGATGGCCTCCAGGGTCCGTTCGCCGAACAGCCGGATATTGTCGTTGTCGGCCCACAGGCCGTCGCGGTCGAAGGAGTAGCAGTTGTAGGTGGTCTCGATGGTCAGCGCCAGGGTTTTCTCGCCGAAATGGTCCCACATCCAGCCTTCGACGTAGCGCGGGGCCATATCGGAGAAGTTCATGTCTTCGGGGCGGATGCAGGGGTTGAAACTGCAGACCAGCCCGGTGAAGGTCCAGAGTTTCCGGAAATACGACGGGGTGGTGGTCCGCCCGCGGTGCATCCAGAAGGTGGCCGATTCGGCCAGTTGCGAATGGCTGTTGAGGACGATGTCGAAGGGCCGTTCGCGGGTGAGTTCTTCGAGTTTCCGCTTGATGGCCTTGACTTCCACCACGGTGCTGTCGTCGGACCGTCCGAAGTTGATCTCCTGGTTCACGCCGAGGGCGTTGGAGCGGGAGAGTCCGTTCGCCACGCCGTCAGGGTTGGCGAAGGGCAGGATGTAGGCGTCGAGTTGCTGCCGGAGCGCGCGCGCCTGGGGCGTGTCGCCGGTCAGCGATTCGACCAGGCCGTCGACCAGATAGGAGCCGGGCGACTCGGAAGGGTGGATCCGGCCGTGGATCCAGATGCGGGCTTTCTTTTCAGCGGGGACCGTGGGGTCGGTGATGTGCAGCAGCTGCAGCGGGCGGCCTTCGTGGCTGAAGCCGATGGTGTCGAGCGTCACGTCGGGCCGGGCGCACCAGGTCTTGAGCCGTTCCTGATGATAGCTGTAGGTATAGGGCGTGTACAGGGCGATGTAAACCGTGTCGCGGGTAAACCGCTTGTCGAGGCGGCGCCGCTGCGATTCGGCGAGCGGAAGGTGCCCCCAGGTCTTTCCGTCATAGGAGTAGGAGGTTCGGGCTACGCCGTTGTCTTTCAGGGTGAGGTAGATCTGTTTGCCCGCCACGCCCGTCATCCGGAAACAGTACCAGTTCGCACTGGGCTCCAACGTCGTGTCGATGGGGTTGTCGGGGTCGTATTTGCCGTTGACCAGGAAGGACAGGTGCTCCACCGTGTCGCCCGGGGCGACGACGAGGCGCGCCGAATCGAGCAGCTCGGCGCTTCCGAAGGCACTGCCTTCGAAATTCCCGTCGAACCGCACCTGCGCCGAAGCGAGGCAGGGCAGCAGCAGGCAGGCCAGGAAGAAGAGGAATTGACAGAACCGGTTCATCGTTCAGAAAGGGAATTCACTTCGTTTTTTGAATGTATCGGGCAGCGGCATGTCGTAGACGCTGCCGCGCAGCAGCGCGCCGAGTTCCTCGACGCTCCCGCAGGCGGCCTGCCGCTCGGGCGGGATGGGCTCGCCGATGCCGAGGCGGACGGTCGCGCCGCGCTTGTTGAACACTTCGCTCAACAGCTTCAGCAGCCGGACTTTCCAATGAATCAGGCCGAGCCGGTAGTAGGTCTTCGAATTGCCGTCGAAAAAACGGATGGGAACCACGGGCACGTTTGCCTTCTGGATGACCCGCAGCAGCGGCGTCTGCCATTCCCGGTCGCGGACGCAGTGCTCCTTCAGGCTTAGGTCGGAAACGGCGCCGGACGGGAAGAACCCGACCGGATGACCGTCGCGCAGCCGGGTGAGCGTCTCGCGGATGCCGCTCATGCTGGTGGCCTGGGGGCCTGTCTCCTCGTTGCCTTTTGGCACCACGCTGATGAAATTGGGAGAAAGGGTCCGGATCCGGGCCAGGAATTCATTGACCATCACTTTATAATCCGGCCGGACGTGCCCCATCAGGTCGATGAGCATCATCCCGTCGATATGGCCGTAGGGGTGGTTGCTGACCGTGATGAAAGCGCCTTCCGGCAGGGATTCGAGCCGTTTCGCATAGCCGACCTGGTAATCGACGCCGATGTCGCGCATCATCGCGCCGGCGCAGTCGGCGCCCTGCAGATGGCAGGTCCGGTCGTACAGGTCGTTGACCTTGTCAGCCGAGAACCAGTGCATCATCCGGGCGATGAGGCGTTCCCCGCGCTCCCCCCGGAGTTTCGGAATCAGTTGCTGCAGTTCCTTGGCGGTGACGACGGGCATTATTCGCGCGCTTTCGTTTGAGAATCGTCTTCCTGCCCGGGCATCGGGTCGATCTTGGCGTAGTAACGGGCGTCCCGCCAGACGGTCACCCCATAGATCAGGCACAAGGCGGCCAGGATGACGAAACCGGGATAATCCAGGGCGTGGAGGAAGACCGTCTTGCCGAAGATCGTGCACACCTGTTCGAATTGCCGCCAGGGCGTGATGAAGATCAGCAGGGTATTGAGAAGGATGGCCAGCACCCGGAACTCCGTGGGGCCGAGGCCGGCGTAGGTCAGCTTGAATTCGGATTTTAGGTGCGCGTTCATGCTCACGTTGAGCGTGAGCTGGAGATACACCACCAGCATGGCCAGGGCCAGGTACAGGTTCATCAGCGGGGAGAGGCCGAGGCCCAGGAACATCAGGGTTTCGTTGATGCCGTCGACCGTGTGGTCGAGATAGTAGCCATAGATGGGCCGCTGGGTTTTGCGCACACGGGCCAGCGTGCCGTCGAGCGAGTCGCCATACCAGTTGACAATCAGCCCGAAGGTGCTGAGCCAAAGCCAGTTGATGTTCAGGTAGGTGAGGATGTACCCCAGCGCGAAGAGGGCGGCGCCCACTGTTCCGGTCCAGGTCAGCAGGTCGGAGGTGACCCATTTCGGCTGGCGGTTGGCCAGCCAGACGAGGGCTTTTCGTTCGATACCGTTGAGGAAGGAAGTCTGGATTCTTTTCGCGTCTTTAGCCATGACTGTCGGATTTAGGTGGGCATTGGGCTGCAAATGGCAGGACAAAGATAAAAAATGATTACCTTTACTTTATGAAAAAAATCAGCTTTATCTTGCTGGCTCTGCTGCTTGCGGGGCCGCTCTCATTCGCCCAGGATGCGCGGCGAATCATGACCATGGAAGAAGCCGTGCTGGGCCGCGGCCTGGCCATCCAGACTCCCGGCTGGCACTGGACCGGCGACAAGACGGTCGTCGCCCTCGACGAAACCCCCGCCCGCCCGATGCGCGGTCCCCGTCCCGAGCCCTTCGCCTATACCCGTGACAACAACCTGTATTACCGCGACGCGGCCGGCGTCGAGCACGCCATCACGGCCTATCAGAACCCCGGCATCGTCTGCGGCACGAGCGTGAGCCGCAACGAATTCGGCATCAACGGCGGCATCTTCGTGTCGCCCGACAGCAGCAAGATCGCCTTCTACCGCAAGGACGAGCGCGCCGTCACGCTGTTCCCCCTGCTCGACATCACGACCCGCACGGGCACCCTGCGGGAAATCCGTTACCCGATGAACGGCATGGCCTCCGAGCACATCGCCCTCGGCGTGTATGACATCGCCAAAGGCACGACGGTGTGGATGGATGTCACCGACTTCGACGACGAGCGCTACCTGACCAACATCACCTGGGGCCCGGGCAGCGACCGGATTTACATCCAGGTGCTCGACCGTCCCCAGAAGCACGTCCACCTGAACGTCTACGATGCGGCCGACGGCAAGTGCCTGGGCACGCTGCTGACCGAAGAGAACAGCCGCTGGGTGGAGCCGCAGGAGCCGCTGGTCTTCCTGGAGAGCGATCCCGACCAGTTCCTGTATTTCACCGACAACCGCGACGGCTTCAAGAACTACTACCTCTGCTCGGCCAGCGGAAAGTTCGCCCCCAAGCGCCTGACCGACGTGGACGCCGACTGTTCGTATGTGACGCAGCGCGGCCGCTACGTCTACTACTACTCGGCCGAAGTCTCGCCCGTGGAGAACCATCTGTTCCGGGTGGACCTCAAGACGGGAAAGAAACTGCAGCTTACCCGCGGTGAAGGCTGGCATATGTGCCAGGTCTCGCCCGACGGCAAATATTTTATGGATACCTGGTCCTCGCTCAATGAGCCCCGCGTGATGGGCTGGGGGACCACCGACGGCAAGAAGTTCACGGAACTCTGGCGGGCTGCGGAACCGAGCCCCCTGCTGACCAGCTGCAAGATCGAAATGGGAACCGTCAAGAGCGCCGACGGAAAATATGACAACCATTACGGTCTGGTGTATCCGCTGGATTTCGATCCTTCGAAAAAGTATCCCGTGATCCTCTACGTCTATGGTGGTCCGCATACGCAGCTCATCCGCGACGTCTATCAGGGCGGCATGTCGCGCTGGGACATCTATATGGCCCAGCACGGCTACATCGTCTTCACGATGGACAACCGCGGGACGCCGAACCACGGCGCCGAGTACGAAAAGGCCATTCACGGCCAGTGCGGCCAGGCCGAGATGGCCGACCAGATGGAAGGCATGAAATGGCTGATGTCGCACCCCTGGGTGGATCGCGACCGCATCGGCGTCCACGGCTGGAGCTACGGCGGATTCATGACCATCTCGCTGGCGGTCAACTACCCCGATGTGTTCAAGGTGGCGGTGGCCGGCGGCCCGGTGATCGACTGGAAATGGTATGAGGTGATGTATGGCGAACGCTATATGGACACCGAAGCCACGAATCCGGAAGGCTTCGCGAAAACCTCGCTGATCCCCCGCGCAAAAGACCTGAAGGCGAAACTCCTCATCTGCCAGGGCGCCATCGACGACACCGTGGTCTGGGAGCACAGCCTGAGCTTCGTGGAAAGCTGCATCAAGAACAATGTCCAGGTGGACTACTTCCCGTATCCGACCCATCCGCACAACGTCCGCGGCGTCGACCGCGTCCATCTGATGGACAAGGTCACGATGTATTTCGAAGATTATCTTTAAAAGACGTTACCCAACCCTTCCTGCCGCTTCCACTCGGAAGGCGTCAGGCCGGTCTGTGCCTTGAACGTGCGCAGGAACGCGGTGCGGGAGGAGAAGCCGGCAGTTTCCGCCACATCGGCGTGCGGCATGTCAGGACGCTTGCGCATCAGTTCCTGGGCATAACGGATGCGGTAGCCGCTGATCAGCGATGCGAAATTATTCCCCGACAGATTGTTG
>JAEEGJ010015681.1_pt1 | contig 17605 bp, 14 predicted proteins | sample 8958761 | NCBI WGS metagenome assembly JAEEGJ01 (sample SAMN16246546, study PRJNA631951) | gut metagenome | biome: gut microbiome; feature: rumen; material: RS-attached | host: Bos | place: Iran: Karaj | collected 2018-10 | reverse complement strand
ATCGCACTCACCGCCGCCACCGAAGCCCTGGGCGGGAAATACCTGGACGAATGCACCCTCTACGTCACCGTGGAGCCCTGCCCTATGTGCGCCGCGGCGCTGTGCTGGGCGCAGCTCGGGCGCCTCGTCTGGGCCGCCCCCGACCCGCGCCGCGGCTACAGCCTCTTCACCCCTTCCCTACTGCATCCGCGTACGGAAGTGAGCTCCGGCCTGCTCGCCGACGAGGCCTCCGCCCTGGTAAAAGACTATTTCAAAAGCAAAAGATAATTTGCTATCTTTGCACCCGGAATTGAGAGTTGGTGTAATGGTAGCACTCAAGTTTTTGGCACTTGCAGTAGAAGTTCGAATCTTCTACTCTCAACAAGAAGAGACCGGTCAACGCTGACCGGTTTCTTTGTTTTCGGGCATTGGCGCTCAGAAGCGCCAGCCGCAGATGAACATCAGGTTGTGCAGGTGCACGGCGCCGCTGATGCCGTATCCGGGATACTGGCGCAGCATGTTCCGCAGGCCGACGCTCGCCTCGATGCCCCATTGCCAATGCTTCCCGCGCTGGAAGATGATGCCGGGCTGCAGGCTGACGTCCCATCGCAGGAACTTCTCCTTCTGGTTCCTCGGATCGCTGGGATCCCAATCGATGTAATAGGTGTCGGGCGAAACCATATAGGATAATTGCGGTCCCAGATAAAGTACGGTCCGGGTCCCCTCCGGCTCCAGACGATAGCGGACCTGGCAAAAGACATCGGCCATCGACATCCCCTCCATATCTCCGCCCACAGCCCCGATCATGTTGACATTCCCCAGTTGCGTCCGGATGCCGGCCCCGGGCATCACGGACCACTTGTCGCCCACCCGCACGTCAAGCCCGTAAGTCAGCCGCAGGACGGCTCCGGGAAAAAGGTTGCGGGCCTGGTCGCCCGTCTCGCCGAACAAGCCGGCTCCGATCATCAGGTTACTCTCCTGCGACCACGCGGCAAAGCCCGTCAACAGGGCCAGCACAATTAGAAAGAATTGTTTCATTGTAAATTGATTACATCTAATCATCTCCAAGGGTGATCCTGACGCCTGCGGCGACAGAGAAGGCCAGCGGCCGCGTGCTCCGCCAGGTCTCCAACACCCGGCGGTCCGAAGGGATGGTCCAGCTCAGCGTCGGTTCCACGTAGAGACCGGCGCGCCGGCTGATATTGAACTGAATGCCACCGGCTCCCAGCAACGAGAAACTGAATCCGTCCTTCCTGGTCCTGTGTCCGTTGACGGTCGCCGCCACGCAGAAATCCCCCTCTGAACCCGCTCCCAGATAGACGTCCAGCATTCTTCCCGACGCCAGCGTCCAGTCCAGGCGCACCGGGATTCCCAGGTAATGGGCCCGCTGTAGCCGTTCGCCCGCGCGGGAAAACGTGCACCGGGAGGCGTACATTGCGTAGTCAAGGCCGGTTGTAATGCTCCACCGCTCCGTGACGGGGAACCTCACCGACAGTCCCGCCCTCAGCGGGAAAGCGTGCCTGGGCCCGTCCGTCAACACATCTTCGAGAAGCCCCGGATCCATATAGGGAGGATCCTGCATGTTATGGATAACAGGGACATTGTCCATCGCCTTGGCGCCACCAATCAGGGCCGCCAGCAGGCCACCGCCGGCGACGATTCCCGCAGCCTGCCCGACCTTCATCCCGACAGCTTTGCTTCCGGCTCCCTCAGGGACGAAGGGGGATGTCGGCGTCACGACGGGATTGTCGACGGACGCCTCCGCCGCTTCCGGCACCTCCGTCGCTTTCGGCGAAACGGCCCCCTCGGGCGCCTCACCCAGTTCCGCTGTTTCGATGGTCTCCGGCTCCGCCGGGAGCTCGGCAGGGAGCGTGGCGGAGGGCGCGGCCGCCTTCGGGACGGAAGCCCGGGCGACGAGCGGCCGGGACATCACCGGCACCGCGACCTCCGGAGGGGCCGCTTCCGTGGAATCGGAAACTGCCACGACGGGAGCCGCAGGCTGTCTGATGACCTGGAGGTCTTCCCCCGGCTCACCCGGCTGCCGGAGCAGCAGGACGGCGGCCAGGCCGGCGGCGACGGCAGGGACGAGCGCCCACACCAGCGGGAAGCGCTTCGCGGCAGGAGCCTGACCGGCGCCCGCGCGGAGGGCCCGGAATTCGGCGAAAGCGCCCTCGGGAAGCGTCCTGTCGGACGCTTCCAGCCTCTCCTTGACGATGTCTTCCCACTTGCTCATCACGCTTGTTCCTTGAGGTATTGCCTGATCCTCTCTTTCAATTGCCTTCTTGCTTTCGCCAGAATGCTGGTCGATCCGGTCTCGCTGATCCCCAGCATCCTGCCGATTTCCTTATGCGAGTAACCGTCTATGCAGTACAGGTTGAAAACAGCCCTTCTCATGTCCGGCAGTTCCGTTATCCATTCCCTCAGTTTCTCCGTCGGAATCGCTTCCATCTCATTCCCCGTCGGGTCCGGAATATCATCCTGTGCGCGGAAGTCCAGGGAGACCGTCCGCCACCGCCGCCTCTTAATCTGGTTGATGGCTTTGTTGATGGCGATCCGGCTGATCCACCCATACAAGGAGCCCTTCCCCTGATATTGGTATGCGCCAATCCTGTCGAGGGCCTGGACGAGCGTTTCGAGCATCAGGTCTTTCGCTTCCTCTTCATCCCCCAGGTATCGCCTGCAGAGCGCATATACCCTGGCTGCATACCTTCTATACAGCTCCTCTTCCGCCAATCTGTCTCTCTGCGAGCACGCCCTGGCCAGCGCCTGCTCATCCAGTTTTTTATACACTCACGCTTTGTCTGACCCGTCAAAGTTACTCACATTATCGGAAAGGTCCGTAACGCTTTCATTCCTCCAGCAACAGCGCCCTCCGGGACAGTTCGTAGGTCGCCGCGACGCTGTCGCAATTGTAAGCTTTCAATGTCATCGTATCTACTGAGATGGTCCCGGAATAACAAACGAGCGACTGAGTGCCGGAGGAAGTGTACAAGGCGAAAGCCGTGTTGTCCGACCATCGGACCGCATAGTTCTTGCAGGTCATTCCATACAATCCCGCGATACCGAACGAAACATCGCATTGATTGCCGCCATGGTGAAAAACCAGAATGATCACACCCGTCTGGTCTTCCAATTCTCCGGTCGTACCATTCAAGGTCTGTATCGGATACGCACCACTCCAAATGGATTTCCCATGCGGATTTTCATCCACCTTCGAGCAGGAAGCACATACAAAACAGAGCATCCCGATAAGCGCGATAACGATTCTGCCGACAGCCTTCATATCATTCATCATTTTGTTCCCACCCTATAAACACCCTTTTCCCCCAAATGCGTCCCGCAGGTCGGAAAAAAGTGGATGCCGGGATGAGATTCCCCCATCATGACGTGGACGGTAACTTCCTGAGCAATAGTGTATTAAATAGATTGCTCCGCTCAAAAAAGAGTGGAGCAATCTATTTAACACACTGATAGTCTGCTATTTACAGACCACAGCAAAAGCCGGGATGAGGACTAGAAGATCAGCAGGTACAGCAGGCCGCCGAGGGCGGCGCCGAGCATCGGGCCGACGACGGGGATCCAACTGTAGCTCCAGCCGCTGTCGCGCTTGCCCGCGATGGGCAGCACGGCGTGCGCACAGCGCGGGCTGAGGTCACGCGCGGGGTTGAGCGCGTAGCCCGTCGTACCGCCGAGGGACATACCGATGGACATAATTACGCAGGTCACCGGGAAGGATCCCAGGGAGCCCGTGGATGCCGCGGCGCCGGCGAAGCTGAAGGCGTTGCCCTGGGTGCCGAGGGCCAGGATCACGAAGACCAGCAGGCAGGTGGCGATGACCTCGCAGAGGCAGTTGCGCCAGACGTTCGGAATGGCCGGCATCGTGCAGAAGGTGCCGAGTATGGTGTCCGGCTGGTCGGCCGTGGCCTTGTAGTGATCCTTGTAGAAGATCCACACCAGGACGGCGCCCACGAAGCCGCCCAGCATCTGGCCGATGATGTAGCCCGGGACCGAAGCCCAGGGGAAGGTCCCGGCGATCGCCAGGCCCAGCGAGACGGCCGGATTGAGGTGCGCGCCGGACACCGGTCCGGCGATCAGCACGCCTGTCATCACGGCGAAGCCCCAGCCCAGGGCGATCACCACCCAGCCGGCGCCTTTCGCCTTGGAATGATTGAGGGAGGTGGCGGCGCAGACGCCGTCGCCAAGCAGCACGAGCACCAGCGTGCCGATGAATTCGAAGAGATACTGTTGCATAGAATGAATAGGTTTATCGGGTCAAAGTACGGGAGATGGCGTCGGCCCAGCCCTTCTTCAGCGGCTCCGTGTCGGCTCCGGAAGGCGTGAACGTGCGCTCGGCCTTCCACTGGGCGCGGATCTCGTCGAGCGAGCCCCAGTAGCCGACGGCGAGGCCGGCGAGGTAGCAGGCGCCCAGGGCGGTGGTCTCCGTGACCTCGGGACGGATCACCGAGGTGCCGAGGATGTCGGCCTGGAACTGCATCATCAGGTTGTTGCGCGAAGCGCCGCCGTCCACCTTCAGCTCCGCCAGGCGCACGCCGGCGTCCTTCTCCATCGCGCCGACGATGTCCATCGTCTGGAAGGCGATGCCCTCCAGGGCGGCACGGGCGATGTGGGCGGCCTGGGTGCCGCGGGTGATGCCGCAGATGACGCCGTGGGCGTACTGATCCCAGTACGGGGCGCCCATACCGGTGAGCGCGGGCACGAAATAGACGCCGCCATTGTCGGGCACGGTGGCGGCCAGCGCCTCGATCTCGGAGGAGGAGCGGATGAGGCCGAGCCCGTCGCGCAGCCATTGCACGACGCTGCCGCCCACGAAGATGGAGCCCTCGAGGGCGTAATTGACCGTGTCACCTATCTTCCAGGCGACCGTGGTCAGCAGGTTGTTGCGCGAGAGAATGGGCTTCTCGCCGGTGTTCATCAGCAGGAAGCAGCCGGTGCCGTAGGTGTTCTTGACGGAGCCGGGGGCGGTGCACATCTGCCCGAACAGGGCGGCCTGCTGGTCGCCGGCGATGCCGGCGATGGGCACTTCGTGCGCGAAGATCGTGGTCTTGGTGTGGCCGTACACCTCCGAGGAGGAGCACACGCGCGGCATCATCGAGCGGGGCACGCCGAGCAGGTCCAGCAGCTCCTGATCCCATTCCAACGTATTGATGTTGAACAACATCGTACGAGAGGCGTTGGACACGTCCGTGACGTGGACCTCGCCGCGGGTCAGCTGCCAGACGAGCCAGCAGTCCACGGTGCCGAAACGGAGCTTGCCCGCCTCGGCGCGCTCGCGGGCGCCGGGCACGTTGTCCAGGATCCACTTGATCTTGGTGCCGGAGAAATAGGCGTCGATGATCAGGCCGGTCTTCTCGCGGATCTTGTCCACGAGCCCCCGGGCCTTCAGCTCATCGCAGAACGCCGAGGTGCGGCGGTCCTGCCAGACGATGGCGTTGCATACCGGCGCGCCTGTCTCGGCGTCCCATACGATGGTGGTCTCCCGCTGGTTGGTGATGCCGATGGCGGCGATATCCTTGCCGCTGATGCCGATCTGGGAAATGGCCTGGGCGATCACGGCCGCCTCGGATGACCAGATCTCCATCGGGTCGTGCTCCACCCAGCCGGGCTGGGGAAAATGTTGGGTAAACTCCTGCTGGGCCGTCGAGCAGATATTGCCGTCGTGGTCGAAAACAATGGCGCGGGAAGAGCTGGTGCCCTGGTCCAGCGCGAGAATGTACTTGTTCATAGATGGGTTGCGGTTGGGTTATCAGCAAGACAAATATAGAAAAAATGCTTATCTTTGCCCAGATTTAACCACTTTATTTTCGCAATGAAAAGACTGATCACCATCGCGCTGCTCTTCGCGGCAGCCGTCACCCTCTCCGCCCAGGAGATCGTCAAAACCGGCTTGAACTTCGGCCCGCTGCCCGCCGTCGGATATTCCTCCGACCTGGGCTGGCACTACGGCGTCCTGACCGACATCTACCAATACGGAGACGGTTCCGTGTATCCTGAATACAAGTGGAAGATGAACGTGGAGGCTTCCTGGTATTCCAAGGGCAACTCCGTCTATCACGCCTTCTTCGACAGCAAGTATGTGATCCCCGGTGTCCGCGTGTCCGCGGACGTGTCCTATTTCGGCAACAAGACCGACAGCTTCTACGGCTTCAACGGCGCCTCCTCCCTGTACGTGCCGGAGCTCGACAAGATCACGGACGGACAGGGCCTGTTCCTGATGCGCCGCGACATCTTCCGTACCGTCCTGATGCTGCAGGGCAAGTTCGGCGAGAGCAACTGGGGCTGGGCCGCCGGAGCGACCTACTGGAACGTCCGCACCGGCCACGCCGTCAACAAGGGCCTCGTCAGCGCCAACGACCTCTCCGTGTATGACCTTTATGTCAAGCACGGCGTCATCCCCGCCGCCGAGGCGGAGGGCGGCCAGCACCTGGAATTCAAGGCCGGCGTCGTCTTCGACACGCGCGACCACGAGAACAACCCGACCCGCGGCACCAACATCGAGGCTTACGTATACGGTTCGCCGGACTTCATCTCCAAGCACGACAACAGCTACCTCAAGATGGCGGTCCACGTCAAGCAGTTCGTCCCGCTGGGTGAGCGCATCGTCCTGGGCGCGCACGTCGGCTTCCAGGGCCTGCTCGCCGGCAACACGCCGTACTATATGCTGTCCACCATCCAGACCATCAACCTGAAGCAGATCCGTCCCGAGGGCCTCGGCTCCACCTGCACCGTCCGCGGTACGGTGTACAACCGCCTGCAGGGCAACAGCTACCTCTGGTCCAACCTCGAGTTCCGCTGGACCTTCGCGAAATTCCGCTGGATCAACCAGAACTGGGCCCTGGCCACGAACCCGTTCTTCGATATGGGTATGGTCGTGTCCCCGTACCGTCTCGAGCAGATGAAGAACCTCCTGCAGGACAAGACGGTCGTCGCCACCGTGGACGGCAAGGCGCTCACCGCCGCCGACTTCTACACCCAGCAGGCGGAGAAGCTCCATATGAGCGCCGGTATCGGCCTGCACGTGATTATGAACCAGAACTTCAACATCAACTTCGAGTTCGGCAAGTGCTTCGATCCCAACGACGGCAGCGGCCTCGGCATCAACATCGGTCTGAACTACATCTTCTAGAAGATTCGGCACAAACGGAAAAAGCCGGCCCCGCGGGGTCGGCTTTTTCGTTGGCGGATGAGAGCTAGCGCCGCTCCTGCTTCACGGTCAGGCCCATAAAGAAAATGGAGAGGATGCAGGCGATGACGAGCAGGACGAAGGTCCAGCTCCAGCCTGCGGCCTGCGCCACCCAGCCGATGACGGTGTTGGCGAGCAGGAAGGTGCCGAAGAAGTAGCCGAAGAAGCCGGTGAGGCCTGCGGCCGTGCCGGCGGCGTTCTTCGGCGCCAGGTCCAGCGCCTGCACCCCGATCAGCATCACGGGCCCGTAGATGAAGAAGCCGATGCCGATCAGGCAGATGATGACCACGGTAAGGTTGTCGATGTTCAGCCAGTACAGCACCACGAACACGAGCACCAGCGCCATGAAGAGCATCGTCGGCAGGGCCCGGCGGCCGTGGAACAGCTTGTCCGACAGCCAGCCGCAGAGGAGCGTGCCCGGGATGGCCGCGAACTCGTAGGCGAAATAGGCCCAGCCCGCGCTCTTGAGGTCTATCCCCTTCTCCGTCAGGATGGTCGGCGCCCAGTCCAGGCAGCCGTAGCGCACCATATAGACGAAGGCGTTGGACAGGGCGATGAACCACAGGAAGCGGTTGTTGAGCACGTGTCCGAAGAGGATCTCCTTCGTGGAGAGGGTCTGTTCGTGCTTCTCGGAATAGTTCTTGGGATAATCGTTGCGCCACGCCTCGACCGAAGGGAGGCCGCAGGACTGCGGCGTGTCCCGCAGCAGGACGTAGGCCAGCAGGGCGATGAACAGGGCCGTCGCGGCCGGGAAGGCGAAGGTGCCGATGAGGAAGTACAGCTCCGTGTTAGCGCCGTAGAACCAGCTGCCGAACCAGGCGGCGCCATACGTGGCCATCGGGCCCACCAGGGCGCCGCCCACGTTGTGCGCGCAATTCCAGATGCTCATCATCGTGCCCCGTTCGCCCGGCGAGAACCAGTGCGTCATCACGCGGCCGCAAGGCGGCCAGCCCATTCCGTTGAACCAGCCCACCAGGGCGTTCAGCACGCCCATCACCAGGATGGCGAGGGCCTTGTGCGAGGCACCGATAAACTGCACCGGCACGATCATGAAACACATCGAAATCGCCGTCAGGACGAGGCCCAGCGGCAGGAACGCCCGCGCGTTGGAGCGGTCGCTCACGCTGCCCATCAGGAACTTGGACAGGGCGTACGCCGCGGCGTTCAGGCCCAGCACGAAGCCCAGCTCCGTCTTCTGGAAGCCGAGCGGGGCCATCGCCGGGATGGCCATCGACAGATTCTTGCGGACCAGGTAGAAACCGGCATAGCCGATGAAGGCGCCCAGGAAGACCTGCAAGCGCAGGCGTTTGTATCTGGCATCGGCCTCCGGGCCGGTCTCGGCCGGCTTGTAGGCCGGCTGCTGAAGGAACTTGAGCATTATCTTACCGTTTCGATCAGGATGTCAGGATAATTGGAAATGATAGCCTCCACGCCGCACTGCACCAGCCGGCGCATCTCGGCCGGATCGTCCACGGTCCAGGGGACCACGCCGATGCCGTGCGCGTGGCACCAGGCCACGTTTTCGGGCGTCACCACGCTGGACTCCGGACTCCACCACTGCGGGACGAAATCGAGGTTCTCCAGCAGCTTTTCGATGTCGCCCCCGTCATAGTCTTCGGTCAGGTAGGACAGGGTCAGTTCCGGCCATTTCCGGTGCATATAATTCAGGGCGCGCACGTCGAAGCACTGCACGATGAGCCGCTTGCCCAGATTCTTGGAGAGAAGCAGCGGGATGCAGGTATCGCAGAACACGTGGTACTCGGGCCACAGGGTGCCCTCCCCCTCCCCGGGCCAGGACTTGATCTCGATGTTGTAGTTCACCGGCGTCCCGGCATAGCCTTCCGCGAAGTCGATCAGCTCGGAAGCGAGCGGCTTGCAGACGGCCATCTTCGCCTGCGTGGGCCAGCGGTCCACGTGGCGCAGGCCCACGTCGTACTTCGCGATGCTGTCGTAAGGCATCGTGTAGAGGTATTCCTTCGGATCTTCCTCCCGGACCAGGTTGCCGTCCGGACGCGTGGAATAGCGCGGATGGAAATAGGGATCGTGCGAGACCACGACCTGCCCGTCGGACGAGAGGTGCAGGTCGAATTCGAGGGTGTTCACCCCCAGGTCCAGGGCGTTCTTCATCGCCGGGATGGTATTCTCCGGCATCAGGCCGGCGCCGCCGCGGTGGGCCTGCACGTCGATGACGGGCTTGGGCTGGCAGGCCGCCAGGGCGGCGGTTGCCACGAGGATCAGGAATCGTTTCATACGTCTAACGCTTCGGCGAGGATGGATATGGGGTTCATCACGGGATAGCCCGTGGACATCTCGATCTGCCATTTGCAGGTCTCGCAGTCGCAGGCCACGACCTCCGGATTCGCGGCGCGGATCCGGTTGAAGAGGACCTCTCCGACGGCCTGCGAGGCCTCGTAGTTCTCCTTCTTGAAACCGTAGGTGCCCGCGATGCCGCAGCAGGCGGAGTCCAGCAGGGTGAACTCCACGCCGGGAATCATCCGCAGCAGCTTTTCGGAGAACACGCCCCAGCCCAGGCGCTCCATATGGCAGGGGACGTGGTAGGCGACCTTCCTGTGATAGCCGGACTTGAAGCGGAGCGTGGCGCCCTGCTCCAGCTTCTCGAAGACGAAGCGCGTGGCCATCGTGATCGCGTCGCGCACGTCGGCGTTGTCCACGCCCAGCAGCGCCGGATACTCGTTGCGCAGGGTCATCGTGCAGCTCGAGGAAGTGGTCACCACCTGGAGCCCGCCGTCCACCACAGCCTTGCGAAGCACGGCCACGTTGTGCCGCGCGTTCCGTGTCGCCTGCTTGGACATTCCGTTGGTAATCAATGCGATACCGCAGCATTTCTCCTTGTCCAGCAGCTGTACGCCCACCCCGAGGGCATTGAGCACCCGCACCAGGTCCTTGCCCAGCTGGGGGTAATTGTAGTTGACGTAGCAGCCGTGGTAGTAAGCCACCTGCTCCGGAAATGCGGCCTGTTCCTTCGCGTGGCGGCGCAGCCAGGCCTCGAAGCCCTTTCCGCTGTACTGCGGGAAAGTCCGCCGGCGGTCGATCTTCAGCGTGGCGTCCATCACCGTCTTGGAGATGTTCTGCCGCACCATCACGTTCACGATGGGCGCGAACGGACGCGCCGCCGAACCCATCAGGTCGGTGGAGGCGAGCAGCCGGTCCCGCAGCTTGGGCGCGGTCTTCTCATAACGGATGCGCGCCGACTGGATCAGGTCGGCCACGTGTACCCCGGAGGGGCAGGCGACCTCGCAGCGCTTGCAGTTCATACAATACTTGAGGGCATAGTTGAAGTACTCCGGATCCTTGAGCCGGAGCCGCTCCCCGTCCGGCCCGGCCTGCTTGGGGCCGGGATACAGGGGATTCACCTGCAGCACGGGACAATAGACCGTGCACACGGTGCACTTCATGCACTCCTCGAAATTATGGGGGCTGACGGTATTCTCTTGCATCTTCATCATCATTTGTCATCCTGAGGAGCGCAGCGACGAAGGATCTCGTCCACCGCGGCGAAGGCGCTCCGGACGGCGAGGCCGGCGCCGGTGCCGAATTCCGGGCGCGTGGCGCCCAGGATGGAGCCGACGGCGTACAGGTTCGTGAGCGGCCGGCCCTCCCGCAGGGGATGGAGCGCCGCGTCCGTCTTCACGCCGAACTGCATATACGGCTGTTCGGCGGCGAAGTCGGGATCGTACCAGGCGCCCCGGTCGGCCGCCTGTTCGACATCCAGGCCGAAGACCGGCTCCGTGATGCCGGAAGGACTGGCCTTCAGGCCTTTGGAGAAATAGGCGCCGGAGGCGAGCAGGAAATGCGCGGCCTCCAGGCGGTGGCTGTCCAGGTTGCGCGTGGCCACGCGCTTCACCACGTCCCCTTCCAGCTCGGCGGCCACGACCTCGTCGCCCGCCAGATACGTGCCACCCAGCTCTTCATAGCGCCGCTTGAGCAGCATCTGCGTGCGGATGCCGGGGACGGAAGGCGGAAGCGTGCCCGCGAAGATCACGCGGACGGGAAGGCCCTCCCGGATGTGCTTCGGCACGGAAGGATCCTGCAGGCCGAACACCTGCGGCAGCACCACGGCGTCTTCGTCGCGGAGCTGGCGCTTGGTCTCCCGGATGACCTTTCCCCAGATGCGGTCCAGGGTGCGGGCGACCTGCACCGAGCGCACCTCGGTCGGGCTGAGGCGGAGCTTCTCCAGCTCCGGCAGCTCCAGCTGCACGGTCCGGCACTGCATCCCCTGTCGGGTCAGGCCGTCGGACAGGAAGCCGGGGAAGAAATCCTGGAAGCCCGCGATCCCCACGACCAGCACCTTGTCGGCGAAGCGCGGGGCGGGCATCAGGTCGATGTCCTCCAGGGCGAGCGCCGCAGGCCGGAACGTGCCCAGCGGCATCAGGCGCACCCCCTCTTCGAAATGCAGCGGGACGCCCGCCCCGTCGAAGAGCTCCCGCATACGCTGCGGCGGCTCCTCCAGGGATTCGAAGCAACCGGAGAAGAAATGCAGGGCGTTCTGCCCCGTACTCACGATGGCGGTGCCGCGGCCTTCCCGCTGGAGGCTGATGCCGGCCGTGAGTCCGGCCAGGCCGCCGCCGATGATCACAGTGTCGAATCTCATAGGCCCAGAACGTGTTTATAAACCCACTGCGTGTATTCCGCTTCGCGGAGCATATCGCCCCAGCCTATGGGGTAATTGCCTTTCCAGCGCTCCTGCATGAATGCGGCGAGGTCCGCGCGCTCCCGCTCCACGCAGCCGTTCGCCTGCGCGAGCACGTCCGCGGCGCGGCAGGCGCAGAGCCCGCCCTGGCAGGTGCCCATTCCCACGCGCGTACGGCGGCGCAGGTCGGTCAGCGTGGTGACCTCCAGGCGGTCGAGCGCCTGCTCGACCTTGCCGGCCGTCACGTTTTCGCATTCGCAGATGAAGGCCCCCTTCTCGCAGGCGGGCTCTATCAGGACGGGCAGCGGCGTGGTCGCCGTGGCGCAGCGCTTGTCCACGCCCAGCTTGCGACAGACCGCGTCCGTGGCCATTTCCGCCATCAGGCGGTAAGTCATCAGCTTGCCTCCCGTGATCGTGATGAAGCCCTTCAGGCCGTCGCGGCCCTCGTGGTCCAGGCAGACGATGCCGCGGGAGATGTTGCGCCCGGAAGGGTCGTCGTCCGCGCTCACCAGCGGCCGCACCCCGGCATATGCCCGCAGGATGCGGGTCGAGGACAGCGCCGGGGAGAGCCTGGCGCCCTCGGAGAGGAGCAGGTCCACCTCGTCGGGGGTCACGGCCACCCGGTCGCATTCCTCGAAGGGGACGCGGGTGGACGTGGTGCCGATTACGCACACCGTGTCGCCAGGGACCAGGATGTCGGCGTTGGCGGGCTTGCGGCAGCGGTTGATGACCATATTGTTGATGCGGTGGGCGAAGATCAGCAGGGCTCCCTTGGACGGGAACATCCCGATGTTCACGCCCGCCAGGGCGGCGATGCGCTGGCCCCAGATGCCGCAGGCGTTGACGGTGACGGGCGCGTAGAAATCCTCCTCCTGCCCGGTGCGGACGTTGCGCGTGTGCACGCCGCGGACCGTGTCGCCCTCGCGGATGATGCCGGTCACCTCGGTCTGCAGGCGGACCTGCCCGCCGTGCAGCTTGGCGTCCAGCATATTGGCCGCGCAGAGGCGGAACGGGTCCACGCTGCCGTCGGGCACGCGTACGGCGCCGATCAGGTCGGGATTGACGGAAGGCTCCAGCCGCCGGGCCAGGTCGGGATCGATGATCTCCGCGTCGATGCCCGCTTTCCGGCAGGCTTCGACGAAGGTCTTCTGGTAAGCGAGGTCGTCTTCGGGGAGGGTGATGAACAGGCCGTCCGTGGGCTCCACGCACTGGGCGGCGATCTTTCGCAGGATCTTGTTTTCGCGGATGCACTCCGCGGCGGACTCCGGATCGTTTACGGCATAGCGCGCGCCCGAGTGGAGCAGGCCGTGGTTGCGGCCGGTCGCGCCGGTGGCGATGTCGGAGCGCTCGATCAGCAGCGTCCGGAGGCCCCGCATCGCGCAGTCGCGCTGGGTGCCCGCCCCGGTGATGCCGCCGCCGATGATGATGACATCAAATTCTTTCTGGTTCATTAGGTCGTGGTCAGTCCTGCAAATTTAGCAAAACTTCGCTATCTTTGCAGAAAGAAAAACCACATAATGATGAGAAACCTGATCAAACTCGGCATCCTTCTCGGATCCGTGTTCCTTCTGAACGGCTGCCTCGCCGGCAAATTCATGTGCAACTATTCCCTGACTCCCAAACCCCACGGCATAGAGGATATAGACCGGACCCGCGCCAAGGCGGATTCCCTGCTGCCCGGCAGCACCGCCTGGTACGACGGTCTCAAGGCGCAAGGCATCCTGAAAGACATCACCATCACGGGCTATAACGACAAGCAGATCCACGCCGCCTACGCGCCTGCGAAAGATCCGGCCAACGCCCAGGGCACGGCCGTCGTGGTGCACGGCTACGGCGACAATCATTTCGTGTTCCTGTACCTGGTCCGGATGTACCGCGACGAACTGAATTACAACGTCCTCTTCCCGGACCTGCAGTACCACGGCTATTCCGAAGGAGACGCCATCCAGATGGGCTGGTTCGACCGATATGACGTAGAGGAATGGACCCGTGTTGCCCATAACATCTTCCACAACGACTTCACGGTGGTGCACGGCGTCTCGATGGGCGGTGCGACCGTGATGATGATGAGCGGCGATCCCCAGCCCTACTACGTCCGCGCATTCATCGAGGACTGCGGGTATGCCAGCGTATACGACCAATTCGCCTACAACCTCAAGCAGACCTTCCCCTTCATCCCGAAAGACGTGCTGAACAGCGCCAGCCACGTCTGCGAGAAGCGTTATGGCTGGGGATTCAAGGAGGCCTCGTCCGTCCGCCAGGTCTCGCTGAGCGTCCTGCCGATGCTCTTCATCCACGGCGATGCCGACGACTTCGTCCAGTTCTCCGACCTGCAGAAATGCTACGATGCGAAGACCCTGGGCTACAAGGAGATGTGGGTCGCCCCCGGCGCCGTCCACGCCAACTCCTATGCAAAATATCCGGAGGAATACAAGCAGCACGTGCTTGACTTCCTCCGGAAAGTTAAAGAAATGTACTAGCGCCTACAGCGTGCGCTTGATCTCGACGATCTGGAAGCCTTCGATCATATCGCCTTCCTTGATGTCGTTGTAGCCTGCGATGGACATACCGCACTCCTTGCCGGAGATGACCTCCTTGACGGCGTCCTTGCCGATCTGCAGGGAGCCTAATTCTCCGGTGTAGATCACGATGCCGTCGCGGATCAGGCGGACCTTGCACTTCTGGACCATCTTGCCGTCGCGCATAATGCAGCCGGCGATCGTGCCGACCTTGCTGATGCGGAAGATCTGCTTGACCTCGGCGGTGGCGATGACCTCCTCCTTCTTCTCCGGCTCGAGCATACCCTCGATACCGTCCTTGACTTCGTTGATACAGTCGTAGATGACGGAGTAGAGGCGGATTTCGATGCCCTCGCGCTCGGCGGCCTTGCGGGCGTCCGGCGTAGGACGGACCTGGAAGCCGACGATCACGGCGTCGGAAGCCTCGGCCAGCAGGACGTCGGACTCGGAGATGCCGCCCACGGCCTTGTGGATGACATTGACCTTGACCTCCTCGGTCGAGAGCTTGATGAGGGAGTCGGACAGGGCCTCCACGGAGCCGTCCACATCGCCCTTGACGATGATGTTGAGCTCCTTGAAGTTGCCGATCGCGATACGGCGGCCGATCTCCTCGAGGGTCATGTGCTTCTGGGTCTTGATGCCCTGGATGCGAAGGAGCTGCTCACGCTTGGCAGCGATGCTCTTGGCCTCGCGCTCGTCGGCCATCACGTTGAACTTCTCGCCGGCGGCGGGAGCGCCGTTCAGGCCGAGGATGGAGACCGGCGTGGAAGGGCCGGCCTCGGTGATCTTCTGGCCGCGCTCGTTGAACATGGACTTAACACGTCCGTAGAAACTGCCGCAGAGCACGACGTCTCCCGGATGGAGCGTGCCTTCCTGGACCAGGACGGTCGCCAGGTATCCGCGCCCCTTGTCGAGCGAAGATTCGATGACGGCGCCGACGGCCTTCTTGTTCGGATTGGCCTTGAGCTCGAGCAGGTCGGTCTCGAGGAGGACCTTCTCCAACAGCTTGTCCACGTTGATGCCCTGCTTGGCGGAGATCTCCTGGCACTGGTACTTGCCACCCCAGTCCTCCACGAGGATGTTCATCTCGGAGAGCTGGCGGCGGATCGTGTCCGGATTGGCGCCGGGCTTGTCTATCTTGTTGATGGCGAACACCATCGGGACATTCGCGGCCTGCGCGTGGTTGATGGCCTCGACCGTCTGCGGCATCACGGCGTCGTCCGCCGCCACGATGATGATGGCGAGGTCGGTCAGCTGGGCACCGCGGGCACGCATGGCCGTGAAGGCCTCGTGGCCAGGGGTGTCGAGGAAGGTAATGCGGCGGCCGTCAGGCAGCTTGACATTGTAGGCACCGATGTGCTGGGTGATACCACCCGCCTCGCCGGCAATGACGTTCGACTTACGGATGTAGTCCAGGAGCGAGGTCTTGCCGTGGTCGACGTGACCCATCACGGTGATGATCGGCGGACGAGGGAGCAGGTCCTCGGGACGGTCAGCCTCCTCGTTGTTGCTGATCTCCTCGGAGATCTCGGCGGTCACGAACTCCACCTGGTAGCCGAACTCCTCGGCCACGAGCACGAGGGTCTCCGCATCGAGACGCTGGTTGATGGACACCATCAGGCCCAGGCTCATGCAGGCGCCGATGACCTTGACGACCGGCGTGTTGTTCATGAGCGTGGCCAGGTCATTGACCGTCACGAACTCCGTGACTTTCAGCACTTTCTGTCCGGCAATCGCCTCGGCCATCTCCTCCTGCGTACGCTGGGCGGCAGCTTCGCGCTTCTCCTTACGGTACTTGGCGCCGAAGTTGTTCTTCTTGCCCTCGTTCATCTTGGCGTAGGTCTCCTTGACCTGCTTCTGGATCTCCTTCTGGAGTTCCTCCTGCTGGGCTTCCGTGAGTGCCGGCTTGAAGCGGTCACGGTCGCGCTTGCGGCCCTTGCCCGCCCCGGCCTGCTGGTTCTGCTGGCCGCGGTTCTCCTTCTTGGGATTCTTCTCGATATTGGCTCCGGCCTTGGCCACATCGACCTTCTGGGTGCCCTTGCTGATGCGCTCGCGCTTCTTGGGCTTGCGGTCGAACTGGCTCAGGTCGATCTTCCCGACCACCTTGAGGGCGGGACCGTCCGCAGCAGCTGCCGCGGCGGGTTCCTCCTCGGTCTCCGCCTCGGGCTCAGGCTCCGCGACCGGCTCCGGCTCGGGTTCTGCAACGGGCTCCGGTTCCGGCTCCGGTTCGGGCTCGGGTTCCGGTTCCGGTTCTGCAACCGGTTCCGGCTCCGCGACGGGCTCGGGCTCAGGCTCCGCGACCGGCTCCGGTTCGGGTTCGGGCACAGGTTCCGGCTCCACGACCGGCTCCGGTTCCGGCACCACGACGGGTTCGGGCTCCACCACGGGCTCCGGCTTGACGGCCGGGGTCTCCTTCTTGTTGTTGATGAAGGTGTTGCTCTTGATGATGGTCTCCTGTTCGGGCTCCTCTTCCGGCTCCTCGCGGCTCTGCCGCCGGGCGCTCTTCTCGAGGATCTCGGTGATCTTGACCTCCACCTTGTCCGCAGCCTGCTTGAGCTCGAGGTCCTTGCCGAACTGCTTGGAGATGGCGGGAAGATGCTCGTCCGAGACCTTCGCATTGGGATTGGCATCGATCTCGACACCCTGTTTGCGCAGGAACGCCACCAGGTCGTCGAGGCCGATGTTGAATTGTCTGAGTAATTTATTGAGTCTTATTTCTGCCATTCTGTCTAGTCTTCGAATTCTGCTTTCAAGATGTCACGGACTTCCTCCACGGTCTCGTCCTCAAGGTCGGCGCGCTTGGCGATGTCCTCGGGAGAGAGGGCCAGCACGGCCTTGGCGGTGTCGCAGCCGATGGATTCGAGACGGTCGATGATCCACTGGTCGATCACGTCGGAGAACTCGCTCAGCAGCACGTCCTCCTCCTCGCTGGACTCACCCTTCGGAAGCTCGCGGTAGACCTCGATCTCGCGATCGACCAGCATGCCGGCCAGCTGGATGTTGACACCGTGGCGGCCGATACCCTTGCTGACCTGGTCAGGCTGCATGAACACCTTGACTTTGTCTTCCGGGCCCTCGCCCATGTCGATATAGGACACGACGGCCGGGTTCAGGGCGCGCTGGATCATCAGCTTGGGATTCTGGGACCACTGGATCACGTCGATGTTCTCGTTGCGCAGCTCGCGGACGATGCCCATGATGCGGCCGCCCTTGACACCGATGCAGGCGCCGATCGGGTCGATCCGGTCGTCATAG
>JAEEGJ010015679.1_pt1 | contig 17608 bp, 11 predicted proteins | sample 8958761 | NCBI WGS metagenome assembly JAEEGJ01 (sample SAMN16246546, study PRJNA631951) | gut metagenome | biome: gut microbiome; feature: rumen; material: RS-attached | host: Bos | place: Iran: Karaj | collected 2018-10 | reverse complement strand
TTCTATAATGCGGAGTACTATCGTGTATTACCCTATATTGTGGAGCTGCGTAATCGTGGTGCCAATAAGGAGGAGAATGAAATTGAGACTTGTTTCAATTCTCTCTATGGCGTCATGCTGCTGCGCCTCCAGAAGAAGGATATTACACCCAACACCCAGCATGCGGTCAAGGAAATAACGACCTTTATCGGGATGCTGAACGATTATTACTTGAAAGACAAACAGGAAGGACTGAAGTTTGAATAAATATAGGCACGGATGACACGGCTTTTTAATAAAAAGACGCTGTTTTTCTGAGTACTCAAAACGCCGTGTCCTTAATATATAAGGCCGTGTAATCTGTGCCTAAAAAAGAGAAAAAGTATGAATATATTGATAACGGGCTGTAACGGCCAATTAGGAAACGAAATGCATTTACTGGAGAAGAACCATCCCCAGCATACCTTTTATAACACCGACGTGCAGGAACTGGACATCACCAACGAGGAGGCCGTCGGGCAGTTTGTCAACGATAACCAGATAGACGGCATCGTGAACTGTGCCGCCTACACAGCGGTCGATAAGGCAGAGGACAACGAGGAACTGGCGCGATTGCTCAACAGCGTGGCGCCCGCTTATCTGGCGGCTGCCGTTGAGCGACGTGGCGGCTGGCTCGTCCAGATTTCGACCGACTACGTGTTTGACGGAACGAACCATACGCCCTATACCGAGAGCGAACCGACCTGTCCTAACAGTGTCTATGGCCGCACGAAGCTGGAGGGTGAGCAGCAGTCTTTGCGGGCTTGCCGGCGTACCATGATTATCCGTACGGCATGGCTCTACAGCACCTTTGGCAACAACTTTGTGAAGACCATGATAAAACTGGGCCGTGAGAAGCAGGAACTGGGTGTCATCTTCGACCAGATAGGTACTCCGACCTATGCCCGCGACTTGGCACGTGCCATCTTTGTCGCTATTGAGCAGGGCATCGTGCCCGGCATCTATCACTTTTCCAACGAGGGTGTCATCTCATGGTATGACTTCACGAAGGCCATTCATCGTCTGGCAGGCATTACTACCTGCCACGTCCGTCCGCTCCATACCAGCGAGTACCCCACGCCTGCCAACCGTCCTCACTACTCCGTGCTCGACAAGACGAAGATGAAGGAGACCTATGGCATCGAGGTGCCGTATTGGGAAGAAAGTCTCCAAGAGTGTATCTCATTGCTTAAATTTTAGGCACTGATGACACGGCTTTATAATTATAAAGACACGGTTTATGTTATATGAAGAGCTGACAAGCACTATTATCCATGCGGCCCATGAGGTTCATAACATTTTAGGTTTTGGCTTTCTTGAGGCTGTCTATGGTAAGGCCGTTGTTGAACTTCGGAAAGAACATGAGTGGCAACTTATCAATTATCTTGCTGCAAGTGATAAGAAATTAGGATTGTTAATTAATTTTGGACATTCAGTTCAAGTGAGACGGAAAATAAATACAAACGGTGACTATATTGATGAGGACTAAGCAGTGTCTTTATTATGATAAAGCCGTGTCATCCGTGCCAAAAAACAAGAATTATGATACAAGAAATAGAACGTAGGCGAACATTTGCGATTATCTCGCACCCCGATGCCGGTAAGACCACACTGACCGAGAAGTTCCTGCTTTTCGGCGGACAGATACAAGTGGCCGGCGCAGTCAAGAATAACAAAATCAAGAAGACCGCTACCAGCGACTGGATGGACATCGAGAAGCAGCGTGGTATCTCGGTGTCAACCTCTGTGATGGAGTTTGACTACACGCCGACCTCCCCAAGCCCCTCCCAAGGAGGGGAATCTGATTCCTCCCCTTCGGGGAGGTTAGGAGAGGTTTATAAGGTGAACATCCTTGACACCCCGGGTCACCAGGACTTTGCCGAGGATACCTACCGTACACTGACGGCTGTCGATTCCGCCATCATCGTTGTCGATGGTGCTAAAGGTGTGGAGACGCAGACGCGTAAGTTGATGAACGTCTGCCGCATGCGTAACACCCCCGTAATTATCTTCATCAATAAGATGGACCGTGAGGGACGTGACCCGTTTGACCTGCTGGACGAACTGGAGCAGGAACTGGAGATTAAGGTACGTCCCCTCTCGTGGCCCATCAATCAGGGTGCGAAGTTCAAAGGCGTATATAATATATATGAGGAGAAACTCGACCTCTTCACTCCCGACAAACAGCGTGTAACCGAAAAAGTTAATGTAGAGCTTGACTCTGATGAGCTTGATGAGCGGGTAGGTGAGCAGGACGCTGCCAAATTGCGTGAAGACCTGGAATTGGTGGATGGCGTCTATCCCGAGTTCGACGTCGAGACCTATCGCTCGGCAGAGGTGGCTCCCGTCTTCTTCGGTTCTGCCCTCAACAATTTCGGCGTTCAGGAGCTGCTCAACTGCTTTGTCGAAATAGCCCCCAGTCCCAAGCCTACCAAAGCCGAGGAGCGTATGGTAGAGCCCGAGGAACCGAAATTTACCGGTTTTATCTTCAAGATAACCGCCAATATCGACCCCAACCACCGTTCGTGCATCGCCTTCTGCAAGGTCTGCTCTGGCAAGTTCCAGCGCAACCAGCCCTATCTGCACGTACGTCAGGGCAAGACGCTGCGCTTCTCAAGTCCCACGCAGTTCATGGCTCAGCGCAAGAGTACCATCGACGAGGCGTGGCCCGGCGACATCGTGGGTCTGCCCGATACCGGCGGTATGTTCAAGATTGGCGATACGCTGACCGAGGGTGAACAGCTGCACTTCCGCGGACTGCCCTCGTTCTCGCCCGAGTTGTTCAAGTATATTGAGAACGACGACCCCATGAAGTCGAAGCAGCTGCAGAAGGGTATCGACCAGCTGATGGACGAGGGTGTGGCGCAGCTCTTCGTCAACCAGTTCAACAACCGCAAGATTATCGGTACCGTCGGTCAGCTGCAGTTTGAGGTTATTCAGTACCGTCTGGAGAACGAGTACAATGCCAAGTGCCGCTGGGAGCCTGTCCACCTGTATAAGGCATGTTGGATAGAGAGCGATGACGACAAGGAACTGGAGAGCTTCAAGAAACGCAAGTACCAGTACATGGCTAAGGATAAGGAAGGTCGCGACGTTTTCCTGGCCGATTCCGGCTATATGCTGCAGATGGCTCAGCAGGACTTCGAAAACATCCGTTTCCACTTTACCAGCGAGTTCTGAGTTTAAGACGACAAAATAGGACTATACAGAACTTGATAGGACTAATGGAAGGCTGACGATAAACCGGCTGCCGTGGGTGTATTGTGGGTCATAGTTCAGTGTGCCGTTCATCAGCATGATGACGCGGCGGCAGAGGAAGAGTCCCAGCCCGAGCCCTTCGGTGAACATATCGAGCTTGGTAAACTTCTCGAAGATGAAGTCGGCCTTGTCGGCAGGAATGCCAGGTCCTGTGTCTTCTATGGCGAAGTTTACCATGTTGTCAGCCGTTTCTATGCGCATGGTAATACTGCCCTTGCGGGTGAAGTGCAGGGCGTTGACGAGCAGTTCAGTGAGCACGATGAGCAGCAGGTGGCGGTTGGCCACGACCGTCAGCGCATCGTCCACGTGGCTGTCGAGTTGCATGTCTGCCGTATGGGTTATCAGGCTGCTGGCGTTTTCGAACGCCTCACGTGCCAGACTGTTGCAGTTCACGTTGTCGTCGGTGCTGATGGTTTGCCGGCTTTCAATGAGCGAGGCAGTAAACAACTTGCTTACCATGTAGTCGAGTGCGTTGGTCTGCACGTACATGGTTTCGGCCATTTTCTGTTTCTCGTCGTCGGCCATTGTCTCGCTTCCGTTGCGCAGCACCTGCGAGAATCCGTGTACAATGTTGAGTGGCGTGCGTATCTGGTGCGACATGTCTTGCATGAACTGTGTTTTCTGCTCGCTGGCCTGTCGTGCCAGCATCGTGGCCTCCTCCAGTTCCATTGTGCGCTGTTCGGTTTCCCTTTTCGTGTTCTCGGCATCTTTGATGTGCTGGCTGATACTCCGTCGCATCTGGCAGAAACTGTTCTGCAGTTGTCCTATCAGGTCAGTTCTCTGACTGGGCGGCAGCGGTTTCTCGTAGTCACCGTGTCCTATCTGGCGCAGTTCGGCAGCCAGCAGTCCCAGGGGCTGTGTGAAGTGTTTCACGATGCGGTGGCATCCCAAAGCCAGCAGCAGCAGTCCTATGACAATCAGCGGCAACAGAATGTAGTTCAGCCTGTTGTATCCGCGTAGCATTTCGTTTGACGGGCATACCAGCGCCACACTCCATTGTGTGCCTTCGAGCGGCCGGTACAGTACAATGTGCGACTTGCCGTCCATCTTCACGTCCATGTGTCCTGTCCGTCCGTTAATCATTTCGTATCCCAGTGCTACGATGTCGGTATGCTCTCTGGGGTCCATGCCAGTGAAAATGGTCTGCTTGAGCAGTTTGGTGGTGTCAGGGTGTACGAAGTAGTGTCCGTCGGTTCCCAGCATCATGAAATAGGAGTGCTCGTAGGGATGCTCTGCGGTAATGGTCTCTGTGAGTTTCTTGAGCGAGAGGTCGGTAGATATGACGCCTACGAATTTCCCCTGTCTGTCGCTGAGCGGTATGCAGTAGGAGGCTATCATGTCGGGGCTGGAGAGTGTGCCGTCGTTGTAGTCGTCGAAGGGATCTACCCAGCATGCGGTTCTTTTCTGTTTTGGCGTCTTGTACCACACCTTGTCGTAATAGTTGTATTCTGCTTCGCGTACGGTGACTACGGAGTCCTTTCCCGAGCTTGGCTCCTCGTCGAGTCTGACGGAGTAGGCTGAGAATCCGTATTTGTCGCCTGGGTAGAAGTCGGGTTCCATGGTGATGGAGCATCCGTTGGTGTTCGGGTGGTTGGCAACGATGCGGTGAGTATATTTCAGCAGGGAGTCCTGGTCGTGGTTATGTAGGTTGACGAGCCAGATGATGTTGCGGGTGGCTGTTTCCACCTCGACCATGTATCCTTTGACGCGCAGGGCGGTATTGTCGAGCACGTGCGATGCCTCGTCGATGGCTTCTTCTCGGATGATGTTGCGCGACTGCCAGTAGAGGAATCCGAGCGAGAGCGAGAAGACGATGACCACGACTAGCAGGATGTGGAGGCTTAGCCTGGTTGATAGCGACTGTCGAATATGTTTCCTCATCTCAATCATGGGCGTACCTCCTCTTTTTTCTTGTCGGCTATGTCAAGTAGATTGTTCAACAGCTCGGTGGTTATCTCTGTGTGCTGCTGTATCTTGTCGGCCATGTGCCGGCATTCCTCGGCATCCATGTCGGCCACATGCTGCCGGAATTCTGCCACGGTGGCATGTATGACCTTGACCGACTGCTCCATGCGGTCGCTCATGTTCAGGATGACGGCATCCTTCATCTTGTCGGCTTCGCGTGCCTGTTCGTAGGCCATCTTGAGGTCCTCGTTGCGCTGTTGCAGCACGCCGGTCAGGTGGGTGATGTCGGCAATGTGTTGTCCGATGCTCAGCTGCATCTGCCGGAAGGTATTCTGCACGTAGCCCACTTCGTCGCTTCGGTGGCTCTCCTTTACGGGTTCGTCCAGTTGTCCGTCGGCCATGCGTTGGGCTTCGTCCACCAGTTGCTGCAGTGGCTTCAGCTGTCGGTGGCTGATGAAGAGGCAGAACAAAGCCAGTAGCAGCAGTCCGATGAGGCTGATGACGATGGTATAGCGTAGCAGGGAATTGTAGGAGCTGAAAATGTCGCTCTCGGGGCATACGATGGCTACGCTCCATCCTGCATTCTCGAAGGGATGGTAGAAGATGAAGTCCTGCTTGCCGTCCATGTGTATCTCGCTATGTCCCACGTGTCCTGTCTTCATGGAAATGGCAGCCAGGTGACCATCGCTTGTAGGGTCGTTGAATGCCTTGGTAAAGAATGCCTCGTGTTCTTCGAGCGTGCTGTCTGGGTGTATGATGAGGTGTCCGTCGGTACCCATCACCGAGGCATGGGAGTTAGGGAACGGGCGCAGCGAGAGTACCAGGTCGGCAAACCACTTCATCGAGATGTGGGCTGACAGCACGCCTACGAGTTGTCCCTGCTTGTCGCGTAGCGGCATGCCGTAGGAGGTGATGATGGACGTCTCGTCGCTCTCTTCATCGACGTAGGGGTCAATCCAGATGGGCTTCCCGTGGTGCAGGGGAATGAAGTACCATTTTTCACGCGTATAGGGCTGCCGTCCGTTGTTCACCGTCACGTTTATCTGTGTGGAGTCGGAGTGACTGCGGTAGGCATACACCTCGTGGTAGGTTCCGTATTGCGGATAGACGCCCGGCTCGAAGGCGATGGCGCAGCCTTGTATGTGCGGGTTCTCGCGCAGCAGTTGCCTACAGAGGCTGTCCATGATTTCCGGTTGGTTCAATCGTTTTTCAATGGTCCAATGCATGCTGCGCGTGGCTGTTTCCACTTCGTTCAGGGTGTTGTCAATGCGCAGTTCGGTGGTGCGCAGCGTCTGCCGTGCTTTCTCCATAGCCTCCTGGTAGATGGACTGCCGTGCGTGGTTGAACATGATGAGGAGTGAGGTGACGAAGAGAACGGACACGAAACCAACAACCCACAACACCACTTGTGAGGTCAGCGAATTGCGTGTTTGTTTTTCGGTCAGTCTCTTCATTGGCTGCAAAATTATGTAATTATTTTGAAATTTAAAAGCCTGTTGGGAAAAAAGTGAACAACAAAGAACATTTTTTTACTTTTTTTTACATTCGCCCGAAAGGACAAAGAAATCTTTGTTTCCCAGATTTTTGTTATGACTGAAAAAATATGTACTTTTGCAGCACGTTATGTAAAGAATTAAGATATGACAAGAGAACAGGATATCAGAAACGCAGTGGAGGTGCTGCGGCAGGGTGGGGTGATTCTCTACCCGACGGATACGGTATGGGGCATTGGATGCGACGCCACCAACGAGGAGGCCGTGAGAAGAGTCTATGAAATCAAGCAGCGCGAGGACTCGAAGGCACTCATCTGCCTGGTGGACAGCGATGCCCGTATGCAACGCTACGTGAGGAATGTCCCCGACGTGGCGTGGCAGCTGATAGACAGCCTGCAGGATGCCGACAGCACGCCTACCACGCTGATACTCGACGGGGCCATCAACTTGGCTCCCAACCTGATTGCCGAGGACGGCAGTATTGCCCTGCGCATCACACAGGAGGCGTTCTCCAAGGAGCTCTGCTACCGGTTCCAGAAGGCGCTGGTATCGACAAGTGCCAACATCAGCGGACAGCCGGCGGCGCAGAACTACTGCGACATTGACCCGCAGCTGCTGGAGAAAGTGGACTACGTCTGCTGGAGCCGACGCCAGGAGCACAAGCCCCACAAGCCGTCATCCATCATCCGCCTGCGGCCCAATGGCGAGGTGACCATTATCCGCAAGTAAAAAGTTATATTCCCACAAGGTTAAGCCCACCCGTGCTCAATATCAGGAACGCCCGTGCTCAATATCAGGCACGGGCGCGCTTTTTATTGAGCACGCCTGTGCATTTCTTGTTTCCCCTAGGGTTTCTCCCTGACAGTCCGTCAGTTTCTCCCCGTTTCTCCGGGGGTTTCTCCCAGAGAGACGGCACCTCTCTACCAGTCTCTATTCTGCACAACTTCGGTTCTGCTGTGCACTCTCCTAGAGAACACCAGTGCCCTAATGCCGTTCTGCAGTTTTCTCATATATCAGGCCTGCTTGCCTCCTTTATTGGTTGATTATACTATCATAAGCATATGGTTCGTCTATAATTCGTTTACGAGGAGTGAAATTAGGACTAAGCAGGTCACGTTCTTCATGGTAATAGTTTGTTTTAATATTTCCGAGATGGAATAATACCTGACAAACATTATCAGTCATAAAAGGACGGTTTCGCGCCATTTCAATATTGCTCCTTATTTTCGGATATTTGCGCAAAAAAGAATCTGAGCACCAAATCATAAACGGGATTTCATATATGTATTTTACTTGATTCTTACTCATTCCGTCGCACAAAAGATTTCCAAGAAAGCCAAAGAATCTGCGTGCTTTTAGCATCTTTTATGCTCTGGCAGACAGATTCTGGCTAAACTGTCGTAATTGATTATAATCGGTCATCTCAAGGCCGTTGTAGTTCTTTTTAGTCGGATTTAGTCGCTTTTAGTTCTTTTTAGTCGGATTCTGCACTTCGTACCATGACAATCCTTTCAAAGAAACAGCACCTTCCTCTTTTAATTCTTTAAGGATGTTTCCCAACAAACGGAGATTCTGCTCTTTCGTCTTATTGCTCGGCATTGCGACTTTCAGATACTCATAGATACCGTCACGCATAGTTCCATCCTCACCTGCATTCTGAATAAACTGCATTGTCATTTGCTTTAATTTTGAACGTTCCAAGCCACTGACACGAGTATATTCAGGCAATTGGTGTGTCATCTTAGCAACACCCAATGAAATTTGATAATTAGGAGATTCTCCCTCAATCAGTCCCTTGTCCAATAATTCCTCTGCCGTTTCTTCGTTAATCTGGTGCCCTTTCTGCACTGCATCAAGGGCGATACACTCATGCAAAGTAAGAGTCTTGTTCTCTTTCAGTATCTTTGTGTATTTTTCGTTGATGGCATTGCCATAGAGCCTCACACCAACAACTTTATTGACAGCATCAATCTCATAGTCAGGCATTGGGAAGTGACGTCGCCATTGCTCATCGAATATTTTCTTGATGCCTCGGCTTACAGTATCAATCATATTGAAATGCACCATTGCCTTACAGAGACATTCGTTCCTGAAATGCCGCTGTGGTCCACGAATAGCCAAAGCCTTTTGCAAAGTGCCAGGAATGAAGCTGCCACCATTCTCATAATAGACATATCCTGGATTCTCAACAAAGTTGATGCGCTCCTGTAATGTATAATCCTGATGAGCAATGGCATTATGTAAAGCCTCACGGATGCTGTAGTTGTCATACTGTTTCATCGTATCTGGGAACAAAGTTCCTCCAGGCAGCTCACGCATTGTTAGATTGCGGATTTTACCAAGAATCTCATCCACAGTCAATATGAATGGAGCCGTGAAATGTTCGTAATCAACGACGTCTTCCTTTGCATCGCGTAGCGTCCACGTCACTTCCACAACCGCAGGTCTCAGTTTGAATACTGCCGTAGGTTTACCCAATAAGATGATGGCTGCACGAGTAAGTTTGCCGTCAATCATGATACCACTATTACTCAGCAACTCTTCTACCGACCAACCGTCAATTTCATTAGCAGGAATTTTTGAATGTACTTTTTTGTACATCACACGGGCTTTGGCTACCGCCAGTTCATCCAAGTCTGCCAAAGTCGCATTTTCTACAATCCTAGCAGACCAATCATCTGGAGCAAATAGTTGTTCCTCTAAAATGGCGTTCAATCGTTCGGGAGTCAGTTCCACCAACGAGTCCTCTATCCGTTGCCATGCTTTGTTGTGGGCATAGACTGGTAACTTCGGCAGATGCTTTGGGATGTGAATCACCCAAACTGTCTTGTGGGTATCCTCCGTGATGAACTCCTCTATGTCCAGTCCTTCACTTGACAGGTTGGCACACAGATTAGTCAGTCGAAGTGTCGCCTGTTGAGTCGTGTAGTTGTATGTATCCGTTCCGACAATCTTCAAGGTCTTATCTTCAATACCAACAACCAGATGCCCACCCTCCATGTTAGCCAATGCCGACACGTAGGAAATGACATCATCCTTCTCATGACCGCTGAAGTCATTCTTCAGGTTCTTGAATTCCTTCCACTCGCACCCCTCGTCCTCTTTGGGGTATTGCTTGATGAGATATTGTTGTAATTTTTGTTCTGTCATACTCTGTACGTTTGTTAATCCGACATTTACGGTTCTATAAAAATGGGTGTCCCTTTTGCATGGTCTGCATCCAGTTCGATAATCCTTTCTATTAGATGGTGCTCGACAAGGAAAGTCAAATCCATATCAAGAGGTTCGAGAGAGAACGACATATAGCTCTTTCTTGGCTTTTTATTTGGATAACCCATTCCTATCAGCTCTTCTTTGCCTATTTCTCGACAGTCAACAATCTTGTAAGCACTTAGCTTGTCTGGCTTGCCGATTTCATAAAGCACCAGCAAAGATGTACTGCCAAAAAGTTCTCGGTTGGCCTCCATAGAGCCTTTCGTCTTTCCCATCCTTATATTATAAAGGCGATGAGCGTCTATCCATTCACGATAATCTTTCCCTTTATAGCAGCCCACAAGAATAGTTTGGTCGTTGCCAAAGAATTCACGGATGCTTTGGTCGAAACCTTCCCATTTGTAGAGTCCAAAAGGCTCAGCAGCCATCAGGGGGTCAGAGTCCACAGGCTGATAATCATCAGTTGGTATAATAATACTTGTGGTCTTTTCGGTAGTAATACCAATATCGTCTTTGTTATCTTTAATTAGTTCTCGATGCAAAACTGCCTCTTTGCGTGCTGATGCTCCCTCGCATATCAACTTTAGGGAGGCTATCTTGGATTCTATTGCTCCTATTTTACTGACAATGTCTTTTTGCTCTGATAGGGAGGGAAGTGGGATTTCAAGATTCGATAATAAGTCTTGATTGAGGCTCTTGATATTGGCGCCATTACTTCCGGTCGTAAGGTTTTGTCTAACGTTTGCGGAGGCAAGAAGATAATATAAGAACTCGCTATTTACTTCGTCTGACATTATGCGCACTCTTATTGAAAAGCCTGAAAAAGTAGTACGTTCTTCTGGTTCCTTATCAATAAGCATGAAACGTCCGACTAATTCTCTTGAGCCATTAGACCTGACTGTTACAAGGTCATTCTTGTGCAGAAGGAAGGAATCGTCAACATGCTCGTTGATTTTAATGCTTTGTACTTTATTCCACTCTGGTGATTTGTTCTCCTTGAAATCTGCAACTCCGACAATGCTTATACTTATACCTTGTGTCGCTTTTTTGTAATTCAGTCCATTCTTAAACTGAGCAATAGAGCCAAGTTTTACTTGTTTGCCATCTATGCTAGCAACAATCTCGTTTATATTCTCTTGCAGCTCCTCAATTTTCTCTTTAGCTTCAAGTGCCTCAGCATCAATATTCTGACATTTGGTTACAATTCTCTTTCTCACGTCCTGCGGGGGAATAGGAATTTTTAATTGAGCCAGATTCCCTGCTGTTATTGAGGGAGGATTTGCCTTTGATGAGACGGAGGACAGATCAACAAAGGTAACAAAATAATAGTAAAGAAAAGCAAAATCAAATCCAGCACGACATATAATCCCCATTGTATTGTTATCTATAGCTGCCGGTCTACTGAGAATTCTCTTTTTGTTTGTATATATGGCCATACCAACCTTTGGAAATATAATAGTATTTGCCGGGAAAATGGTAGCTTTCAAATGCTTACGTAATAATGACTCTTCGACATAGTTATTCGAATCATTCATATAAACCTCATTCCCTTTGGTATTCATGTCGCTCACTTTATAAAAGGGAATATCATTTGAATTTGTATTTCCTTGATAATCATCTGGGAATCCATTTCCTCCTTTGATATCTGCAATTGTACTCAGTTTAAGAACTATAATTCCTTCTTTGAACTCCAATTCATCCTTTTTCTCATCGTCGCTTATTGCGAGGTTAAAAGATGTTTTGCTAAAATCAATCAAGTCGGTTAGCCTAACATGCCGTAAAAGACCTTTTACTTCTCCCAAAAAAGGTTTTTCACAAATGCTTCCTTTCGCTCCAAAAGAATATTTGTCACAACAATCCATTATATGTTTCCTCAATGCATATGAGAATTTTGTAACATCATTGTCATTGTTTGGATTGTAAAGAGGTGTCTCTATGTATTTAATGGAGTTAATAGCTTGAACTATTTCTTTATCTTTATCATCTCCTTCATCCTCACTTTCGTCCTCTATGACGTGATTCGTAAGATATTTTATTCCTTCATAACCTTTGCGGTTGCTCCAGTCATACCCCAAAAATTTAATAACTTCATTTTTGTTGCTTTTGTCGCCAATTTTTTCGGGAGGCGATTGCAAAATAGCAACGATGTTGTTGACTGTCTGAATGTAGATATTGAGTTTCCGACCTTCAATCTCTTTTACAAATGCTATGAATTGCTTCCTGTGTTCGGCAACTTCCAGTACCTTGTAACTGTCACTTTCCAAAAAGCTATTGAACAGTATTCTATATTCCTTTGTTCTTTCTTTTAAGCCCTCTTTGTAAAATTCAGATTCTGTAAACCATTCCCTTTGTATGTTCTTGTTGATTGAGGTTGGCTTAAAGTTTGAATCATAGTCTTTAAATACATCAGTCCCTTTAAGGTTTTCACCAAGCACGTTGTCCTGCATAAGTGCATAATACTCATCTATTGGATAGCCCTGCTTTTGAATATATGAATCTATTGCACCACTTGAAATGTATTGGTGGCTATAATCCTTTTTCTCCATAAAGGCGTGGAGTAAACTTTCGGAATTTTTCTTCGCAACTTTTTGAGCGAAAAGAATAACAGTGTTTGTTCCCGTAGAACCAAAAGTGCGACTATTCATAAGAGCGATTGCCAAAATGTTAAAGTTCGCAAGGATGATTTCACGTGTTCTGACGTAAGTTCTTTCGTTACTATTACTCAAAATTGAAACAGGAAGAATAATACCCATTAGACCGTCTTTTTTTAAGAAATGCCGTGCTCTTTCTATAAAAAAACATTCAATGGAATTATTCTTGAGATACGCTTTCTCGTCAACAGACTTTATCAGCTCAAATTGTTCTCTATCTTTTTGTTCCAGCGTATTCAAAAACCCTTTTACACTATATGGTGGATTAGCTATAAGACAGTCAAAAGACTCTTTCTCAAATCCTTGGTATCTAACATCCATCGTGTTCATCAGACTCAACGAGTCTTTAAAAACTACGCGGGAGTTCTGGCTTCCATTTATGATTGTGGCGATTTTCGCAACTTGGCTTAGAGTCTGACTTTTCTCAATTCCATATACCTTGGCCTTGGGGTAATGCTTTACGAACTCTGTCAGGAAATGGCCAGCACCGCAGGCATAATCAAGAACCTTCACCTTGTCGGTATTAGGAAACCGAGGTAAAGAGTTGATGATAAAGTTGACAATTGGAAGTGGCGTAAAGAATTGTCCTTCTGTCTGGTGGACGTTTTTGGAGAGGAGACCTTCAAACAAGTCGCCAAAGAAATGGTTCGTTTCGCTTGAACTCAGGTTAATGTCCTGAATGAGAGATGTAATCTCTATAAGAATTTGAAAATTCATTTCAAAATCCTCTTTGTTCTCCACATCAATAAAATTGAACTTTTTGATATTATAGAACTTCATTTCTTCAAAAAGTTCTTTGATGCCGGTATAAAGCCCATTCAATATACGACCAGTATCAATAAATATCTGTTTAATGTCATCTTCTTCTTTATTGATGACATCAACATCAAAAAGTTGTTTCTTGCCGACTTGATAAAGTTTTAGAAGACGATTGCAATATTCCTTGGGAGTATCACGAGCGATACCCTTATAATAAAACTGTAAATCTTCGGGATTGTTAAGTTCATCTGTAATTTTACATAAGAACAGGTCTATCAATATGTAAAAAGAATGTTCAAAATCTGTAATGGCATGGTTTCTCAAGATCTTTGCAAATTCATTGTAAATAGGCTTAATTTCGGCATGAGAAAGAGGATTTAAATCGTTTATCGTATATTTTAATTTCCCAATAGTATATGCTTCGATATCATCTTCGAATAAGCCTCTTGTTTCTTTGGCATTACGATAAGTCTGATTCCATACCTCAAAATATTTTCCTTGGGCATTAGAAAAGGTTTTGGGATTATCAAGTTCTACGATTCGCTTTTCGTTATCTTTAAGGGTAATTATATGGCTTTTAGGAACAATCCTATTTTCTTCGAAATCTGCTGCAAAAAGAACGAGATTCTGGCATAGTTTCATAGTCTTTACAATTTCTCCGAGATAGCCGAAAAGTTGCCCTCCGTCTTTTTGCATCAAGTTCCATTCTTTACTAAACTCTGCACCATAGGTCTTGTTCTCAATCAAGACCAGTGGGTCATATTCTTTATCAAAAACAAGAATATCACCAAAGGATGGCTTGATGCCATGCGCCACTTTGAAAGCAGGCTCTATAACGATGTGTTTTGCCTCATAGCCTTTCTTGAGTAACAGATGAATGCAGACAAGGCAAACAAAATTCTCTTTGCTGTTAAAATTGATTGTCGTGTCACGGTGAATTACAAAACCAGAGGATGGTTTTTCTTTCGTAGGATATTCTCCCATGCTAAAATTCTCATCAAGGGGTGCATAGTTTATCTTGGCAGAATTAAAATCCACAGTTATGCTTGCCCCTGTTGAGTATTTCTTAGTCCAAACGTTCTTGTTTTCTTCAAACTCAAAACTTCTTAAGACCTCTGGCAAATTATCTTTTGTAATCATATACGTTTTCTTTGTTTTTTGTCAATTAACCATTAATTACTTGCCATTACCTAATCATATATAAAACTTAAAAGGCAATACCCCCGCATCTAAATCTTTACCTGCCGTTAGAATTTCACCTACTGAATCAGCAAATTTCAGAGTCACAGGTAATCCATCACCATAAATGCAGGCATTATAATTGAGTTTGGTTAAACTCAAAATATCTTTGCATACTATATCAATGTTTGCATCCCCACGAGTTATTTGAACGTCTATCGGGTTAGGTGTTTCTAACCCTATTTGGGTCTTAAATCTTGGAATATACCCTTTTGTCCACAGAAAAGCCTTGCTATTATCATATTGTAGAACTATACCACGTGGAACACAATAAGAATACTGACGATACAATTTGAACGTATTGTGATTCCTTATTCTTACACCAATTATCTTTGACTTATGAAAAGTTGCTTCAGAAAAACCTTCCCATTCTGCATCATCAAAGTAAGTCTTCGCATGAATAAAAACTTCTTGGGGATATACATGAAATCTACTATAGTATGACTCTAAAGATTGACTTATTATACTATAAGCATCTTCCTTTTTAAGATGAAATTCTTTTGTCGTAGGATTCCACCACGGACCGACATTTCCCCTAAACACCATTCCATCACCAGAATCAAGAAACATTTGAGCAGCACAACAGGCATTTCTGGTTTTTTCATCTGTTCTTTTATATACAAGTCCCAAATAGCAGACCCCTTGCCGTACTTCTCCCATTTTCCACGGGAGGCCACCAAGCTTGTAATATATTGCAGAAGCAATATTCCATGCTTTTGCTGTTCTTACTTGCTCTTCTTTTTCTATTTGTTTATCAGAAAGTCCGTTGTTGGAGATCTTAGACTCTCGAACAATTTGGGTTACAACCTTTGTTCCTAAAAGCCTTGCCTTAAGTTGATTATGGAAATTAACCTCAAAACTATATGCCTCCCTTATTTTATCATCTACTTCTTGAAATTCAGGGAAAAGATTTTGTTGCAAGGGGTTAAGTAAATCTTTTGAAATCTTCGTTTTAATATTGTTATCTGCATTCTTTATTCTAGACTTAGGTCTTCCATATGTAAAAATACTCTCAGGAATGACTACCATACAGAGATTTACAGGCATTTCCTCTTCTTTGCCAAATGACACTAAAGGCTCCACATACAAATTTACTAATTTATTAATACGAATGTGGGAATCTGTATATTTCAATGCCTCTTCTATCTCCTTACCATCAATGTTAATTTGCTGTATATTGTCAAAGTTAATGGAAATACCCATAACTGATTCTATTCCAGGAAACATTGGGTGCTTTTTAGGATCTTTCAAGGGGAGAATTGGACTATGAAGTTTTTTCAGATATGAAATCATTGCTTTTCTTGCAGAGAGAGGTCCAATAATACCTAAAGTAATGCAACCATTGACCTTTTTACAGTCAAAAGGTCCAAACAACATCAAGCCATCTCTTGGATCTGTTGCTTTCTGATTATTCCCAAAAGTTAGATTGGGTTCTGCAATGTATTTTATAATAGGTTCTATCATTCTATTAGCTCTTCTTCGTAAGGTAAGTTCTCTATGTCATTTTCGTTCATGGAACGTGAGGGGTCTAAGTAGCCATATTCGCTCCAAAAAGTCTCTGGCCATAGTTTCATTTCCAAACAAGCACCTTTTTTTGTTACTGGTATTTCTATTTTACCATTCGTGTCTTGCAACGAAGCCAATAATGCAATTAGCATATCTCTCCAATGCTCGTTATAAAAGTTACGCCCTTTGCTTCTTCTGTAAGAATGCTGAACAGAATCTTTTTCTATGACTTTTTTTCCGTCTTTTGTAAATATTAGATGTGACTTAACAGAAACACCGACAAAGGGTGTTAAAACTGGCAGAATAGATATTCCATAATGCCAATAGCCCTTATTCTTAAATATTCCGCCTAAAGACTTCCTTTTAGAATGTTTTTGTGATGAATATTTGTACAAAAAAGAAATTGAATTAAACTTTTTCTGATATGCAGGCAAATAATAGACATATCGCTTATTGGATATAACAGTCTTTCGAAATCCTTTTCTATACAGAATTTCGTATATCAAATATCTGATATAGTCTTTAAAATGATTCTCAACCTCCTTATGTGTTGGGAAACCACTTGATTCAAATCCATACAATATGTCTTCTAATTGATATGAATAAATATTTTGAGGAAGAACTTTGAAGGATTGACCTTCTCGAACAATATCGAAAGACAGTTCTCCGTCAAATGAAGAAATAATATTCGAAAGCTGTGCCACAGGGATTAACTGATTTGCTTGCCTTACAGATGTTGCCTGTTCTTTATTAAAAAACTTGTACATATAAAAAGTCTGCGGAATTGATTTCACACTCCACCATGAAGTGTAATACAATTCTTTCCTTTTCTCTATTTTTGAATCTGTTGAATATACCGACTCATACCATGCAGAAAGAGTTGAACTTATGTTTGGGTCATATTGAACTCCATCCTTATCCAATTTCTTAAAAAGTTGTGCTAATCCTTGTGCCCAGTTATCATTAAATGGGATATGATTAATATTGGGAAGACCTATCACAAGGTTATAAGCAGAATCATCTAGATGTAAAGGAATGACAAATTCTGTGTCATTTTTGGAACTTGCTAGACTTTTTGCATATTCAAGTTCATTCTCTATTCCAGATTTCAAGGATCCGCCTCGAACAATATTATTGGAATAGACGAGCAGAACTTTCCGAGATGAATCAATGGCTTTCTGTATTGTGTTCCAAAAACGTTCACCACCGAGAAGTCCCTCCTTATCAATCCATACACGATAACCACGCATCTCTAAACGAGAAGCGAGCCATATTGTGAAGTCATTATCTTCAGGTGTAGCGTGGCTTATGAATATTTGATCTTTCATCTTATTTAATACTTCTATTAAATGCTATCTATCCAAAGCAAATCATCAACACTAACACCCAATATTTTTGCTAACTGGATGAACATCTCAACATTGGGTTGGGCGGCGTTTGTCACCCATTTAGATATAACCGCAGGGTCTTTGTCAAGGATTTCCGACAATTGCTTGTTGGTCATTCCTTTCTCTGCAAGTACCACTTTTAGGCGGTTTGTTCTTTTACGTTCCATCCGTATGCTAA
>JAEEGJ010015676.1_pt1 | contig 17610 bp, 14 predicted proteins | sample 8958761 | NCBI WGS metagenome assembly JAEEGJ01 (sample SAMN16246546, study PRJNA631951) | gut metagenome | biome: gut microbiome; feature: rumen; material: RS-attached | host: Bos | place: Iran: Karaj | collected 2018-10 | reverse complement strand
GACCTGGTCCACATTGGTGCCGCGGCAGATCCGGCCGGAGCGGATGGTCCTGCCGTCCGTGGTCACCTGGTCGCCCAGGTCACGGCAATTGTTGGCGCAGCATACATTGAAATCGCTGCCGACCTTCATCATGCGCCGGCGGCCGGCCGTCTCGAACTGGCCTTCCTTGATGGACGTGCTGCCATTTCGGACGACATAGTAATACGTCCGGCCCGGAATCAGGTTGTAGACTTCGGCCGTGACGGCGGACGCATTGACGCTGACTGACGTCTCGAGCAGGGTGCAGGATGCATCGTTATAGATGGAGACCGTCTTGGAAGTATTGCCGGACGCGGGATTGGTCCAGCTGACGGGAACGGGCTTCGGCCAGTCCAGGCGATTGCTCTCGCTGACACCGGAGCAATAGTTCTCGATCACGGACTGGGAGCGGTCGTCGATATCGTAAGGATGGTTCTCCATATAGGTCAGGTAGAGCGCCACCTGGTCATTCTCGACGCTATAGGTGCCATCCGGGTATTCAGGGACATTGTCGCCCAGCTTGAAGAGCCTGATGTTGCAGGCGCCGCTGCTGCTGCGATATTTGAACACCCCGCCGGATCCGGAATGGTAGAAATACCCGCCGCCGTTGTTCAGGTCGAAGCCGTTGGTGCCGGATGAGAAGGTATGGACGGCAACGGAAGCGTCCGAAGTGAAGGAAACGGCGCCGCCGGCATAATACAGATAGCGTCCGTTGGCCTTGGACTTGATGAGCCATCCGCTGCCGGACTGGCTCAGCTCGACTTCGCTACGGGTAATGGTCTCATCTTCCGTCACGATCATGGTCACGCCGGGATCGTCCGCGAACTTCACCTGGGCGCATTCCTGGCCGGTCGGGGGGAAGAGGCAGATATAGGCGCCGGGCGCCGAAGAAGAAGTGGGCTCATATCCGAGGAGCAGATAGGTCCCCTCTTCCGGCGTGCTCTGATAGCGATAGGTCCTGCGAGGATCCAGGTCTTCCTGATGGTTCTCGTCGAAGGAAAGGGGCATGCTGATGATGGAGCCGGGGCTGAGGGTACGCGCCTCCGCAAAGCTGATGCGCTTGTAGAAAGCGATCTCGGTGGAAGGGGCGGAAGGATGGACGGCGGTCACCTTGACCGTCATCCGGCTGCCGGCGGGGAGCGTGACGGGCGCGATGCCGACATAGAAAGGAGCCTGGGCGGAAGCGCGGATCGACTTGCCGTTCGCCACGGTCAGCGTAACCTGGGATGAGGCGCCGGGCATCGGAGACCAGGAGACCGGAGAAACGGTGATGTCTCCCCCGAATTCCCCCGTGACGGGGACCGGCATCGTGATCTCGATCTGCTTGACCACGATGGGAGCGTCGGTCGTATTGGTGACTGGGATGCGCAGGCAGCTCAGGACGTGGGTCATCGTCACGCTCGGCGTGGCGCTCTGGGCGACGGAACGAGCGGATCCGACCAGCGGGAAATCCGGCCCGGCCAGGTGGCCCGTGGAATCCGCGCCGGCCTGTGTCTGGTCGGAAGCGACCGAGACGCGCACGGCGGTGGGATCGACAATGTCCGAACGATAAGGATATATCAGGAACCAATCGTTCCGGGCGACCAGTTCATGTACGCGGCCCCGGAAAAGGTTGTCTCCGACATAGCGGAAAGGATTGCTCCGGAATTGACTGCCTCCGGTCGGGCCATAGAGCGCCGTAATGACGTCGCCGTCCGCCCACAGGGTGCGGAGCCCGTCATTGACCGTGCGCGTCCCGGGAGAACCGGCAAGCAGCGTCATCTCCTCCCCCTCCCCGGCGGGGAACTCCTCCAGGCGGTCCCGGCAAGAGCTCGCCACCAGCAACGCGGACAGGGCGAAAACGACACCGAAGAAAAAGCGTGTATTTCTCATAGTCTCACAAAGATACGAAAAAACAAAATCAAGTCAAGGGGTTGGGATCAACACCCCAATCCCCGATGCTGGTCTGCATCAGGGATTCGGTCAGGGCAAGATCCAGGATCTCGCAATATGGGGCCAGGTAGGGCATGCTCCCCTATCGTCAAAGTCGGATTGATCAGCGCCTCCTGCGCGACGACCCGCGGCGACGGGCCTTCTTGGCCTTGGACCAGATGCCCAGGGCGGCGAGTGCAAGCAGCGCCAGGACAACGACAATGATCGTGCCAACGTTGGCGTTCTCCCCCTTCACGCGGGACCACATCTCGATCAGCTTGGCGGTATCCTCGCCCCAGTCATGTTCGAGCGCGCAGAGATCGATCGTCGCCTTGTCCGGATAGAGGACAGGGTCCACACGGACCGAATCGGCCCCCGGGAAGAAATAACTCACGTCGATCGGATCCAGTTCCTCGTCGATCTGGGACTCCAGGACGGAGATGTCGCCGTTGGCAGAGACATAACCTGTCGCATCCATGTTGCGGATCGCAATGTCGGGACGGCACATGAAGTCGATGAAGTAGGTCGCAGCCTTGACGTTGACGGCATATTTCGGGATCACCCAGCCGTCAAACCAGACGTTGCTGCCTTCCTGCGGGACGACATATTTCAGGTTCACGCCGACCTCGGCGGCTTCTTCGATCGCCCACACGGCATCGCCGCTCCAGTTGAGGCTGACATAGCCGCGCTCACGCGTCATCTGGTCCTTTCCGAAATCCGCTTCCCAGCCGGCCACAAGGTCCTTGACCTGCTTCAGGTAGGCTTCCACGGCCGCCAGGGATTCGTCGGAAGAGTCGTGCATCAGTTCATCCAGCGTGACCTTGCCCTCCTGGAGTTCCTTCTGCTTGAGATAGATCAGGACCGGGCCATAGACGTCGCGGGGAGCGTCCTTGATGAAGATCTTGTCCGCAAACTTGGGATTGCGGATGATGTCCCAGGTCGAAGCCTCCTCATCCGTGACATATTTCGCGTTATAGATGATGCCGGAAGTACCCCACATGAAGGCGACGCTGTAGTCGTTGGCGTCGATCGTCGGATTGATCTTTGCGAACATCTCGCGGATATAGGGCGACTTGTTGTTCTCGATGTAATTGATCGAATCCGGCAGCGAGGCGAAGTCCAGGGGCTGCAGCAGGCCGTTGTTGAGCATGCGCTCGATGATATAGTCGGAAGGGCAGACCACGTCGTAGTCCTCTTTTCCCTTCTCGATCTTGGAGAGCATGGTCTCATTGACATCGAAGGTCTGGTAAATGACCTTGATGGTCTCTCCGGTCTGCCGGGTGTACCATTCCTCAAACTCGGGGATGGCCGACTCATCAATGTAGTCGGACCAGTTGTACACCTTGAGGATTTGGCTCCGGTCGGAGCTGCAGGCGCCCAGCATCAGGGCAGCCAGCAAGAGGACAGTCAGTTTTTTCATTTGCTTTCAGCGAGTTTTTGGGCGCGCGCCTGGCGGACATTGATGACAATGAGGAAAACCAGGATCAGCGCGAATATCAGGGTCATCAGGGGACGCAGCTCCGGCGTGAGGCCGCCTTTGCGTGCGTCGGTATAAATGTAGGTCGAGAGCGTATCGAGGCCGATGGTGCCGCGGGTGAAGAAGGTCACCGCGAAGTCGTCCAGCGACATCGTGAAGGAAAGGATGAAGCCGCTGACCATCCCGGGACGCAGCATCGGGATCATCACCTTGCGCAGGGCCTGGCCGGGCGTGGCACCCAGGTCGAGGGCCGCTTCATAGACGTTGGGATTCATCTGCGTGAGCTTGGGCAGGACGCTGAGGACGACGTAAGGCGTACAGAAAGTGATGTGCGCCAGGATGACGGTCAGATAGCCCTGGGAGACACCCAGGAAGACGAAGAGCAGGAAGAGCGACACACCCGTGATGATGTCGGGATTGAGCATCGGGATGTTGTTGAGGAACTGGATGGCGTTCTTCCGGCGCCCCTTCAGGTTATGGATGCCGATGGCGGCGACCGTGCCGAGCAGGGTCGCGACGGCGGCTGCGGCCAGCGCGATCAGGATCGTGTTCTTCACGGCATCGAGCAGGGACGAACTCCCCTGCATGTTTCCGGTGAAGAGGTTCCCGTACAGGCGGGTGGAAAAGCCCGTCCAGTTGCCCAGGACGCGGGACTCCGTGAAGGAGAAGACCGCGATGAAGACCAGGGGCGCGTACAGCAGCACCAGCAGGAGCCAGATGTATGCTTGGGCGAAAAACTTCTTCATCACACGATCCCCCTCTCCGCTGTGGACTCATCCTCGCCCTGGAAGAGCGTGGAGATGCCGATGATGATGAGCATGACGAACGCGAGCGCCGCACCGTAGTTCCACATCGAGGAATTGATATTCTCCTGGATGATGGTACCGAAGAGCTTGATCTTGTTGTTGGTGAGGAACTCGGAGATGGCGAAGGTGCTGACCGTGGGCATGAAGACCATCAGGATGCCGCTGGTCACGCCGGGCATCGAGAGCGGGATGGTCACCTTCGTGAAGACCTGCAGGGGCGTCGCACCGAGATCCTCGGCCGCCTCCGCGTAGGACTTGTCCATCTTGTTGAGCGTGTTGTAGATCGGATAGATCATGAACGGCAGATAGTCGTAGACCATACCGTAGAGAAGCGTGCCCTTGCCCAGGGTGATGCCGAGCATGTTGAAGAGCTCGGCCGTAGCCAGGGTGCGCATCAGCGCGTTGATCCACATCGGCATGATGAACAGGATGATGGTGACCGCGCTGCGGTTGAGGTTCTTGTTGGCCAGGATCCACGCCGCCGGATAACCCAGCAGGATACAGATCACCGTATTCTCGATGGCGACCTCCAGCGAGAGCGCGAAGGTCCCGAGCGAATCCGCATCGGAGAAGAAGCGCGTGATGTTGGCAAGCGTGAAATGCCCCTGCCCGTCCTGGAACGCATAGATTGCGATCAGGACCAGGGGCAGCAACACGAAGATGAGCAGGAACACCAGGTAAGGGATGCTCCAGCTGGAACGCTTAATCCTCATTGGAGCTTCGTCAGTTTGAAGGCGGACGGGGCGATGGCCACGCCGACCAGGTCCTCCTTGTCCCAGATATCCTGGGTATCCACGTACAGGTATTCGCCGCAGTCGGTCAGGATCTGCAGGTGATAGTGGTCACCCTTGTAAAGGATGAAGTGGACGTTGCCGCCGACCACGCCTTCTTCCTGGTGGTCCAGGAGTTCGACCTGGTCGAAGGCCACCTCCGCACGGATCTTGTCACCGGGCGCGAACCCCTCGGGAACGGGGCATTCGAACTCGGCGTCCAGGACGGAGATGTGACCCTCGTCCACCACCTCGCCGTCCAGGGTGTTGCAGGTCCGCTCCTTACGCATCACCTGGATGTCGGAAGGACGGATCAGCAGGCCCACGGTGGAGCCGACCTCGAAGGCGTTGTAGTCCTGGATCATCAGTTCATAACCGCAGTCCGTATCGACGAACATCTCGTAGTGGACGCCCTTGAACGTGCAGGTCCGCACGACGCCGGTAAACTGGGCGCCCTCCGTATGGGCCATGATATAGACGTCCTCGGGGCGGATGACGACGTCGACCGGGTTATTCTCGCCGAAGCCCTCGTCCACGCATTCGAAGTCGTGCCCGATGAAGGAGACCTTGCGGTCCTCGATCATCGTGCCGTTGAAGATGTTGCTCTCTCCGATGAAGTCCGCGACGAAGGAGTTGACCGGCTCGTTGTAGATGTCGGCCGGGGTGCCGATCTGCTGGATCTTGCCCTCGTTCATCACGACGACGGTGTCGCTCAGCGTCAGGGCCTCTTCCTGGTCGTGCGTGACATAGATGAAGGTGATGCCGAGTTTCTGGTGCATCTCCTTCAGCTCGATCTGCATGTCCTGGCGCATCTTGTGGTCCAGGGCGGAAAGGGGCTCGTCGAGCAGCAGCACCCGGGGCTGGTTGACCAGAGCGCGCGCGATCGCGACACGCTGCTGCTGGCCGCCGGACAGGGAATCCACGTTGCGGTCCTCGTAGTCGCTCATCGAGACCATTTTCAGGACCTTGCGCACGCGGGCGTCGATCTCCTTCTGGGGCACCTTGGCCAGCTTGAGGCCGAAGGCGATGTTGTCATAGACATCCAGGTGCGGGAAGAGCGCATAGCGCTGGAACACCGTGTTGAGCGGGCGCTCGTACGGTGGCATGCCGCTGAGGTCCCTGCCGTCCAGGGTGACACGGCCGCTGTCTGGGTTGGTGAAGCCGCCGATGATACGGAGCAGCGTGGTCTTGCCGCAGCCGGAGGGGCCCAGCAGGGTCACGAATTCTCCGTTCTTGATATAGAGGTTGATGTCATCGAGGACCACCTTTTCGCCGAAAGCCTTGCAGAGGTGCTCGATGTTGATGATGATGTCGTCCTTGTTCATTTTGCGCGACGGTTCAGGAGGGTCTGGGTAAGCGGAAAGTTGTAGGTGATGCCGGCGCCCCAGAAAAAGCCGTCGAGATTGTTCATCCCGGCGAGGGCGTGGATACGCAGGTCATCCTTTTCCTTAAGAGGGAAGAAATTCAGGAAGAGGCCTCCGGAGAGGTACTTTTCGGGAATTTCGAAGAGGTCCTCTTCGACATGGTGGTAGGTTTCCGAAGTCTCGAAAACGCCCCGGGCGCCGACCTCCATCCAGTCGAGGGGCCGCCAGTTCAGGCGTCCGACCAGGTCGTGGCCGCTGTTGGCAGGGTAGGAGGGGCTCTTTTCCCCGGCACCCGGCGCAGTGGCGAAAGGACTGGCAATGCGGTACATATAGTCCAAACCAAAATTGAGACTCTCCGTCAGTTCAAACTGGTTGCCGGCGGACAAGAGCCAGATCTTATCACCCCAGGAATAGGGTTCCGGATCATAGTCGATGCCGCTGACGCCCCAGATCGAAGACCAGACACCATGCTCTCCCCTCCACTCCGCGCTATAACTCAGCAAACCGTCCTCAAAAGGCTTGCCGGAGAACGGCGAGGAAAGAACCTGAAGCGAGAAGGTGTCAGACTCGGAAGGAGTCACATACTGAAGCGCACCGCCGTACTGATAGACCTGGGCGTTATTCCAGAAGTTGGATGTCAACTGCCAGTACTGGTCAAAGTCATAAGCGTCAACTTCAAAGCCACCGGTGAAGATGTAATCTTTACCCGCACGGATGTGCCAGTTCCCCAAATCCAGTGAAAGCCAGCCCCATTGGCACCAGTCCGCCTCGTCGGAGCGCAAAGTATTGGCATACAACGACCGGGGGTCGTCGTTTACCCATAGATTGCAAAACGAATAGGAAAGATGCTCGCCAAGGCTGCCTTCCAGAAGGGTGTAAACATAGGGAGAAACCGGATAAGCGTCAACACGGGTGATGATTGACAACTCGGGATAATTGTTGACCGACTGGGCTTCCTGGCCGAAGGCCGGAGAGCAAAAAAGCGCGCATACGGTCATGAGCGACAATAATCTCTTCATTCTCTTCTGGAAATATGTAAGTCCTTAACGCATAAAATGTTTTTTGTAGCTGCAAATGTAACAATATTTTCCACTCTTTTCATGCAAGGAATCTCTTTTTATGGATTTATAGGTAAAAAAGATTATCTTTGTTCCGTTTATGAAACAGAAAGCACGTCATCTCCTCCATCTGCTGCTCGGCGCCTTGCTGGGAGCCTTGGGCTTTTCTTCCTGCGGTTTTATCGAAATCGGCGGCGGCAGGTGTGAATATGGCGAGCCTCACGTAGACTTCGAAGCAGCCGGAAAAGTCACGGACAAAGCCGGCAAGGGCATCGAAGGCATCCGTGTCGCTATCCGGCAGGACGGCAATAACTGGTACCGGCACAGGGATGACACCCTCTATACGGATAAGAATGGCCAATTCGAGATGAAACGGGGTCTCATCACCGTGCCCGACATCGTCCACATCGTATTCGAAGATATCGACGGAGAAGCGAATGGAGGAACGTTTGCCTCACAAACCGTCATCAATCCTGAAATCAAACAAACCAAGAAGGGAGACGGGAACTGGTATAACGGCGCTTTTGCCGTCAAGGCAGACGTCAAACTAGAAAAGGAATAGCCTCATGGAAGGCCTGGGCCTCCGCAAACGTATTGCGCTGGATATAACGAAGAAGCTGCAGGACGACGTGATCTCAGATCACCCGCTCCGGCAGCTTTTTTGGGAATGCACCCTTCGCTGCAACCTTTCCTGCCGGCACTGCGGCAGCGACTGCCGCGTACAGTCCACCGTCAAGGACATGCCGGTCGAAGATTTCTGCCGCGTGTTGGACTCCGTTGCCAAGGTCTATGACTCCCACAAGGTGATGATCAACGTCACGGGCGGCGAGCCCCTGGTGCGCGCCGACCTCGAACGCTGCGGCCGCGAGTTCTACCGCCGCGAATTCCCCTGGGGGATGGTCACGAACGGCCTGGCCCTGACAGAAAGGCGCTACGAGGCGCTGCTGCGGAGCGGCCTGCATGCCATGACGATCTCCCTCGACGGGCTGGAAGAGGAGCACGACTGGCTCCGTGGCCGGAAAGGGAGCTTCGCCCGGGCGTCAGATGCGATCGGGATGGTGGTCCGCTCCGGCGAGATCGCTTTCGACGTCGTCACCTGCGTGAACCGGCGCAACCTGTCTAAACTGGCGGCCATCAAGGAGCACCTGATCAGCCTCGGCCTCAAAGACTGGCGCCTCTTTACCATTTTCCCCGCCGGACGGGCAGCCGCCGATCCGGACCTGAAACTTTCCGGAGCGGAACTGCGCACGATGATGGACTTCATCCGCGACACCCGCCGCGAAGGCCGCATCCACTGCGAATACGGCTGTGAAGGCTTCCTGGGGCCTTACGAAGGCGAAGTCCGCGACCGGTTCTTTATGTGCAACGCCGGAGTCACCGTGGCCGGCATTCTTGCTGACGGGTCCATCTCAGCCTGTCCCAGCATCCGTGCCGACTACCACCAGGGAAACATCTATCAAGATGACTTCATCGAAGTCTGGAATAAGGGGTATCTCCCCTACCGCGACCGGACCTGGATGAAGACGGGCGTCTGTGCCGACTGCCGCTACTTCAAATGGTGCCGCGGCAACGGCATGCACCTGCGCGACGGAGGCGGCCAGCTTCTCGCTTGCCGCCTCCGTGAAATGTCTCTCGCCCAGGGCCTCAGACCTTGAAGAGCGCGAAGCCCAGGTTCATCAGGATATAGACCAGGAAACCCAGCAGGACCGCCAGCGACCAGTTGAGCCCCAGCGACCAGACGATCGCGATGCAGAGCAGGACATTGACCGCGAAGGCGATGCGCTTGCGGACCACCAGGGAATCATCCTCCCGGCTGAATTTCATCGAAAACATCGGCACCTCGCTCACCAGCAGCGCCGAAAGCACTACCGACAGGACTGGGATGAACACATACCCGGAGGCCCAAGTCGCCAGGAACGTCTGCATGTCATGCGCGATGAAATAGCAAAGCGAACCGCAGACCATCGCGCAAGCCGGCGTCGGCAGTCCCAGGAAAGAATGGCTCTGGCGTTCATCCAGGTTGAACTTCGCCAGCCGCCAGGCGCTGCAAACGGCGATCAGCAGCGGAACACAGCACCACAGGCTCCGGCCGAACGTGCACACCCGCATCAGCTCATACAGCATCACGGAAGGCAGTACCCCGAACGTCACCACGTCCGACAGCGAATCCAACTCCTTCCCCACCGGAGAAGAAACCTTCAGCGCCCGCGCCGCCAGGCCATCCAGGAAATCACAGACGGCCCCCGCCAGCATCCAGTAGAAGGCCGCCTCGAAGCGGCCCTCCAAAGCGGCAATCACCCCGAAGACTCCGCACAGGAGGTTCATCGAGGTGATCGCGTTCGGAATGAATCTGCGGAAAGACATCACTTGATACCCAGCTTGTCCTTCAAGGCCTGCGGGAGCGCATCCTTATGAACGAGAATATCCAGGCTCTTGCCCTTCACAAAAGACTCCGTGGCATACCAGATGCCCTTGTACTTGCCGGTCTCGCCCCAGGAATTCTTGACCATGTAGTATTTCTTGCCGTTCTGGTCCTTGGCGATGCCGTAGATCTGCATCCCGTGGTCGTCGGTCGTCTGCTTGTTGTCAAACTCCTCCTGACGGGACTCCTGCGTTACGACGAACTCGACGGGCTCGGGGACCGCAGGCTTGACATCCTTCTTCGCATCCTTCTTGGAAGGCTTCGCGGCCGGCTTGGTAGCCGGCGCGGCAGGACCCACCCAGCGCTCCTGGTCGGAGCCGGCGGTCTGCTTCACCTCGGTGTTGACCAGCACGGCCATGCCGTTGCGGGTGAACCCGGGCTCGGACACATCGGAGCCCCAGGCCACGGTGTAGCCGTTCATCACGGCGTCCTCCAGGACGGACATGAACTCGTCGATCGGGATGTTGTACGCCTCGTCGCCGCGCCAGTTGTCGCAGACTTCGATCGCGAACTTCGTGTAGAACGGATGGTGCGTGAAGGAAGTCAGGGACACATAGTCGTCCGGATTGAAGTTCAGGGCGTCCCGATAAGAAGCCGGCGTGTATTCCTTGCCGTCCACGGTGAACTTCTCCGGGCACGCGCCCAGATAAGCGTCCAGGATGCCCTGGAAGGCGCGCTTCCACGCCGTGGTGAGCTTGCGGTTAGGGTTCTTGGTGGCGGCGTCGATAAAGCCCTTCAGCACGGCGTCCATTTCGCCCTGCACGGGTAGCTCAGTGCCGTAATTCATGCCGGACATCGCCGACTGCGGCACCAGGCCGTAGTCGCGGATCACGTGCAGCACGTCATCCGCCTCGCTGCCGGCGCTGAAGCCCAGGATGCCGTCCATGCGGACATACTTCACGCCCCGCTCGAAATAAGACTTCGAGACGACGTACATCTCGGAGAAATCGGGATACTGCGCCTTGTCCGTAATGCCGTTGATGCGTATCACCTCGGACTCGACGAAAGCCAGCGCGGAGAAGCACCAGCAGGTGCCGCTGCGGTTCTGGTTCTTGATGGAGGTGATGGGATTCTCCTTCACCACCGTGAACTGATAGTCGGGGAACTCGACCGCCGGCCTCGCCGGCTGGCCAAAAACGGTCGTGCCGGACAGTACCGACACGACCGCCAGAATGATTCTGAAGGCTTTCATGAGAAACTATTTCATGATAACCTTAGCCATCTCGAGGACCTTGTTGCTGTAACCCCACTCGTTGTCGTACCAGGCGCAAACCTTCACGAAGGTAGGATCGAGCTGGATGCCGGCCTTCACGTCGAAGATGGACGTGCGGGCGTCATCGCGGAAATCGGTGGAAACGACGGCCTCGTCGGTGTAACCGAGGACACCCTTGAGGTTGGTCTCGGAGGCCTCCTTCATCGCGGCGCAAATCTCGTCATAGGTGGCGGGCTTCGCCAGCTCGACGGTCAGGTCGACGAAGGAAACGTCGGAGGTGGGAACACGCAGGGACATGCCGGTCAGCTTGCCGTTCAGCTCGGGGAGAACCTTGCCGACAGCCTTGGCCGCACCCGTGGAAGACGGGATGATGTTCTCGAGGATGCCGCGGCCGCCTCTCCAGTCCTTCTTCGAAGGGCCGTCGACGGTCTTCTGGGTGGCGGTGGCAGCGTGGACGGTGGTCATCAGGCCGCGGACGACGCCGAACTTGTCATTGAGGACCTTGGTCAGCGGAGCCAGGCAGTTGGTGGTGCAGGAGGCGTTGGAAATGATGGCCTGGCCGGCATAGGTCTCATGGTTGACGCCATAGACGAACATCGGGGTGGCATCCTTGGACGGAGCGGACAGGATGACCTTCTTGGCACCGGCGTTCAGGTGCGCCTGGGCCAGTTCGGAGGTCAGGAAGAAGCCGGTGGACTCGACGACGACGTCGACACCGAGGGCGCCCCAGGTGATGTTGGCGGGATCCTTCTCGGCGAAGACCTGGATCTTGTTACCGTCAACGATCATGAAGTTGTCCTCGACCTTGATGTCGTGGTCGAAATGACCGTGGACGGAATCATACTTCAGCATGTACGCGAGATAGTCGGCGTCCAGCAGGTCATTGATACCGACGACCTGGATGTCATCAGCGAAATTCTCGACAGCGGCACGGAAAACCATACGGCCGATACGGCCAAATCCGTTAATACCAAGCTTAATCATTTGTGTGTAGAATTATAAATTAGTTGAACTTAATCCATGTTTGGAAAAACCTCGCAAATTTATCAAAAAAAAAGGATAATTCCATATCTTTGCATAAATTCTCGACCAAGAATGAAGATACTGGTAACAAACGACGACGGATACCGCGCCAAGGGTCTTGAGACACTGGTCAACATCCTGAAACGCTACGGCGAAATCACGGTCGTCTCCCCGAAATATGTCCAGTCCGGCGCCTCGATGGGGGTCACAATGGGCTATCGTCCCATCGCGGTCAAGAAAGTACGGGAGGAACCCGGCGTGGTCTGGTACTACCTCGACGGGAGCCCCGCCAGCTGCGTGAAGTTCGGGATCGGCAACCTGTATACGGACGGCCTCCCCGACCTGCTGGTCAGCGGCATCAACCACGGCGGCAACTATGCCACGGCGGCCCTGTACTCCGGGACGCTGGGCGCCGCCCAGGAAGGAGCGCTCGTCAAGGTACCCTCCGTGGCCGTCTCCCTCGACAGCCTGGACCCGGATGCGGATTTCAGCGTCGTCGAGCGGTATCTTCCCCCTATCTTCAAGAAAATGGCCTGGCATCCTTCCAAGCGCTTCGGGCTGACCTACAACATCAATTTCCCCGCCGTCCCGCCGGAAGAGGTCGCCGGCATAAAGGTCTGCGAACAAGGCGTTATCCGCTGGGTGCGGGAGTTGTATCCCTACGACCCCGGCATCTACGAGCGGAAGGGCATCGACCATCGGGAAATCGGCATCTCTTCCCTGCCGGAGCCCGAACCCGGTGAAGAACTGTATGTGATGGGCGGCGTCATCGTCAAGGATCCGGACAACACGGAGGAGACGGACGTGGAGCTAATCGCCCGCAAATACATCACCGTCACCGCCCACAGCATACTCACGACCGACCAGCGGGAGCAGCGGCGGCTGCGCGCGATCGGACTGGAAGAAATCCTGAACCCGAAAGCATGAAGTACTATATCATAGCCGGCGAAGCGAGCGGAGACCTCCACGGGAGCAACCTGATGAGGGGACTTCGGGCCAGGGACCCGGAGGCCGTCATCCGTTTCTGGGGCGGCGACCTGATGCAGGCGGCCGACCCCGACGCCCAGCTGGTGCGCCACTACAAGGAAGGCGCGGTCATGGGCCTGACGGAAGTCATCGCCAAGGCGCGCACCCTCCTGGGCAACGTGGACTTCTGCAAGAAGGACATCCTCGCCTGGCAGCCAGACGTCGTGATCCTCATCGACTACCCGGGCTTCAACTTCAAGATCGCCAAGTTCGCCCACGAGAGCGGCATCAAGGTCTTCTACTACATCGCCCCCAAGACCTGGGCCTCCCGCGAGAAACGCAACAATTCGATCAAGGCCTGGGTGGACCGGCTCTTCATCATCTTCCCCTTCGAGAAGGATTATTTCGGCAGCCGGGGCATCCCCTATTCCTACAAGGGCAACCCGCTGATCGACGCCGTGGACGCGCACGAGTTCAGCCGCCCCTTCGAAGGCTCCTACATCGCCCTCCTCGCCGGTTCCCGCAAGGGCGAGATCTCCCGCATGATGCCCCTCTGCATGGAAATCGCCGACCTGCTGGGACGCAACGTCGTCATTGCCGGCGCCCCCGCCCGCACGAAAGAGGACTACGAGAAATACATCGGCACGCGCAAGAACGTCAAACTCCTTTTCGGGCGCACCTACGACATCCTGAAATACGCCGACGCCGCCATCATCAACTCCGGCACCGCCTCGCTGGAAGCGGCCCTGATCGGCACGCCCCAGGTCGTCTGCTGGAGCACCAGCGCCCTGACGATGTGGGCCATCCGCCACATCTTCCACGTGGACAAGCACATCAAGTACATCTCCCTGGGGAACCTCATCATGGACCGTCCCGTCTTCCGCGAGCTCATCCAGGAAGAATTCAACACCGCCGCCGTCTTCGCGGAACTGCGCCGCATCACCGAAGACAGCGCCTACCGGGCGACAATGAAAGAGGGCTACCGCGAAATCCGCGAAGCCCTCGGAGGTTCCGGCGCGTCTGAAGCCATCGCCGGGGAAATGATCGCTTACCTGAAAGGTCAGATCCGGTAGATGCGGGCACGCAAACCCTTCAACGTCAATCCCTTCTCCCCTGCCTTCACTTCGAAGGACGGGGCGGTCCGCAGGCTGCGGTAGCCCACCAGGAAGGACTGCTCCGCCTCCGAAGCAATCGGATAGACCGCCTCGCCGTCGACCGTCACCACACCCTCTCCCACAAAAGTGAATTGGAGGATGATGGCGCCGTATTCCAATTCTTCAGGGCAGGTAAAAGCATAGGCCTCCCCCGCCGGAACGGCGACCTTGCGGGCTTTCTTCTCGGTCATCGGAGTCCGGCCTTCCGTCTGCAACCAGCAGAAATCGGACAGGATGATGTCGGCCTTGTCCCGGATCGCATCGGCGTCGTGCGGCACCGGGAAGATGGAAGATTGCGTATGCATCCCGGCGGCGTGCATCGTGGCGATGTAGTCCGCATCCAGCATGTCGTATTTCATCGTGGACATGCCCAGGCACCCGCCCAGGGGCTGGAGTTTCTCTACGCATTCGGCGGCAGGCGTGCGGTTCGGGTCCCAAAGAATCTTGCAGTTCGAGAACGAACGCGCGTAGGCGACGGAATCATAGAGGTGCGTGAAGCAGGTCCAGTCGTCGCCCATCATCTCCTGGGCGACCCGGTAAGATTCCGGAATCTGGCTGTGCAGAACGGGATGGATGCCGCAGCGCTTGCAGGCCTCCAGCATCTCCACGAGGGTCGGGATGGGCTTGCGCAGCGCGGGATTCTCCGAGGCGAGCACATACTTCGTGCGCAGTTCTTCGAAGGGGGTCTGCGTGACGCGGACGGACTCTTCGATCGGAGTATAAGCGTCCGCCGTGCGCATGGTGCGGTTGATGGTCCCGTCGTGCATGATGACCAGGACGCTGTCCAGGGTGTACTTGACATCCAGTTCGATGGCCGGATAGCCGAAACGGGCCGCCATCTCGATGCCGTCGATGCTGTTCTCAGGGATCAGTTCCCCCAGGTGGCAGCCGCGGTGGGCATAGACCGTGGGGAATTCGTCAGCGGCCGGACGGCAGGCGGACACGAGCGCCGCCAAGGCGGCGAAAGCAAACAATATCTTTCTCATAATCAAAGGATTGTCAATCAAACGCGCGGACCGAAAATCGCGCTGCCGATGCGGACTTGGGTGGATCCGCAGTCCACGGCGATGCGCCAGTCGTCGGACATGCCGATGGAGAGCTCCTTGAAGTCCTCCAGTTCCGGGAACAGGTCCCGCAGGTAATCCAGGTACGAGGAAATGCGGGTGAAATCGGCCCGGACCATCTCTTCGTCGTCCGTGTGGGACGCCATGCCCATCAAGCCGCAGAAACGCACGTGGGCGTATTTGTCCGCATTGAAAAGGATCTCCAGGATCTCTTCTTCATAAAAGCCCTGCTTGGTCTCCTCGGCCCCGATGTGCAGCTCGAGCAGGACGGGGATGACCTTGTCGTGCGCCTGGCCCCAGTCGTCCACGGCCTCCAGCAGGTGCTGGGAATCGATCGACTCCACCAGGGCGGCGTAGGGCAACACCATCTTCAGCTTGTTGGTCTGGAGATGGCCGATGAAATGCCACTCGATGTCCTGCGGGAGCTGGACCGCCTTGGCCGCCAGTTCCTGGGGACGGTTTTCCCCGAAAAGACGCTGGCCGGCCTGGTAGGCCTCCAGCAGGCGTTCGAGGGGCTGGAATTTGGAAACTGCCAACAATCTGACGTTTGCTGGCAGTTCACTCTTGATTCTTTTCAGGTTTTCCGAAATCATCGTTTCCCTTGTTTCTTCTGTTGCTCGCGCAGCTGCTGTTGCTGCAGGCGCTGGGCTTCCTCCAGCCGGAGCTGCCACTTGGACTTCTGGACCGGCTTACCTTCAGAGGCCTTCACCTTGGCGAGGATCTCGTCCGGGTGGACGAACCACTTCTTGATCACGAAGGTCTCGCCCATCGTAATGAGGTTGGAGAGCAGGTAGTAGTAGCTCAAGCCCGACGACAGGTTGTTACAGATGAAATACATCATGATCGGCATCATCCACAGGCTCATGAACTTCATCGACTGCGCGTTGGGGTCGTTGGACGCCGTCTGGTTCGCCGTGGTCATCTTGGAGTAGAACCACATCGACACCGCCATCAGCAGGGCGAAGAGGGAGATGTGGTCGCCCAGCAGCGGGATGCGGTGGCCGAAGTTGATGATCGAATCGTAGGCGCTCAGGTCCTCGGCCCAGAGGAAAGGCTGCTGGCGCAGCTCGATGGAGGCCGGGAAGAAACGGAACATCGCCCACAGGATCGGGAACTGCAGCAGCATCGGCAGGCAGCCGCCCATCGGGCTGACGCCCGCCTTCTTGTACAGGTCCATCGTCGCCTGTTGCTTCTTCATCGCGTCTTCCTGCTTGGGATACTTGGCGTTGATCTTCTCCATTTCGGGCTTGAGGGCCTGCATCTTGGCGGAGGAAGAATACGACTTGTAGGCAAACGGGAACACCACGATCTTGATGAATATCGTCATCAGGAGGATGATGATACCGAAGTTGGCGATGTAGCGGTGCAGGAAATTGAAGAGCGGGATGATGACGAAACGGGTGAACCAGCCGACCAGCCAGCCGCCGAGCGGGATGATCTTCTCGTACTTCTGATCGTACGATTTCAGCGTCTGGAAGTGATTGGGACCGAAATACATCTCATAGCCCAGGCGGATGTCGGCGGGATTGTCCCGACGGAGCTCTTCGCGCATCCGGGCCTCGCAGGTCATCAGGTTGCGGCTCTCGTCGCCGTCCTGGAAGAACGCGACCGACACGTCTCCGGAAGCGAACTGCTGCCGGGAACGCACGATGGCGGAGAAGAACTGCTGCTGGAAGGCGAACCAACTCAGCTTGGAGTCGATACGCTTCGCCCCGTTGCGGCCGCGGCCGATCTCATTGGGCTTTTTCTCCCCTTCGAAATAGTAATCCAACTTGGAGTACTGGGACTCGTTCTTGAAGCCCTTCTCCATCCGCGGAATCGTCATCGCGAAGTCCACGTCCACGGAAGAAACGTTGCGCGGGATGATGCCGTCCATGCCGACGAAGGACAGGGTGTTCTGCACCATATAGGAGCCTGTGGGGAGCGTGTAGCGCTGCTCGATGTAGCCGCCGGAGGCGAAGGGCAGGCGCATCACGAGCGTGGTGTCCGTCTGCTCTGTAACCTCGAAGACGAAGTCGGAGGTCTTGATGAACTCGCCCGCATACACGCTGACGCTGTAGGTGCTCATCCCTTCCTTGAAGAGATAGAGCTCCTCCTTGTCGTAGGTCTTGAAATCCTTGATCCGGGCCGACCAGGGCTGGGCGCCCTTGGTCGTGAAGGCCAGGGCGATCTTGTCGTTCTCCAGCGTCACGACACTCCCCTCCGCCTGGTGCGCGCTCTCGAGGGCGGCGTCCTTATAGATGGAAACGGGGGCCTCGGGCTGCTCGGGCAGGACGGCGGCAAGGGAATCCGCAGCGGCGCGCAGGGCGGCGATGGAATCCATCTCCGCATTGTGCTCCACATAATAAATGGAATCCAGACGCG
>JAEEGJ010015675.1_pt1 | contig 17611 bp, 17 predicted proteins | sample 8958761 | NCBI WGS metagenome assembly JAEEGJ01 (sample SAMN16246546, study PRJNA631951) | gut metagenome | biome: gut microbiome; feature: rumen; material: RS-attached | host: Bos | place: Iran: Karaj | collected 2018-10 | reverse complement strand
CAACCAATCAAGCAGGGCCCCATTGCCACCAGGGAAATGGGGGTGCTCATCCACTACGTCATAAACCTTGCCGGCAAACTCCCTTTCCGGAATTGAATCTCCCTTGTTCATTGATGGGAGAGACACCGGCAGACCGTTGTTTTGTGCAGTCTTGCTTGTTTGCGCTGTCACACCCATGGAGCATGTCAAAACGAGAAGCAATATGCCCAGTCGCAATGTTGTATGTAATGGTTCCATCTGCTTCAATGATTATTTTTTTGTCAAGGTATCTTCGGATGCAAAGGTATATCAATAATCGAAACAAGTCAAGTAATGGGTCACTTTTTATTGAAAAATCGCCTTATTTTTATTGTCATCCAAACTATATTTTTTAATCAGCGGTTTGAATAATGGCTGAGGATGATTCTCATATACTTCATGAAAAGTCCAACAAACATCAAAATAGTTCTTTTCATTTTGCTTGGCTTTAGCCAAAGACTTTTCTACCATATCGTAACTCCATTGTGAATGATAGGCAAAAAGAGCACAAAAAGCAGCGTCCATACATCCATTGTTATCATCCTCGCCCAATATCTTTTCGCACTCGCGTTTGACAAGTGGTATGAACGTGCCATCAGGCCAGGCAGCAACAGCATGTAGCGCAACCCTTAAGGTGTCACGATAATCCCAGGAATCCTTGTCTTCTGCTTTTGAGAGCAGTTGGATGATTTCTTGTTTTTCCTTCTCTTTGTGATATTTTGTCAAAGCCACCAACGCCCATGGGTCTTGCTTGTATAATTGGCGTAGACGAGTTTCGTATTCAGGTTTGGCAGGCATATGATGATAGAGCCTGTATGAGTAGCCATACAATGGGAAGTATTGGGAAAATAGCGCTGCACTGTCGAGACGCACCGAGTCATTATAAGTGATATGATTGCGTTCACGATGATATTGCAACATACAGATTCTGACATTTGACACCCTGTCTTCCTCTCCGCAATCCCCATCGGTTGTGGCAACAATGGTGGTATCTTCGATATTGGAAATTGCCAGATTTACTGCTTGATGAGGATCTTTGGTCAGTAGTGCCCGAAAAGCTATTAAACGCTTGATTGGGTCTTTGTCGGTGGTTGCCAATTTCTCAATTTCTTCTATGGTGGCATATTTGGACAGACTGTCAGACAATAGCCATTGGGGAGAAATCTTTCCATCCATGCTTTCCCTGAATTTGTGAAAAGATTCTTTCGCTATAATCTTCTTTTTTTGCTCAACTATCTCGGTTTGTGATTTCTCTTCCTTTGCTCCTCCTCTGTTTTTACAACCCAACAATGAGGTGGTTAGTAAAGCAAGAATGAAACCAACAAAAATGATCTGGTTATCTCTCTTTCTCATAATAATCGATTAGCGTCCGATATGTTTTTTGCCATTGGAAATGTATATCCCGTGTGGAATGATGCCAGACGGCAGTTTCCTGCCTTGCAGGTCGTAATGGTCAGCTCCTTTGTCATTTGGGGCAATCATGAGCTGCTCCACTCCGTCATCATCGGTGAGCATGAAATAAAACGGACCGTAAAGCATGTTTACGAGAATGTATGCCCTGCATCCTCCGATACGCCACAAATTACCATCGCAGTCCGGAGTATGGTCAATCAACCAAATGCTTTCGTTTGTAGTGATGACGAAATCGGTGTTCACATAACTTCCAATGAATTTGATGTACTCATCTACCTTCGTCTTTCCCGGCGTTCCTGTCAGGTCCATTTCACTGATGTCCACCCTGCAGTCTTCGTATGCAATCAGCAGGTATGGCACGTTGGCTTGCGGGATGGGTTCACGCACGAACACTAGCACATTGTCCTCCCGCCGGTCAAGTCGGTAATACTTTCCAAGCGTGGGGTCCGGTTCCACTGGAAGGATGATGGTTCCTGCTTCACCAGCATGGAAATCCAAGGCATTGAAGAGGGTGAAGTCCATTTTCTTGTCTTCAAAACATAAAGGCGCCCATATATCATCATTCCTTTCGAACGAATAATCCGAACCGACTTCCACGTACGGAACGAATCCCGTGGCTTTTGCTGACGGCAGGTATGTGTTGTTCCATGGTGCTTTTACCTGATAATAGCCTTCGTCATCTGTAAGTCCATGGTATTCACGCGCTTGCCACTTGCAGGAGGTAAGCGTCACCTCCGCACCGGCAACGGGGTCTCCGTCTTGGTCTGTGACCTGACCGGTGAGACAATCCAATTTCGTTGCTACAGTGTATTTCAATTGTGGCGCAAAGTCGGATTGGGGGTCGTTGGATACTTCTTCCATCTGGTCGGATGCTGAACACAATCCGCTGGATTTGAAGTTGGAATGAGCGAAATAAACATCGTGGTCACTTGCATCGCCATGGCTCAGTGTGGTGATTCTCACGCCAGACATGTCTTCGTATTCGAATGGTTCATCAAGAGTGATGTCAGCCAGTTGAATCCAATGGTCAGGTTCTCCGCCACTCTTGATGACAATGTCACCCTCAAACACTTTTGTCATGTCATCCACAGAAGTGAATCCACCTCCAACACGTTGTACCGAGCTACTAACATTTTGCATCCAGATGATGACATGCCTTTCCACCTCTGCCCCTGGGTTGTAGCCCGTGTAGCCAATCTTCGTAATCTTGTCACCTTTCAGCAGCATCAAACTACCATACATATAGATTGCCTCAGACTTGGAAAACGGGCGGGTGGTGACTATGGGAGCACCAGTCGTAACGTTGTATTGGTCATCATTGTATCTGGGCCATATCTGCATGGTCATCTCCCTGTACTCGTATTCATCACCATCGTCATCTTGAAGTATGGCGCAAGCCCCTTGTGTCGGTGATGCCGAAAAGCCTGCTTCGTATGTAGGCATGATCTTGGGATCCTCCTGCGCATACGCTGATAACGGCAATAAGAGAAGGGAAGCGAATATAATCATAGTTTGTCTCATAAGCTTTGTTTTTATGAAAATAGTGATGGGTATCTCTTATCTAATTATCTAATGAGAGAGTGTGTCGAGGTTGAGATAGAATTCCTCCAGATATCTTCCACCTTCCTTTATGGCTTTGAAATGATTCTTAAAGTCAACAATAAGAACAAAAATGCCATTGTTATCCTTTTTCAACCACACCAATCCAATATCTTTGTTCTTCTTGTTTTTTACGATAAAATATGTAGTTCCATCTGTGTATGAATGAGAATTAGGATATGTTGAAACCAATTCTTGATAGAGTTGATTGTATACGGAATCCATTTTTTCATACCACATTCCAATTAACATTGATGAAACCGTTTCGGTTTTTGTGGAAAACATAATGTCAACAGATGTGGGAATATAGTCTGGCGGTAATTCTTCGAATGAATTGGAAATGGTATTTTCAAGCCAATTATATTGCCTGAAATGTGTCCATCCCTTCTTCTCCATTTCCTTCTTGACTTTTTCCACATTGCCATTAAGACAGACGCCTTTGTAAGTGACGTGTCTTTGACAGAATCCATACTGAGTGCCAGCAAATAATAATATGCCTGCGAACAACATAAGAAATAAAACTCTCCTTTTCATAATTCAAAAAAACAGCCCGGTTTGTTGTTACTGTATCCTATTTTTTCGCTTGTCATATATAATTTTAGGGGAAACAGAGTAATCCTGTATGCAATTGCGGGGTTTTCCGTTTGGGTCATGCCAGAAGCCTATGCACATCCTTTCAAATACGATTTTTAATGTATCGTCTTCATAGTTTAGGATGTCATAACTTTCATCAAAAACAAGAGCTTCCCCAAAACCATCCTCATGTCCTGTTTTCTTCAACATTTTTGCGAGAATCTGATCATAAGAAAGATGATAGCCATCAGGTAGTAGTAATTCCTGACGATTAGTTGCATATTCATTTGTAAAACGATCCTTCTCCAGAATATAGTAATCGCAAGTGTCGATATTAGTCTTTAATGATTTCCCAATATAATTTATGCTATCATTATCTATTTTTTTGCCTTCATTCTCACAAGAAAGATAATAAGTGCCATATTGCCCATGGACTATCATCCTGTCATTATCCTCGTCATGAATCATATACCTTAAATCCACATCAGCATCCTTGTCGTCCCAGTGTACAGTAATGAAAGGAGGATAGGAAGCGTATGTTCCTTTATAGACATCACTACGATGTCCCACAAAGTCATGTGAATAAATAAATGCCTCAATATGGCTGTCGTCAACAATGCCAAGTTCTATTCCACAGAAGGCACGATATTCACCTGAGTAAACTTTTCTATACTTTGAACGCCCTTCTGTGCAACTACTCAAAAGAAGAGAGAAAAGAAGAAAACATTGCAACAATGCAATATACGTATTTTTATCCTTTTTCATAATTGGTATATACTGAATTAATTGTTTTCTTCATCATATATGGCTCCATCACCGCAGAATTGCCCCATCAGCATGATGGCATGAGTAGCGTCATCGTAAATGAAGTACAAAAAGGGATGCGTAGCACGAAACTCGGGCGTTTCCGCCTTTACAAGAAAACTCTCAACCGTAATACTTCTTGCCTTGGTGCCTTGCTCTGTGACTTCCAAGCTTGTCTTATGACTTATCTCATTGAGCCACGTTGGCAATGCACATATTGTGCTGAAGTTTGCCTTCTTGGCATCAAAGGCGCTGGGAATGAACTTTGCGAGCATTTTCTTTGCATCCATGTCTGCAACACACCTGAAACGGGGCAAGTGCAACTTAACCAGGTCTTCTTTCTTGAGAGAATTGAGGATGTTCAAGAAAGCATTTGCGTTCATTGCTGAACTGAATTTGTTCAGTTTCTCAGACTTTGGCAAGACCAACAGCATCCTATAGCAACTTCCTAAATATGGCAAAGATACCGCCTGGAAACTTGCGTTTTCAGTATATAAGCAAGCATTTTCCTGATACATCATAGGTATCTGCAAGGTATTTCCACTATCGGTCGTGAAATCATCGTCAGATGTCAATTCACTATCAAAAGGCGAAGTCCAAAAGGCGTGAAAATCCAGCACATCTGCCAGAAGAAGCGCTGTCTCCACTTCTGGCGCTTTCACCACCTCCACAGATTCGTCATTCAATTGCCGGCAGAACCAGTCATTGATTTGCTTGACGCTCTTGGGATTGGCGATATCAATGGATTTGACGCAAGCATCATATTTATCAGCAATACTTTTGGTGAATGCTTCCTTGATGGGATATTTTGGGTTGACGGCAAGATAATTAAGGATGCTGCAATTGGAATAGTCATTGTGAGGCAGGGCAGCATGATATTTTTTGAAGAAAGAATTTGCATCGGCTATCGGGCCAACGAGTTGCTCTATTTCCTGAAGAGTCTTGCCCGCTGCCCCATTGCCAGCAATTGCAATGGCACAATTCAAGCTCATCGGTGAAACAACGAAACTGCTGTCCATCTGTTCTTTGACCATCTGGTGAAGCGACATGAACGCAAGGTCATTCACCTTATTGGCGCAAAACCTTTCAGCATTGGTGAGGGCAAGGGCTTCCTTTTGCTTCTGGCACAAGTCGTATGCCAAGCTGAAATCAATATTCTTCAATGAATATGCATCAACAGTATCTTGAACAGCATCAACACTTGTTTGCTGGGCCGCATTCCCTGAACTGCACCCAACTAAAAGCCCGAATGACAAGGCTAATGCTTCAATTATCGTTATTTTCATCTCTCTAATCAGATTATGATTGTATCAAGGGCATCCATCCGTTTTTGCCTTACGAGAAGTCATGCTGGTTATGAGCATATAGACGATGATGTACACTATCTGAATGATTGAGAAAGTGATGCATCTGTTTAAAGCTCCTCCATATTCATAAATACGATCATATACTTGATTTATTGCATTGTCAAAGGGGATGTTCACCATTTGCCTTATTGCAAGAAACACAAGAATACACAACAAATAAGATGTCAGCCACGCGCTTGTTTTCTTCCACTTCAACAAGTATATGGCGAAAAGAGTTGTCACCACACATTGAATAGCAATGATCAAACAATCTTCTATTATAAAGTTGAAACACAATTCAGGAGGACTTTCTAAAAACAGGAGAACCCAGAAAGAAGGATTCAACGGATTTTCCACAGTGAACATACTCAAATGAACATGCACAACCGCAACCAATATCAACAATAGTATTTTTATACTTTTCAGGAAGGCATTCATGAAAACCGTCTGTTATTATTTTGTGAGATATGGTCCATTCAGTTCCTCGCAGAGCCAAAGGTCAAGAATATGACGCTTCTTATACTCCAAACCGATTGCAACGCCATGAAAATCCAACATCAAATTACAGGGAGAAATAATGTTTCCGAACTGGGATATTAATGTAGCCTGGAACTGCATTCCTCTTGCCAGTTTTTTCTTTCGGTCACCTTTGTTTCCGTCATAATAGCTCACAATTTTGTAAATCGAGTCATTCTTAAGGGCATATATGACATAGACGTCATTTTTCTTTTTCTTCACGCTCTTGACAGTGAAACAAGAATTCACTTTGTTGACAGTGAATAAGGAATCTGGAATCTCTGCCATTGCTGGAAATGACAGGAAAAGAAAGAAAACAAACATAAAAATGATTTGTTTCATAAGCTTTGGCGTTGATGGTTTCCTATGGAGATTACAAAGATATAAAAAAATCGAACTTAAGAAATGAATAGCATTAAAAAAGTACCCCGTAACCCTTTTCCTGTTATCTTTCTTCTCTAAAAGGATATTCTCAAGCCAAACGGCAGCAAGGGGGTGAACGTATGGTTGGTGCGCCATGTGTTGATACCATCGGAATTATGGAAATAGTATTGCAGGCTTGGTTCGGCAAACAATCCGATGGCCGGGGTGAAGTCGTATTGCAGTCCAATACCGGCACCTATCGACCATTGCACGTGTGGGTTGAGACGGACGTTCTCAGCATCGATCAACCGGCCACCTTCCCAGTAGGATGTTTCCAAGGTGCTGCGCAAAGGCAACTCGTAAACGACGGAGGTGGTGGCATAGAGGTTCCAATGGCGGCTGCGCCAGAAATCATGACCCACTCCGAGGGAGAGCCCCAGGTAGCGCACACGCTGTTGCTGCTCCATAAACAAGTAGGTGTTGCCCACCCGTGTTTCCGAGGAGAGCAGGGAGTATCTAATACCGCCATCGAGCCACCAGCGTGTCCCCAGGCCATAGCGGCCATTCAGTGTCACGGCCATCGGCAGACGATGGTGAGTGACAGAGTCAATGTCACCGTTCATGTCCTTGGCACCATAAGGCAAGGAGCGGGCTGCACCATTGGGAAGTCCGCTGTAGGCAAGCGACAGGGAGAGGTCTTCATTTTTCTCTGATTTCACTGCAATCCCAGGGATTATACCCTCCAAGGTTGGTGTTGGCTGTATTCCATGCACAGGTCCCATTTCTTGTTTCACCTTGTCGTTTTCAGCCACTCTTACATCCTCTTCCACCAGAGTTTTCTCAGTCGCCACGGAATCTCCTGCAACCACAGGCTTTTCTGCCACCAAGACGTTATTGCCGGCATTGTCTTCTCCCTTTGCCTTGATACTATCCACTATCACAGTCTTGGGCACACGGACTGTGGAATGGTCAACATTCAAGGCCGGCGACGATTTCGATATGCTTCTATTTGCATCTTCCGAATGTGCTGTCGCAATTTGGCCTTGGTCGGTCGGTTCGTGAGGATGCTCTCGCATGCCTGCCTCTTGCGTGTCGGTCGTTGTGGTATCTGCCTCAGCCACGTCATGGTCTTTGTCATGCAATGACCAGAGATAATACGCCCCGAAAGGCACGGCTAAAAGAAGGGTGAGCATGAGCAACTTCACCAATTGTCGCAGTTGCTTTTTAGCCCGCAAGAGTTGTGACGACGATGTGTGAGGCTCAATGCCTGTCAGTTCTGCTATCTGTTGGTGTGTCATTCCTTCGAGCACAGACAGTCTGAACACCTGACGGTAGCCACGTGGCAGTTGGTCTATGGCTTTCAGAAGTTCTTCGTAGGTGACGGCCATGTCGGGTTCAGCACCTTGTGAAGTCTCTTTCACCTCCTCGATGGGAACCCAAGAGCGACTTTGGCGATGCTGCACATAAAGAAGGCATACGTTTTTGGTCACCTTGTGCATCCACCGTCTTCCCTTATCTGGAGAATGCACCTTGCCGATGTTGCTGAAAATGAGCAGGAATGCATCATGAAGGAGGTCTTCTGCATCGCAGTCGTTGGCGGCATATCTGCGGCATTGTGCAAGAAGTTCGTCGTGCATGACAGTGTAGAGGTGTCCCATGGACTCCCTGTCACCCTGCTGGCTTCGACGTATCAACTGCTCCATCCCTGTATATGTTCGTTGCGGGTCGTTCCTGCCTGTTCCCTATTTTAAAATCTTGACACCTTTTGCTATACGGATGCCCCTTATAGTTGTACTATTTGTGACAGGTCTTCCCAACAAGTCATAGTACTTCTTTGAAGAGTCAAAATTGATGACTGTGTCTATTCCTGTCGCTTCTTCCTCGAAAACGGTATATTCCAATATATGTCCACTTTCTACTGAAGGTTGCTGGCTTTCAGTATCTAAATCCGGAGATATGATGAAACATCTGAAAGGTTCCATCGGCGTTCCGTCACCGGTATGGATGAAATACCGATCCTGCCCCCTGTGATAGCGGAAATAGCCAGGTTCTTCATCTATTGACATGGTGGTCCCGGCGAAGCTGTAAGTTTCTTCGCTTTCAATGGTTGTTTTTGTCTCTTCCACGGTCTTGTCCTGTCCACAGAAAAGGATTTGTGTGCCGTATGCACCGTACGTGAATTGCACCAAGTATGGCATGTTGGCATGCAATAGGCAGGGCATCTCCAGACCGAATAACAGCATATAGTTTTCATATCCCTCATAATGTGCCACCTGCATCCATCCTTCAGGCATGGGACCGTTGACATCTGCGGGAATCACGAAATCGGCATCGAAGGGGAGAAAGACGGTCTCATGGCACGGCTGGCTGGGGTCTGCCTCATCGTCACTATCGTCCCTCCGTGGCGTCAACCTCAGCATGGCATCCGTGGCGGTGAAGGCAAAGGGACAGTAGAAGCAGGCGTCATCGGTGAGCAGCAGGCCGTCACAGACCCCGTTGCATACCACATTGGCACTGGGCAGCCCCTCCACGATGGTGCCATCGTCGGTATAGTAGAGGCAGTTGGGATTGGCCGAAGAACGGTCCAAGGTGATGGCCTCGACGCCACGCAGGTCCAAGGCGGCAATCGTGTCGGGAACCTTCAGCATGGCGTCTTCCGTTGTCAACGTCGATGGCTCGCCCCTCGTCGTCCAACAGGTCAGCTCTATGGGTTGTGCCTGTGCCACGAAAGGCAGGGAGGCAAGAATTGCAGCAATGATAGTCCTATGTGTTTCCATCATGTTCACGGTTTTATTATTATGATAGGTGAAAGCGGAGAAGACTGCTTCGCATTAATCTTTTTTAAATATTTTCTTCCTCTTTCCTTCTGTACGGGGACAACACGTCCTTGCAGGTCATAGCATTTGAGGCTTGATGAAATGCCGTTTGCCATCTGCCTTTCTTTGATGCCGCTACCCTGTTTGGACGAGAGGAACCACTGCCCGCCCAATGTCAATGGCGTGGAACAATATTGTGGAGTCTCTTGCCGGCGGTCGTGCTGACTTGCATAGTCGAAAGCCTCGGCCATCGATACGTAGCCGTCGCCATCTGTATCGGCGCAGACCGCATTGTCCTCGGGGTCGTGTCCCGCCACGGCACATGTCCAGTGGTAAACAAACTCATCGTATGGCCTGTCGGTGCATGCCCATGACTCCTCGCTTTTCGCACAACTGGTGGCAATGACACGATTCTCGCGACGCAACTCATCGATGAAGCCTCCTGAATGACACAATCCCAGGCACAAGCACATCGATTCCACATGAAAGGCTTCGAGCAACTGGGCCAGATGGGTGGCATAAAGCCGACCGCCGCCCCACATCCAGGCATACGACTGCCGCATGCTGTTGTCGAAATCGCCATGGTCTATCATGAAGAGGAAAAGGCGGTCTTTGGAGGCGAGCCTTGCAGCCAACTCAGTGAGCGAGGCCTCCACTTGTGCCAGTGTGGCAGGCAGCCACACGTCGCGCTCACCGTCGTTGTCGAGGTCTGCCGACGATGAGGCGAATCCGCTGCCGTCGGCAAGGAGCATGTCGCGGCCTGGGTCGCCACCGTCGCTCATCAGCAGTGTGATGTCTTGTTTTGGGAAATGCAAGTCCTCACGGAGAGTGCGGTAGAGAAAGGCACAGTCGTTCCAGTAGCGCTCGTGGTTCATCAGCTTGTTCATTCCACCGTTGATGATGACGGCATGAACACGCCCCGTGGCCTCCTGTGCGCTGGCGGCGCAACAGAAGACCACGACGCTTATGGCTGCGAGCAAGCGAGAATACAGCCATGTTCGCTTGAACTCTGCCGAGCAGGAGCTGACTCGACTAAAGAACAATATCGAATACAAAATGGTCTATGTTCATTTTATGATGACCTTCTTTCCATTGACAATATAGATTCCCTTCTTCAGTATGGAAGATTGGTCCACACTGACCTTGCGGCCTTGCAGGTCGTAGATGGCAGGATTTCCCATGGTGCTTTTGTTGGTCTCGACTTGAGGCATGGCCATTGTGATGTCGCCCATGTACTGTCCGATGAAGAAGATGATGCCCGTGCTACGCTCGCTGATGATGTAGAGGAACGGGCGTGTGGCGTGGAAATCGGCATAGTCCGGCATGCCCGTAGCCTCCGACCCTATGACGGTGACGGCGGCAGCCTCGGTGCCTTCCTCGCTGACATTGATTTTGGCCACCTGTTTCATCAAGGCTATGTAGGTTGGTACGTTACAAAAATCCGAGAAGTCGGCAAGGTCAGGATTGAAGGCCGTGGGCATGCCCAATGCTGACATGACGGGCTTCAGGTCAATGGATGCCTCGGTCTCGAAGCGTGGCAGTTTCAGGTCCACCACCGTGCTGCGCCCGTGGAATTGCCAGTTCTGTCCATCCATCTGGTCAAGCACGTCTTCTATGGTCTTGTCCTCTTGCGGCAGTATGACAGTCATCAGGTAGGCTTCGTTGCCATAGGGCAGTTTGATGGCCTGGTACAGGTCGTTGCTGGTATAGGCAAACTCTGCTCCTCCCATGAACTCGCCGCGCGGGATGTGCATCATGGGCACTATTGCGCCTCCATTGAACGATTCTTCCTTCGTGTTGTCTGGATTGAATTTTGTCACCCATGCTCCTTTGAAGTAAAGGGCATTGAGCAAGTAGCTCACGGCATCCTTGTTGAATTCATCCCTGGAGAGTATCTCCCTGATCATGCCTTCCGTATGGTCGCTGCACCACTGGTTGATGGCATCACGGGTGATTCCGTCGTAGAAGTCGCGTGTCTCGGGCTGCGCATCGTAGTATTCGTTGGCTTTCTGTACGAACGGCGCCTGCAGCTCGAAGCCCCAGTGGCTGTTCACGTAGATGTTGTTGGCGATGTCGACCCTGGTCTCTTTGTCCAGCTGGCCGCTCTCAGTCAGCATCTTGCGGCAGAAATTGTTGATGCCGTCGGCACCGGCCTCGCCAAAGCCCAGCACATCGTTGATTTCCTGCTGTGTCTGTCCGGCAGCACCATTGTTCAGCATGCCCAGTGCGAATGTGACGCTCAATGGTGACATGACACTGCTCTTCTCGTCGCGTGCCTGGCGGAAGAGACGTATGGCAAAGTCGTTGTTGCTCTTCACGAGTTGCCGTTCCTCGTCGGTGAGACTGATGTCATGTCGTGGGTTCTGCAGTGGTTCGCCCATGTATTGTCCGATGAAGAAGATGCTTCCCGTGGAACGCTCACTGATGATGTATAGGAAGGGCCTGTCTGCTATGAACTCTGCATATCGGGAAGGTGCTGCATTGTCGGCCATTCCGATGACCGTGGCTGCGGCAGCCTCGGTGCCCTTCTCGTCGAGTTTCAAATGGGCTTTTTGTCGCATTATGCTTATCCAGCACGGGTCGGAGTCATCCTCATTGTCGCCTAAGTAGCAGAAGTCCAAAAAGCCGTGGCCGTTGTATTCCTGAAAGGCATCCGGCATGCCCAGTGAAGCCATGATCTCATTCAGGTCCTGGTTGGTGTCAGTCTCTATGCGAGGCATGCTCAACCACACCATATAGTCCTGGTACTCGGCGGCATTCCAATTCTTGCCGTTCATGGCTTCCAACAAGTCGTCAAGCGTCTTTCCGTAATTGGGCAGGAAAAGCGTCATCTGGTATGAGCCGTTGCCGTAGGGCAGGATGACAGACTGGTAAAGGTCGGTCATCGCGTAACGGAACTCATTCACCTGGCTCATCATCATGGCGGTGCGCCGCATGTTGTCGAAATACGCATTCTGAGTTTGCCATTCTTCGAACTGATTGACCCATGCGCCCTTGAAGCAGATGGCGTTCAGCAGGAAACTCACCAAGTTGGGGTCTTGCATATCCTCCGGCTTCAGCAAGTCGGTTATCATATCGTCGGTTTTGTCAGCAACCCATTGGTTGATGATGCCCAACGTGGCCTCGTCGCTGAAGCTGAGGACGGATGGCATGGCGTCATAATAAGTCGCCGCCGCATCCTTGAAAGCCGATTTCAAAGAAATGTCCTTCCTGTCGCCGTTGAAATAGATGGTGTTGGCAATGGCCACGCGTGTGTCCTCGTCGAGCAGGGCGCTTTCCGTGAGCATTTTCCGGCAGAAGGCGTTCATCGTGGCCACATCGGCATAGCCCGTCTGCCGTCCGCCGGACAGCACCTGGCATATCTCCTCACGGGTGATGCCCTCGGCACCGTTGTTGAGCATCCCGAGCGCGTAGGTGATGCTCAACGGGGAGATGACATGGCTCTCCGTGTCGCGTGTCTTGCGGAACAGGTTGAAGGCGAAGTCGCTGTTCTGTTCCACCAACGTTTGCTCTGCGTCGGTCAAGGTGATTGTTTTCGGTTCCTCTTCTTGGGCTAAAGCAGTTGTTGCCATCAGGATGGAACATGCCATTATCAGTGTAAACTTTTTCATAACGCTTACAATTGTGGATTTATCAGCAAATATATGATTCTTTTTCCATATAGATAGGAAACCGGCGGAAAGACTGCACGGGCTGTCTTATTTTAACATTTTTTTGACTATTGTCCTCATCAAAACAAGGCATCTTTATTATTTAGTCATCTTTCAAGATGCTTTGGCGGGAATGCCTCGAGAAGCGAGTTTTGGAGTTGGGCGTTGTTTGTCGCTGTTGTTTCAGGGATTTTGTTCGGTGTGGCAGCGACGCTTGCCTTCGTCCGTTGTTGAGAGGCCGGAATCACCCCAACGCCACAAAAGAGCTTTAGGTTGTTTTTTCCTAAAACTCACTTGCATCGCCATCATATTCCTCATCATCGGATGATTGTTTCTTGGACAAACGCGAACACGCTTCACATAATCCATCTTCATCTAAATCCAAAGGCCGGAAAAAACTCTTGATGTTGCGAGCAGCTATTGTTTGTTCGTTATTCGGATTTTCAACAATAGACCTATCATATCCTTGACAATGGCATAGCCAACACTCGTTAATCCATTTGTTGAGTTTGGGATACCTCCGCATATATAAGGCTCTGTCTTTTTCCTTTCCCATGATTGAAGATGATCATTGATTGAGGTTTTTCGATGCAGTAAAATCGTATCATGCACATTCGCATGCAAATATACAGTTTTTCTCTGAATTTGTAATTCAGCGAATATCATAAAAAATCATTTACGGCTTCCAATCCACTCAATTGGCTGGATTCGATCATCTTTCCTGTTTTTGTTCTTTTGGGCTTGTTCCTTCTTTTCTGTCTGCTTCCCACGCTGTCAGTGACAGTCCGCAGCAGGTTATCATCCTTGTATTGTCATTTTCCCCCTTCTATTTCTGGTGGGTGCTTACCATCCTGCCTTAGTTGTTGCCCTCTCTGGCATGGATGACACACCACCAGAGATTCCTTTGCCTTACTGTTATGCTTATTTGGCGTTTATGGCAGCAGTTTGCCTGCTATATGTTGCTTTTTTAACCAAGGTGACAAAAGAATAGTGGGATGAGGGCAGGACTTGTCTCTTCCATGCTGGCTATCAGGTGTCCGTCACAAACTGGCTGAAGGTTACACCGATGATTATGGCACTCTTCCTCATTGCAGTCGAAAACCATACCTATTCCACCTCTTTTGACATCTCCCAGGATCCTGTTTGCAAATCCGTTGACGTGGCACCATGGGGGCGGAACTTGAATTGGGCGGTCTTCGTACCTGAATATGACTGCCATTCCAAAGTCAGCGTCTCAATCCCTGAATGATTCTCAGCTGTTATCCAGTCAGCCAGCTTGAAGGCGACGATTGCGTCACCGACTCGTCCATTGACATCACCTTTGGCGTTATGGTAGAGGGTAAAGTAATTTGGAGTGTTGACATCCGTGCGATGAACAAGGTTGACGATGTGCTTGACGTTTCCTCCCCATCTTGTACGGATGCGTAGTGTGAGATATCCGTCTTCGACCAAGGTCACCCAATCGTCAATGATTTCCAATGGGTCTGAACCATATTTCTGCAGATTCTCCTCGGCACTGCCAAAACCTTCTATCATGGGCTTGGTGAGAATGGAGTCAATCCAGTTGACATACACGCAGCTAATGCCTCCGAAGATTCCACCTTTCTCCAATTCTTCCTCTGTCGGCTTTCTGTAGTTCACCAGTGCGCGCACCTCCTTGCTGCCGAATGGCGACTGCCGCATGTTGACAGGCCATAGTTGAGTGCTGTCGTTGAGCTGCATGCGGAACGCCGTGTCGTCGGCATTGGGCTTGACCGTCACAAGGGCATTGGGCTGTTCTACAGGACAAATCACATGACGCGGACAATCGTCGTCATCATCCCAGCAGGATTGGAAGGAAAGGGTTATGGCCATCATTCCAAGTCCCATCATCATCAAACCTATTTTTCTCATTTTTTGTGTCATTTTGAATTTATTCTATGATAATAACATATCAACCATCGAAATCTTGCATGTGGAATTGTTAAAAATGAGAATGGCTGCCTGATTATTCCGTAATTGCATTTTTTTGCTTACTTTTGCACATGAAAGAATCAGTTAGAAAGTAAGAATACAGAGTATGTTGGGCGACATCGTTGTTCGCCTTCATGACGAGAAATAATATGGTTGAAGTAGGATTGAAACATACGAGTGAGCTGACGGTCACGGATGCCGTCACCGCTGTCAGGATGGGTTCAGGTGACATGCCGGTGTTGGCCACCCCAGCCATGATGGCTTTGATGGAGAATGCCGCCATGCTCGCCGTGGCTGATGAGTTGCCCGGGGGCAGCACGACGGTGGGTGGTCATATCGCATCCTCACATTTGAGACCCTCGAAGATAGGTGATGTCGTCAGGGCTGTTGCCGAGGTGACGAAGGTTGACGGCAGGAAGATAGAGTTCAAGGTGTCCGCCTATTCAGGTGATGTCCTCCTTGGTGAGGGTACGCACCTGAGGTTCGTCGTGGACAGGGAAAGGTTTATGTCTAAAATATGAGCATATGGAAAAGAATATCAAAGGCCAGTTCCTGGATTTGGTGAGGAGCAGGTACAGCTGCAGGAGTTACCAGCCTGCAAGTGTCGAACAGGAGAAGTTGGACTATATCATGGAGTGTGTCCGGCTGGCTCCCTCCGCTTGCAACAAGCAGCCTTGGAGATTCCGGGTTGTGAGCAACGAAGAGGACAGGAGGAAACTATGTCAGTGCTACAATAGGGAATGGTTCGCCACTGCTCCTGTCTGCATCATCGCCTCCGTCCTTCATGATGAGGAATGGGTGCGAGCCGACGGCAAGCACCATGGTGACATTGACATCGCCATCGCCGTGGAGCATCTTTGTCTGGCGGCTGCGGAACAGGGTCTTGGCACCTGTTGGGTCTGTAACTTCGATGCTGAACTATGCAAGAGCCTCTTTGGCCTTGGTGAAAACGAGGAAGCGGCAGTTTTGATACCTCTTGGCTATCCTGCTGACGAGCCGAAGGAGAAGAAACGCAAATCCATGGAAGAAATAGCAGGGTGAGATGGATTACAGGAAGATAGGGGACAACTATTATGTCCGTATGGACAAAGGGGATGAGATTGTCGGCAATCTCCTTGAGATTTGCGAGAAGGAGTCCATATCGTCTGCCGTTTTCTCCGGCATCGGTGGTTGCCAGCGTGCCGAGTTGCAGGTGTTCATCCCCGAGACCGGGAGTTTCGAGACAGAGGTGCTGGAGGGGATGCTTGAGCTTGTCTCTATCAACGGCAACGTGGTGAGGGATGATGACGGTAAGTTGTTCCATCACACCCATGCCTTGTTCTCATACAAGCGCGACGGGCAGCACGGCATGGCGGCCGGGCATCTCAAGTCCACCACCGTGCTTTACACGGCAGAGTTAGAGCTGCGTCCCACTGTGGGTGGAGCTATTGGAAGAAAATACGACCCCGAGACAGGAACCGGTTTCTGGGCTTTGGACAAGTGACACGTTCACAAGCTGAACCAAGAGGGAAAGAAACAAAGCTGTCAAGGCAACACATCATATTGATTATGGAGATACAGGAATTTATAAGCAATTATCAAGAGGCGTTTGGGCATCAGGCACCATTGCCATTGTTGTTCGGATACAGTGACCAGCCGGTGGCCAAAACTGAAAAGATTGGTGGCTGTTTCTTCAAAGGACTGCAGGCGGCAAGGGAGGGAACGCCAGTCAGTCTAAGTGCGGATGTCATCGGCTGTGGTGGTGGCAAGCTATACACAGGTTTTTCCGACATGCCGGAACGGGTGCCCGGCTTTGTGTCGTTAAAGGAGAAATACAAGAGAACCCCAGAGATGGTGTTGGATTACATCCAGGGTCTTGGGATGAAGAGAGCGGAAAAGCCTTTCTTGAATTTTGTCAGGATTGACAAGGCCACATCTTTTGAGGGCACGGAGGGGGTGCTTTTCTTTGCCACACCCGACATGCTGTCGGGGTTGTGCGGATGGGCTTTCTACGACACCAACGAGCTGGATGCCGTTGTGTCGCTTTTCGGTTCAGGCTGCAGTACCGTTGTTTCCATGACGGTGGTGGAGAACGAAAGACAAGGCCATCGGTGTTTCCTGGGACTCTTCGATCCATCGGTACGTCCATGGGTGGGGAAGGACGAGCTGAGTTTCACCATTCCTTTCAGCCGTTTCGTTCCGATGATGAGCAGCATGAAAGACTGCTTTCTTTTCGGCTCACATGCCTGGGAGAAAATCAAGAGAAGGATGGAGGAATGAGCAAAAACAAAAATCCCCAGAAGCGATCAATGCGCTTCTGGGGAATAAAATCTGACGGAGACGAGGGCAGGCCCACTATGATGTTGGAAGCATAAAGACTTCCTTCATGACCCTTCGATTTATTGCAGGGGTCAGGCTTGATCCCAGACACGCGCACAATTCTTTGGTAGAGCAAAGTGCTGTGCATGAGTGCCGTGTATTCTCCGACGGAGAGATCCGCTCCCGTTTCCTTGATGGCGGCTTTTGCCGTGTTGATGGCGGTGAGGGAGGTGTTGAAGGCGAAGTCGAGCTTTTCCCGACT
>JAEEGJ010015673.1_pt1 | contig 17613 bp, 2 predicted proteins | sample 8958761 | NCBI WGS metagenome assembly JAEEGJ01 (sample SAMN16246546, study PRJNA631951) | gut metagenome | biome: gut microbiome; feature: rumen; material: RS-attached | host: Bos | place: Iran: Karaj | collected 2018-10 | reverse complement strand
GAGGGTGAAGCTGAAGCCGCTCACCGTGGTGGTGGCATTGGCGGCCAAGCTGCTGAAGGTCTTGGTGGGATTGTTGATGGTGACATGGGTATCGGAGGTAGACAAGGTAACAGTGGTGGTGCCAGAAGTGGCAGCGGTACCCACGTTCTTGAAGGTCATGCTCAAGCTCGTGCTTTGGCCAACCAAAGCAGCAATAGGAGTATAGCTGTCCAAGCTGATGTAAGGACCACTGGTCGAAACAACCTGAATCGTACCCAAATAGGTCACCTTATTATAACCAAACACGCAAAGAGTCAAATTGCTGCCAGCAGTCAAGTTACCATTGATGGCAACATTGGCAGTGCCGTTGTTGACAATAGCCTTACCCAAGATGTTGTGGTTGGCATCAGTGATGGTAGCCACCGCACCGTTGCCATTGCTCACGCTGACACTATAAGTAGAAGTTCCAATAGGCAGAGTACCTGAATGTGTCACGTTCATGACTTGCGGGGTCTTGGTACGCATCATCAAGGTCGGGTCGCCATATACAACCCATGCTTGATAGGTGCCGACAGCTGAACCATTAGAAGTGCTGTAATTGTCGAAGATAGCCATCATACCATTGACCATTGCTCCTCCCATTGTGCGTTTAATGTTGTTGCTATAGCTTTCAACAAGAATGTCAACAAACTCGTCTTGGGCCCACATGGGCGGAATCCATGGCTGTGAGATGTACGAGAACGCACCGCCGATAGCACCTGTAGGAGTGGAACTGGAACCGTTGGTGGCGTGCATCCATGTCTCAGCGAAGCAATCTCCACTGGAGTAGTCATACTGACCCACCAAGCAAGCCACCGAGAAGATGAAAGGCAGCTTATTGTTATTGGTCAAGGCATTGACATTGGAATTCATGTAATAATGGGACTGCCATCCTGTCTGCTCACCATGGTTGCAGTAGTTGATGATACCCACGCCACTATTGATATGATTACTAATGGTGGTGGTAGTGGATGTGGGAAAACCGGTCACACTCTTATAATCTTGATAAACCGTGTTATATCCGTAACCCAAGAGGTCTGTACGGAGGTTCTCGATGTGTTGATAGTCATCCTCACTGTAATGACCGCCACTGCCTGCTGTTGTACTGATGCCCAAACCATCCTGGCACCATGTGTCAGAGGTAGTAAGGTCACGTTCGTATGTGATGGTACGGTTGACTTGAGTAGTTACCTGAGCGGCGCTACTTGCAGAGAAACGGCCAATGAAGATATCGTTATAAATGTCGTTACCCACAACTTGACCATAAGGGTTATCGCCTTTACCTTCATAACCTGATGCTCCCGAGTATGTGTATCCAGGAATCTGAGCCACGTCGCCGACAAGCAGCACATGGGTCAAGTTGTTGTTGGCATTGTATTGGTTCTGAATATAGGTCTTAAGAGCCGAATAAGTGCTACCTGCTGTACTGGTACCCACGATGGTGGTATTCACGCCACGTGTCTTCTTCCAATTGACAAAATCTGTCATCGAGCTAATGAAGTTGTCATAGCAAATGATAAGCAAGTCGCCATCCTCATCAACAGGTGTGTACCTGTTCATCGCGGCTTCATAGTTGATAAAGTGACGTTGATACACACTTTTGAAGTCTTGATCCATCTTGACCACATTGCTTCTGCGGGTTTCCATGGCATTGGTGCCTCGGTTATCTACCTTATACATTTCCACGGTCATATCGTAATAAACACGGAGGGTCTTGCTGACGGGATTGTATGCGAAGGGATAGACCACCATGTTTTGACCACGGAAGTCGCGAATGATGTAAGGCTCATAGAGGCCCACATTGTTGGTTGGGAAGAAGGCATCCTGACTATAGCACGCGCCATAGGTGTAAGGCACCGTGGCGGGATCGATTTGACGGCTGAAGTCGCCCTTCGATGGAGCCACTTCTATGCCTTCGAAGTCCATGTACTGGGCATCGAGGACACGGATGTTCATACGAGCACGGTCGCCAATAATGGCGGGGATACCTGTCATGGGCACGTTAGGCTCGCCTGCCTGTGCAGTGCTGACTGCCTTGGGCATGGAGATAATCTTGGCCTCTCCCCTTGGGGTTGTCACGTTGGTTGTGTAGAAACCAGGAACTTGAACATTCACTTTGATGCTGTTCTCTGATGAGGAGATAAGCTGTGTACGGAATGTCTCAGGCTGGTCGCTGAGTACTCTGGTCCACTGCGGCGCGGTTTGCAACTGAGCAAAACCAGCCATGCCAATGGCCAAGAGCAGGAATAACACAAAACTTTTTTTCATTGTAATGGTATTTATAATTAATTAAGGTGTATTATCATTTATCATTTTCGACTTCTAGACTTCGGGACTTTTAGACCATGACCATGACAGCCTGTACCACCGTTGGAGCTGTCATAGTCATGGTTATAAATCATTATAGTCCCACTGTCACGTGTCTTTTATGTAAACTGAATTATTTTGCACTCGTTCCATAGGTGAACGTCTTGACAGTCGTTGCCTTCGAGTAGTAGAGGTAGCCTTGGCCAGGTTCGAGGGTTCCCACAGTACCTACCCAATTGCCGTCATTGTACACCGAGCTGCCCGTCTGCGACTTCACCACATCGCCGTTCACCGGGTTGAGGCCGGCGAAGGCAGCGCCCAACGTCATGCTCGTGCCGGACGGGAATCCGATCCAGTTGTTGCCCGGGTTGATGGTGAGCACTTCCTCGGACGTGTTGACCGGAACACCTGCCAGAGTGATCTCGCAGGCTTCACTGACCTGGACCTTGTACATCTCTCGGATGTCGAAGGCCATGGTCTCGGGTATCCACATCCCGTTGCTGTAGACGATGGATGTGCTCTGCGACTTGATTATCGCCGTGCCGTCGCTACCCAGGGCGGCCTCGATGGCCGACTTCAGGTCGGCAAGCGTGATGTCGAGGTTCGTAGACCACCAGTTCAGGCCGGCTGCAAGGCTGACCGTCTGCTGGGGCGGTTCCTGTGTGAAGTTGGCCACGAAGGTGTGGTCGCCGGTGACCTCGAAGGTGTAGGTGGCTTCTGACGACACCTCGACGCCGTCCTCTGCCCAGTTCGCGAAATAGTACCCCTCGTTTGGCGTGGCGGTCACCGTGCAGGATTCTCCTTCGTAGAAGGTGACGCTGACACTGCCGTCATCCACGATGGGTTGCGTGATGGTGATATCGTCAAGACCGATCAACCACATGTCGTTGCAGTTGAAGTGACGAATGGCTAAATAACCCATGCCGTCGTAGGAACTGAGATCGACGGTGTATTCGTACCAAACATGATCGGTGAAGGAACGTGTTCCAGTGGGAGCCTTTGAGAGCAAAGTCCATTCTTGGATTTGTGTGAAGTCGCTGATACTGGTGTTGCCGTTTGTTGAAACAAGCAAGGCGAAGTGTTCCTCTCCATATTCATCGTTTCCGTCGGTGACCCAGAAGGTAATGCTACCGCCCAAACGCACTTGAGGTGAAACGAGATAGTTGTCAGGTGTGACAGCTGTTCCCGAACCACTTGAACTACCAGAGATGTAGGATTCAGAAAGCATCCATCCATCTGTCTGTTCGTGGCCGTAGCCGGAAGTGTAGTCGCGTTGCGTATATTCAGTGACATGCATCCAGTTGTTCGGAGAATTACCGGTGCTGCCTTTCAGGAGCGTCCAACCCTGATAAGTACCGTCCTCAAAGTCATAGACAAGTTCGTCAACTTCATCTCTGGTTCCGAAAGCGACGGCGCCGTGTTCGACATCGTCCGGGAGGATGGTGATGGTGTATTCCGGAATGGCAGTGAAGTTGGCCTCGTAGGCGCCAGAAGCGGTCACATTGAAGGTGTAGGTGGCATCGGTGGAAACCACAGTGCCGTTCTTCGTCCAGTTGGTGAAGGCATAGCCCGTGTTGGCCGTGGCTGTCAACGTGCAGGTCTCACCTTCCTCGAAGGTGCCGCCACCGCTGACAGTACCACCATTGGTCGGGTTGGCTGTGGCAGTGATATTGTAAACACCGCTTACAGTAATGCCCATGAGGAGGTGGTTCTTTACAGCGAGTGTAGCATAGTTGGAACTTTGTGAGGTCGTGGGCGACGACGGGTTGTAGTTGGTGCCGTCAGAATAGATATAGATGGATTGATTGCCATTTGCATTGTAAACTGAGCATGCCATGTGAGGAGAATACGAATATCCACCAGTGTTGTCGTCGGCAACAAGAACCAAACTGGAGGCTCCGTCATACTCAAACGGAGTGCTGAAAGTGATGAAAGTCCAAGCATTGGCGGCCATGGTGACTTCACCGCTGAACACCTTGTCGGAAGCGGATACCGTAACCCAGTCGGTCTTGCTACTGAACGACGTCTTCGTTGTGGCCTTCAGATAGAAGTCGTAGGTACGAGTTTTCTCTGCACCCTCGTTATAGAAGGCAATGCACGTGATGGTACCAGCGGCGCCGATTTCATCAGCGGTGTAAATCTGCTCCGTCATGGAATAGTTATAGTAATTGTAGCTCGGCAGATAATTGTGGGTGCTAGCGCCTGTGCCAATCTCAATAGCTTGGATGAAGTTGGCCACAAGATTCCTGTCAGCGATAACTGAGAAGCTGTAGGACAATTCAGCAGAGACCACTTCTCCGTCTTCAGTCCAACCAGAGAAAGTATAACCCGTATTAGGTGTAGCAGTTACCGTGCAGGTCTGGCCATATTGATATTCACCACCGCCACTCACTGTAGCTGCTTGTGCTGGGTTAGCACTAACCGTGACATTGAATTGACCAGTAGGAAGAGCTTCCTTGGTAAGGACGATCTGGTTCTTCGAAGAAAGTACACTATTGCTGGAAGTCGAAGAAGTCGGAGGTGCCAAAGGATTGTAATTCTCGCCATCGCTATAGATATAAAGGGCTTGATTTGAAGCAGTGAACACACGGCAGGCCATGTGAGGAGATTGAGAATAGCTACCCGTATTATCGTCGGCGACCAGAACCACATTGGAGGTGCCGTCATAGACGAATGGAGTGCTGAAAGTTATGGTTGTCCAGTCATTAGCAACCATAGTGACGCTACCGCTAAACACCTTATCACCAGAGGAAACCGTAATCCAATCGGTCTTGCTCGAGAAGCTGCTCTTCGTTGTGGTCTTCATATAGAAGTCGTAGGTACGGGTCTTCTCTGCACCCTCATTGTAGAAAGCTATGCTGGTAATAAGACCTGCGCTACCTAACTCGGCAGAAGTGTAAATCTGCTCTGAGAGCGTGTAGTTGTAGTAGTTGTAGCTCGGCAGATATTCGCTCGTACTTGAGCCGCCGTCGCCGATCATCACTCCTGACGCAAAGTTGGCAACCAGGTTCACGTCGCTGCTCACAGGGAAGACGTATTGAGCGGTGGTGGAAACCACACTGCCGTTTTGGGTCCAGCTGGTGAACATATAGCCATCGGCGGGCGTGGCGGTAACCGTGCAGGATTCTCCGTAGTGATATTGGCCGCCGCCACTGACAGAGCCATAGTTGGCGTTGTTGGCTGCAACAGCCACTGTGAAGATCTGGTCAGGAGTAATGCCGAAATCGCCTTCCCAAGTGTTGCTACCGTTGACAGCCCTGTAATGCAAGGTGACATTACTGCCCAAGGTCACGCCATTATTGAGGGTGAAGCTGAAGCCGCTCACCGTGGTGGTGGCATTGGCGGCCAAGCTGCTGAAGGTCTTGGTGGAATTGTTGATGGTGACATGGGTATCGGAGGTAGACAAGGTAACAGTGGTGGTGCCAGAAGTGGCAGCGGTACCCACGTTCTTGAAGGTCATGCTCAAGTTGGTGCTCTGACCAACAAGAGCTGCGATAGGCGTATAACTGTCAAGGCTGATGTAAGGACCATTATTGGAAATGGCCTGGATGGTCGTGATGTAAGGCTGACGCTGCTGACGGGTGACGACAATCATCACATCGCCTGCAGAGGTGAGGCCGGAAATCGGCACATTGACGGAACCAGAAGACGGCACTTGAGCCACACCGAGGATTACGTTGTCCTTGGTGATGGCAACGTAGGAACCAGCAACAGCACTCACAGTGAACGTGGTTGCACCAATGTTAATAGTGCTGGCGTGACTCACATTGTTGGCAGCAGGTTGTGTATGATAAGGCATGATGGAACCGTCGCCAAAGCACTGGTAAGCTCTCCAGTAGTATTCATCCGTAACACTGTATTGATAGCTGCCAGCGTGGGCGTAGGTCACTGCCACATTGCCGATGTAAGGCACCGAGTTTAAAGTATTGAAACCTGTGTCATCAAACATGGCATCATAAACACCAGTAGTGGTGGCAGACATGGAAGGCGTCGAGCTAAAAGTGGAAGTAGCACCAACGCCGAAATAGTAATCCTCATACCAATAGGACTCCGGAACAGATCCAATATAACCAAAGGCGGCCTTATTGGCAGCACGAATCATAGCCTCTCCGAAACAAGTTTGATTGTTTTGGGCGTTTTTGAAGTTGCAGGTCAGACAGCAATTGCCCATAGCCCAGAAATACTTGTCATTGTTGGTCAGTGAATTGACACCAGTATTGGTTAATTCTGGGCTATGCCATTTTTGAATGTCACCATGGGCGGTGTAGTTAGCGAAACCAACGCCTGAACTTAAGTAATTGTAACAGCCGGTGTACGAATCAGTCACATACTTATACACATTACTGAAACCATGAGATGTGTTAAAGTAGTTATTGGCAGCATAGTTAATCGTAGGTCTGCCTACCTTCGGAGCCCACGTACCATCAGCGCCAGCGATGAGCAACACATTGTTCAGGTAGCTCGGATCGGACATGGTGTATTTCTCGTAGGTCAAAGCCTTATTGACATAGTTGCTGAGTTCCGTGGTGGATGACACCGGGATACGGCTCAGGAACATGTCGTGATAGACGTCGCCATCAACGGAAGCATACTCCAGATCGGTGGCTGCGTCACCGTAAGAGCTGTCATAATCCCAAAGTTGGTAATAAGTAACAACGGTTTCATCACCCACGATAACTAAGAAGGATGGGTGGTTGGAGTTGTATTTGGAATAAATCTGAGTCTTGATGGTCGAAGCAGTAGCGTTATTAGCCACAGTCAGCACATCAACAGCAATACCTTTCTGTATTTTCCATGTTTTCCATGTGTTGAAAGCATCGCTGTTAGCGTAAGTAGAGGTGGTTACAACCAACATCTTCACAGGTGTGGTGTAAAGGTCGGGATGTTGGCTGTAGGCATCTCTGAGCATCCTGTTGTTGAACAATTGCTTGTAGACAATGTCGAAGTAAGGGCTGTAGGTGTCAACCAAAATTTTCTCGGTAGCCACGGCATCGGCTCCGTTAAAGCTCACTTCCACCTCAATGTCATTGAACACACGTAAGGTGTTGTTAACAGGGTCGTAGCTCACAGGCTCAATGGTCATCTTACCCAATTGGACACCACGCATGGTACCCACCACCCTAACGGAGGCTTGAGGTTCAGAGCGCATGCCACGAGTTTGATAGGCATTGGCATTGTAAACGAAAGGTACATCCTCGGGTCTTTGGTCCTTACGCAGTGAGGGTTGGCGAGGGACCAAAGTCTGGATGCCCAGATCATTAAGACGGTAGTCTGTGGTACTGTAGCTCGTCACACGAATGGTGGGTTGTGCACCAAAGGGAACGGCAATCAATTCATTCACGACGGGAATCTGAGGGTCGCCCTCATTGCCGCCGATGACGGTGTTAGGCATCGAGAGCCATGAGAACTGACCTCTTTGGGTATCCACGTCCTCTGCCTCGATGGTTGAAAACGAAAATGAAGCCTTAAGGCTTCTCATGTCACTCTTCGTGCATTCTGCCCTATCGGCCGAACGCAACTGAATCCTTTGTTGAGCCATGACACTGACACCTAGTGTCAACATCATCGCAACTAAGAAAATTTTCCTCATAATTTTAAATTTAAAAACCTGTATTTTCAATTTGTTGAAATTCATCAGAGTTAAAACCTGCAAATATAGTATTTTTTTCAATACACTTTGTAACTTTATGTGTTTTTTACAAAAAAAAAGAAACGGCGCCATCCGATGCCGTTTCTTTTTGAATAACAAATATCTATTACTTACTACTATTTGTTCCAAATGTGAACGTCTTGACGCTCGTTGCCTTCGAGTAGTAAAGGTAACCTTGGCCAGGTTCGAGGGTTCCCACCGTACCTACCCAATTGCCGTCATTGTAGACCGAGCTGCCCGTCTGCGACTTCACGATATCACCGTTCACCGGACTGAGGCCGGCAAAGGCCGCATTGACTGTCATGCTCAATCCAGAGGGGAAACCAATCCAGTTGTTGCCCGGGTAAATGGTGATCTCTTCCTCGGACGGATTGACCGGAACGCCTGACAGCGTGAACTCGCAAGCGGCACTGACCTGAATCTTGTACATCTCACGGATGTCGAAGGACATGTCACCGGACCACGTCCCGTTGCTGTATACAATGGATGTTGTCTGCGACTTGATTATCGCGTTGCCATTGTCACCCAATGCGGCCTCGATGGCCGTTTGGAGCTGGTCAAGGGTGATGTCCAAGTTCGTCGACCACCAGGTCAGGCCTTGAGCCAAAGATATCGTTTGGGTCTCGGCCGTGAGTTCTCCGGTGTTGAAGAAGGCGATTCCGCTCCATGCGGACTCAGTGCCATCGCACACGCCCTGCACCTTCACGCAATACTCCGTCTCAGGATTCAGGCCCGTGAACACGTATTCGGCTTCCTCCACGGCCACGGGTTCATTCCAACTTACATCGACGGATGTCATCACCACGTTGTCCACGGCGAAGTAGTCGCCCTCAGGATTCACTGAACTGTCCTTGGTGTACGACCAAGTGAAGGTGTGCTCGCCTGCCGCGACCTCGAAATTGTAGTGATTCCAGCCTGAGACGTTAGCACCCACATACACCATGCGCGTGTCGTCGATGTAGAAGTCGCAGTGGTCATAATAGGTCGACGAGCCTTCACCCTTGCACTCGGCATCGAACTCGACGGTGCCGTCGGCAAGGAAGTTCGCGGTGACCGAGATGCTGGATGTCGAGCTGGCCACGCCAGCATTGCCGCTCTCCATGTGGCCGTCGACGACGCTCCACGGATAGTTGGAGTTGTTGACCCAATCGCTGGGGATACCTTCGGCGAAGTCTTCATCCACCCAGGTGGCGGTTGCGGGGATGCCCAACATCACGTTGTAGCTTTCGCTGAAGCCTGTCCAAGCAACGGTAGCAGTACTGCCTGTGACGTTGCTCACTTCCACTCCCGAGGGTGCCGCGTTCACGCAGCCGTCCAGCGCAGTCTTTGTGACCATCAGCTGGTTCTTCACGCTCATGACCGTACCGCTGTAGCTTGACGGAGCAAACGGGTTGTAGTCGGTGCCGTCGCTGTAGATGCGGAGGGCCTGGCTCGGCGCGTCGAACACGCGGCAGAGCATGTGAGGTTCATTGGTATAAGCACCGCTGTTGTCATCAGCAACCAAAACCACGTTGGAAACGCCATCATAGAGGAACGGGGTGATGAACTCGATGGTGGTCCAGTCGTTGGCTTCCATTGTCACGCTGCCGCTGTACATCAAGTTGTCCGGAGTGACAGTCACCCAATCTGAGGCACCTGTGAACTCGCTCTTGGTCGTGCTGGCCATGTAGATGTCGTAGGTGCGCGTCTTTGTCGGGCCTTCGTTATAGAAGGCGATGCTGGTGATGAGTCCAGCGGAACCAAGCTCCTCGGTGGTGTAGATCTGTTGGGAAAGAGCGTAATTGTAATAGCTGTAACTCGGCAAATACTGGTCCGTTGTCGAGCCTCCGTCACCAATCATGAGTCCCTCAGCAAAGTGAGCCACAAGGTCCACGTCGCTATTGACAATGAAGGTGTAGCTGGTGCCCGCACCTTCAACCACTTCGCCGTCCTGGAACCAGCCGATGAAGTAATAGCCTTCGGCAGGCGTGGCTGTCACGGTGCATGATGCGCCATAGCCATATTCACCACCACCACTCACAGTACCATAATCTGTATTCTCTGATTCAACGGTGACCATGAAGGTCTGCGAAGCTGCTGCACAGTTGCAGTCAAATTCATAAAGTATACCTGCACTCAGTGTACCACTCTGATAAATGGTCAGGTCACCTTCATACCGCACATTAAAGGAGCACTCACTGTCATAGTTACCCGAACTCCAAGTCAAAGTGACATGGACACCATTGCCAATTTCCAAGGTGTAGGAAGCCGAACTGCCTGATGAAATGGTCAGACTTTGTGATTCAGAACCGTCATCAAAACTAACAACCAATGCGGCACCATTCCAGCCATCACCCCAGCTATCGATAAGGTTAAAAACAATATTGCAAGCGTTCTTCAAAGTCTCATTGCCTTGAGCGCTGAGGCCACCGTCGGCGGCCATTGTGAAAGTGACGGGGATTTGTTCAGTCTCTGGGCAGTTGGCCGCAATGGTGACAGTGAACTGGCAAGAGACTTCCTGGTCGACAGCAATAGTCCCTACATTCACTGGCTCACTGGAGAAGGAGATATAGTTGCTGGAGGAAGCAATCCTAACCATTGCATTGGTGGCTTGGTAATGACCCGTGTTCTTGAACTTAGCCGTCAAGGTTAATGTCTGGCCAGGGGTGAAGCCACCGTTCCAACTCATGTTCTGGTAAGCTAGCACTGCTTCATTGGCCTTGATGACGATGTTACCCTCATAGGTATCACCGCCATTAACAGCAGTGTAATGAATCGTGACATTGGTACCGTCGGCCACTCCTTCAGCAATCTTGAAGCTGAAGCCGTTCACAGTGGTGGTTGCCTCAGGAGCTAAAGCGCCGAAACTGCCTGTTCTATCAATGAGCGTGACATTAGTGTCATCAGTAGTCAAAGTAATGTTGGTGTTACCAACGGAAGCATCCGTACCCACATTCTTGAAAGTGATGCTCAGATTAGTGTCATCGCCAACGTGGGTAGCAGTTGGAGTATAGCTGTCCATCGCAATATAAGCACCTTCAAGGGCAGCAGCAGGAACAGTGGTGACATAAGGAATACGGTTGGGAGCAGTCACGCAGATGGTGACATCGCCGCCAGAGGTAACAGGGGTAATCGGAACTTGAACAGTGCCAGTCTCACCAACAAGTGCTGTGCCATGAAGCACACCGTCCTTGCTGATGGCCACGTAAGAACCTGGAACAGCACTCACCTCGTAGGTAGGCATGCCGATAGGAAGGATGGCCATGTGGCTCACATTGTTGGCAGTGGGTTGCACACGGTAAGGCATGATGGATCCGTCACCCAACACGTGGTAGGCTTGCCAATAATAGAGTGTGGCACTATGAAGCTCATATCCAAGGGCTTCGGCGGCATTTCCAGCAAGAAGGCCGACATAAAGAATGGAACTCACAGTGTTATAGACATCATCCAACCAAATGGCATCGTAAATGCCTAAACCAGTCTCTTCATAGGAAGGCATAGTGCCGTCAGCACGGTTGGTCGGGCCTACACCAAAATAATAGTCGTTTTTCCAAGTAGTGTTAGGACAAGAGCCGATATAGGCATATGCACCTTTGTTCTCGGCACGAATCATAGCTTCACCAAAACAAGTGGTGCTGTAACCAAAGTCGCCAGATTGACAGCAGTTACCAATGGCGAGGAAGTATTTGTGCGCGTTGGTCAAGTTGGCGACATCGCTAACAGAAAAGCTCGGGCCTGCCCAGCTGGTCTTGCTACCGTGAGCGGTATAGTTGGCAAAACCCACACCGGAACTCAACGGGGCGTAGCAGTTGGTGTAAGTACCATGGCTAAACTCGTGCACGTTGTCATACCCATGTTCGGTATTGTAGTAATAGTTGGTGGCATACCAGATGGTAGGACGTCCCACAGTGACACCCCATCCGTCATCCTCACCTGCAATAAGCAGCACGTTGTTCAAATAGCTCGGGTCGGGCATGGTGTATTGTTCGTATTCCATTCCTTTGCTAAGTATTGATTGCATCTCAGCTACAGTTTCAGCAGAGATACGGCTGTGGTACATATCCACGAACTCATCACCATCCACGCTCGAATAGTAAAGGTCGGCAACACAATTGGTCTTGCTGGCTGAAGCAACGCTGGGAGCCACTTGATCCTTGTCACCCATGATGATAAGGAAGGTGGGGGCATCTTGAGCGTATTTGGTTTGAATGAAACTCTTGATAGCATCCGCACTTGTGCCGATATTGTCGGTATAATTCACGTCTACATAGATACCTTTCATAGTTTTCCAAGCCACCCAGTCTTGGATGCAACTTTCGAACATGCGGTTGGCGATGACCAACATCTTTACTGGGCTCTTCCAGAGGTCAGGATGGTCCTCATAAATATCACGAACGGCCCTTCCGTTAAACAATTGCTTGTATAGGACGTCAAAGTAAGGGCTATATGTCTTTACTAACATGTCTTCCGTTGCACGGGCATCAGCACCATCGAAATGCACTTCCACTTCAATGTTGTTGAACACGCGGAGGATATTGTTGACGGGATCGTAGCTGACAGGCTCGATGCTAATCTGACCCACTTGTACACCACGCATGGTACCATTCACGCTAACTCGTGCCATGGGTTCCGAACGCATGCCACGGGTCTGGTAGGCAGCCTCGTTATAGACAAATGCGGGGCTCTCGTTTTTCATGGCAGCAGGCTGGCGCGGCACCAAAGTATGGATGCCGTAGTCATTGAGATGGTAGTCTGTGGTGGTGTAGCTCGTGATTTCGACGCTCGGGTTGGCACCGAAAGGCACGGCGATAAGCTCATTCACAACAGGAATCTGAGGATCACCCTCATTGCCGCCGATGACAGTGTTGGGCAAACTGAGCCAGGAGAATGTCCCTCGCTCACTTTCATAGTCCTGCGCATCAATGGAGGAGAATGAGAACGAAGCCTTAAGACTTCTCATGTCACTCTTCACGCATTCTGCCTTGTCGGCCGAACGCAACTGGATCTTTTGCTGTGCCATGACGCTGACACCGAATATCAGCGCCATTGCAGTTAAGAAAAGCTTCTTCATAATTGTGTTAGTTGATTAGTATTTGTGTTTCCAAATTATTCTTGGTTGTAAAAATTACACATTAAGCGGGCAAAGGTAAGCATTTTTTCGATACGTTTAGCATTTTTAGAGTTTTCGAAAAAAAAAGAGGATGACTTTTAGTCACCCTCTTCATTCACTTGTCTATGCAAGCTGCAATCAGTCCTCCTTGCGGTGTTGGCAAATTGTGCCGTGACTGGCTTTCGCTCCCGTCGAGAAGACCAAAGTCTTCGGCTCATCGCTGTTGGAATAGTACATGTAGCCTTGGCCGGGAACCAGGGTCATAATATCGCCTTGCCATCCATCTCCTTCTATATAATCGGAAACCCCATCCTCATCGGCGAATGAGTCTTCATCCTCAGGCTCGAAATCAGCAAGGGCAGTCTCGATGTCCGTCTCGGTATCGATAGGGAATCCTATCCAGTTCCATCCGGGGTTGATGATAATCTCAACGAAGCTCGGGTCGACAGTCGGACCTGCCAAGGTAATCGTGCAGGCATTTGCCATTTCGACCATGATCATCTCGGCGTTTGTCAGCTCGTAGGTTTCCAACCCATACCATTCACCGTCCTCATCATCATAATCTGCAATATCATCTTTTGTCGCAATTGAAAAGGCGTTGTCGCCCAAGGCTTCCTTCAGCATCGCCATGCCGTTCACCGCATTCAGGTCGATGTACGTGCTCACCCAGTTCCAACCAGCGCTGAGTCTGAGGGTTTGCGTGGTATATGCAGGTTGGGTTACCTCACCGCTCAGGCTCACGTTGCACGTGACATTGCCTGTAGCCACGCTAAGAGTCTCGTTGGTGTAAGTGCCTACGTTCAGGCCGCCCTTTAGGCGGATATAGACGTTGGCAGTGAACAGGTCGACGGTAGGTTCAGGAGGAGTCACTGGATCACCCCCTTCCACAATAGTAACATCATCAACATACAACAAATGCTGGTCATGGCATTCATAGTGGCGGATAGCCACATAGCCCATGCCGCTGTAGGCACTCAGGTCAACAGTGTACTCGTTCCAGCTGTTATCACTCAACGTCACCGTCAACAGTGTTTGTGTGAAGTCGCCGGTACTGGTGTTGCCTGACGTCGACAGCAGCACCGAGAACTTCTCCGCAGGATAGTTGCTCATTCGTGACGCAGCATAGAAAGTGATGCTGCCACCAAGCTCTATCTGCGGGGAAACAAGGTAGTTATCAGGATAGACAGCTCCAGTGGGGTTACCATTCGACGTAGCAGCGGAAATGTAGGATTCGGAGAGCATCATTCCAGAAGAAGAATTGTGACATTCCGGGATGATTTGGCTACCACTAGCATAAGCAACGTATTCCGTATTGTGCATCCAGTTGTGTGGCGAATTGCCCGTGGTGCCTTTAATGGCAGTCCAGCCTTGCCAACCGTCTTCAAAATCGCAGGTCTGCGTGTCGCGGCTGCCCTTGCTCTCTGCCGTGAGGGTCAAAGTGCTGCCGTACGTGCCGTTCTCCTCGCTGCTGATCTCGAAATGCTCGGGGGCAGTGATGGTGACGTCTTCTGCAGTACATGCAACCACGGTAACAGTTTTGGTCCTCGACGGGCCTTCGCCTTGCACATAAGTGAAATCGGTCAATGCGTTGGGAGAGATCGACAACGACTCGCTGGCTCCACTGGTGGCCTTGGTGAACTTAATCTGGCTATTGTTTGTGCTTGTGGTAGCCCTATAATTATTGCCAGACTGTGGACTCATCGGGGTCACGTTGTAATAGTCGTTCTGGTTGTATATGGCTCTCGTGGACCCCGTGGCATAGGCATAGAAGGCTCTACCACTTGAGCCTATATAGCTCCCCGTGTTGTCATCCACCGTAACCATGATGTTGCTTGTTCCATTGTACTCAAATGGCGTATCCAATGTGATGGTGTACCAACCATCCGTAGTGAAGGTCTGAGTGCCTGTATATACCTTACTGGCAGAGGTCACCGCAACCCAGGTCGATAATGTTGTGCTATTTGTATGGGTCATGTAGATATCGAGTGTCCTGGCATCTGAGGCGGCGCTGCCGTTGTATTTGAAGCTGACGGCGGTAATGGTGCCTGCCTCGCCAACCTCGGCTTGCGTGTAAATTTGCTGTGAAGTGGTGTACTTGTACCATACGTTGGTGGGCAGGCTTGATGAGGTGCTTGTCCCGCTTCCGATGGTCACCTCGCCGCCTTGTGGAGCGCCGAAGATACCGACTACCGTGACATCGTAGCTAGGCATCTCGAAGCTGTTACCGCTAACGCCGACCAGCGTGTTCACGTCGCCCGTCTTATAGACCACCCAACTGTTGAGGCTATAACCCGATGCCGGGGTCGCGCTCAGGTTGACCACGGTGCCAGGCACGCAGTTGGTAGGAGTGGCACTGATGGTGCCATTGGTAGCATCAGCCAATGTGACGGTGAAGCCTTGGACAAACGTCGCGCTCACTGTGACATTGCTGTTGGGCATCGTAAACTGGTTATCCGTCACGGCAACAGGATTGTCGTTGTCATCTCTGACATCCCATCCGGAGAAGAAATAGCCGCTATTAGCGGTGGCCATCAGCGTGATGATGTCACCAGGATAGGCCGTGCTGATGTCAGCACTGATGGTGCCGCCCTCTGTCTGGACTACGGTCACACTGTGGCTCGATGCTGTCTCGAAATTGGCTACATAGTTGCCTGCGGCTGTCACGGTGAAGGTGAAGGTCGGGTTGGTGGACACCTGAGTACCATTTTTTGTCCAATCAACAAAGACATAGCCATGATTTGCCGTGGCAGTCAAAGTAACGGAAGTACCCTCGTAGTAACTGCCCGCACCAGTAACTGTGCCGCCTTCGGATGGGTTTGCCGAGACAGTAATGGAATATTGCGGGACAGCCGTGAAGTTGGCCACGTACGACGCATCCTCCGACACCGTGAAGCTATAGGTGGCATTGGTTGAGACTACACTGCCATCCTTAGTCCAATTGGTGAAAGTGTAGCCAGTATTGGCCATAGCCTTTAATGTAGCGGTACTACCCGATGTATATGAACCTGCCCCTGTCACAGTACCGCCATTGGCTGGGCTGGCAGTAGCTGTGATGGCGTACGATGTTGTCTGTTGTGTGAAGTTTGCCACACAAGTTGTGTTTTCCGTTACATAGAAGCTATAGGTGGGATCGGTCGAAGCAACACTTCCGTTTCTCATCCAGTTGACAAAGTTGTAACCCGCATTGGCAGTGGCCGTAAGGGTACACAATGTATGGGCAGAATAGGTACCTGCCCCAGTGACCGTGCCACCTGTAGTAGGATTGGCACTTGCCGTGACAGTATAAGATCCCGAGTTTCCTCCACCTCCGCTAGAGTATTGGCTGAGCGAGACAGTGGAACCGCCAGAGGCCGTGGCATCAAGATAGGCTTTAGGGCCATAAAAAACAGGCGTGCCGTTACTAACAGTGACACCACTCTTAAGTGTCGGTGTGGACGGAGCTGAAATCACCAATCTAGAGGAACCGCCGCCAGGACCACCGACACCAGGACCACTGCCGCTGCCACCACTACTGATAGTTGGGGTTAAGAAAGCTACGACATTGCCTCCATAGGTCATCGAATACCAAGTGTTGCTGCTAACCGATGAAGTTTGATAGCATGTTTGAGCAAGTGTGCTACCTGATTCCAGACCGCCGACGGCGATGAGGACACCACCATTGAAATGGAATTTCTTGTTTTCCTCGGAGTTGGCATCGATGGCCACTTCGGGCGAAGCGGCACCGATGGCATAAATAAGGCCGCCCTCAATAACCACATTGCCGTTGGCATCGATACCATCATTATTGCTTGATCGAGAATAGAGGTAGCCATCTGTGATGTACAAGTCTTGTGCCGCATTGATACCGTCATCGTAAGCATCAATCGTAGTCTCGCCACCTGTGACGTTGAGATAATTCTTACTCTCAATGCCTTCGGCGTTGCGCCCCTTGGTGGTGACATAGACGGTACCACCACTGATGTTGATGCCACCATAGCAGATAGTGTTGTTGCCCGACTCATCCTTATAGCCAGCCTTGATGCCTTTGGCTGCGGAATAATATTTGTTGTCAACCCAGTCGGTATTGGAAGTGTAATTGGTGTTCTCCGTAGTGCCATTGTTAAAATAAAGGGCACCCGAAGTAGCTACAGTAGTATTGCCTCCACTGATGTTCAACACGTTATCGCATTTCATGCCTTTGCCGCCAGAGCCTGTGGCGGTGAGAACAAGGGTGCCTCCACTGATGTTGATGTCGCCGTCGGCACTTAGTCCACAAGCGGAATTGGTCTCCTGGTCGGTTGCGTCCCACTCGCCTTTGCCCGTGGTGGTGACGTTAATGACGGCATTGCCGGAGATGTAAGCGTCACCCTGACATTTAATGCCTTTGGCCGCGATGGCATCGCTATTAATGATAATATTTCCGCCACTGACATAGATATTGCCCGAATCCTCATTTTCATGGTTGATGGTCATACCCGTCGAAGTGTCAGCATCGAGATCGCACTGTATACCGTCGTCACCTACACCGCTGATATTGATGCTACCGCTTTCCATGAGGAAATACTGGTTG
>JAEEGJ010015672.1_pt1 | contig 17613 bp, 8 predicted proteins | sample 8958761 | NCBI WGS metagenome assembly JAEEGJ01 (sample SAMN16246546, study PRJNA631951) | gut metagenome | biome: gut microbiome; feature: rumen; material: RS-attached | host: Bos | place: Iran: Karaj | collected 2018-10 | reverse complement strand
AGTTTTGCAACCATCATTATCCGATTCTGGCGGTAAAAGTAATTCATCCGCTTCTATACGGCATGTATATGATTTACCGCTTGTAGCCCCCACATATCTATATTCTAACCCATTATTGGTAGATCTCAACATTTCACATATACTTTTCATCACAAGATCGGGCTTTTCATACAACTCTCTCTTCATTATTGTTTTAAGTGCAGCATCATTTGCTTGTAGTAAATCAATTTTGAGGATAGACTCATCACAGGTATAAACGTAAATGCAATAACCATTTTCCAAAAAAATGTCCGTCAAAGTTATTCCTTCTTCAATCTTTATGGGCAAATTAAGCTTGGTATTGGCAATCATCGATTGCAGAAAAATATTCAAATCCTTGTCGGGATTTCCCATGATATTTTTCAAATCTTCGGCCACAAAGTGCATAGAGTACTTTTCCCCCTTGTCGTTCTTCAAAACTATAGTCAAATCAGCCTTTGCATCCAGTAACAATTCAATAAATGTTTGAATCGTCGGATTTGTATTATTGGCTATCATAATGAGGAAATTATTGCGAAAAACTTGATCGTTGGCTCGAATCGCATCAAAATTGTAATAACCTCCATATATAACATAAGTCATTGTAACATTGTCTTTGGAATATGTGATATTTTCCATCGACATTTCCTCACTAATAAAATAAGGACACATGGAGTTCATGTATTTCACAATATCTTTCAACTTGTCATCACCGTTCCATGAACACAAGACGACAAGCATGAGCAATGCAAACAATGAGTGTATATATTTTTTCATACGGTACAAGAGATTGCTTCTTATGAATACAGTAATAGACATATCACACCGACGATGAGGCCTACCAGCATGTTGAGGGCTTTCATCAAGAGGAAGTTCTTGCGTGATTGGGCCAGTAACGGCAATGCACCATGGCCATCCTGTACTATTGAGCTGACTAACAATATGCTAAATGGTATTGTTCCGTTCATAAACATCACCACGAAAATCAAATGCGGTCCCGACTCGGGAATGAAACCGATAAGCACCGCCAACAGCATCAGTCCCCATAAGGCCCAGTGGCTCTGCCCTATCAAAGCGTCAACATCCACAAAAAGATATAACACTTTTAGGCAAAGCAGCACACCGAAAGTCCACAGAAAGACAGACAGAAAATGATGTTTGATGACATGTTCCCACAGGTGAGACTGTAAGAAATGCTCCGACGACAAGGCCACCACTACCAAGGTAATACAGGCAAGCACCAGGAAAAAAATGTTTTCCCAAGCGTCCGGATCGTTATGATGCCCATGGTGATGACCATCATGTTCGTGCAAACAAGCATGTTCCGTACATTCAGAAACTTCCAATGCCTCTTGATCAGCATCGTGTTCATGATGACAAAAATCCGCATGCCCATCATTCACCCCGTGATGTTCATGAGTAGGAGAATGGTGAGACATTTCGATGCATTCTGAATGGTGCCCTGGTTCGGGTAAAACCCCGTGCTGATGTGCCAGCGAGCCCGTTAAAATGGCCACAATATAGAGTACTAGGCCGAAAACCAACAAGGCTCTTGGAAACGACATGCTCTTCAGATTCTTAAAAGACAAATTGGCCTTGGCATGTTCGTGATGATGCTCCCCTTCGTGTTCCTCATGTACTTCAAAGCCATGAGACTCAAGCACGAACTTTCTTTTCCCGAATACCAGCTGAGTCAAAACACCAGCCACAAGGGCTATCACCAGAAGTACCGCTGATAAGATCAAGGTCCACTTGGGACTATAGGCCATCAGCACAAAAGCCTCATCACCGAAGGTGGCAATCATGCCAGCCACCAAAGCACCGAAACACAGTAAGTTATGCGTAAACAACGAAACGATGGCAAAACCTCCAATACAACCGGGGATCAAGCCCAGCAATATCGCCATAAGTATCTGTGCGAAAGGACGATGCTGCAACTTCGCCATCCATTTGCCCGCTGAGCCGACGTTGATGAATTCTATCAACAACATCATTATCATGACTAAACAAGTCAGGGTAAGCGAACTTTTCAGAACCTCGAAAAAAAGTTCCAAATATTTCATAACCAGTTATTTATATTATCTTTTAACATATACTGATTCGAAACGGGTACGTCCCATCAAGGAGCGTCCCAGTGTCACTTCGTCAGCATATTCCAACTCCTCACCAATACCGACACCTCTGGCAATGGTGGTAATTTCCGAAACCTTGTCTTTTATATTCTTATAAATGAAAAAGTTAGTTGTATCACCTTCCACGGTAGCAGGCAAAGCCAGCACCACTTCCCGCACTCCACCTTGTTCTATGCGGTCGAACAATTCCTGCAGACGGAGCTGGTTGATACCTATGCCATCCATCGGGGAAATCACTCCGCCCAGCACATGATACACACCCGCATACTGGTTGGTGTTTTCGATGGCTATCACATCACGGATATCCTGCACCACGCAGATAGTCGCATGGTCACGTTTAGGGTTCTCACAAATATCACATATTTCTTTGTCCGACAGGTTGAAACAATTCTTACAATAGCACAAATGTTCTTTCAGGTTATCGATAGCGGATGTCAGCGCGTTCACCTCTGTCTTGTCCGCTTTCACCAGATGCAAAGTCAGGCGCAAAGCCGTACGTTTGCCTATGCCTGGCAGCTTGGCAATCTCGTTGACCGCATTTTCAAGATGTTTGGAGAAGAATTCTAACATTTTCTATCTCAATAAATCATTTATGTATTGAATAGCCAAAATATTACGGGGAGAGACAATATCTATCCATCCGCTTTCGATAGGATAAACATGTCCTTCTTTTACCGCACGCAATGAGGTATAGGGTTTGGTATTGCGATACACCTCCAAATCTTCCTTACGTATCAGGACAATATCAGGATCTGACTCGAACAGAAACTCACGGCTTACACTCCAAGAGGTCAGGTCTTTACCGATGTTCTCACCACCAGCGGCGGATATAATCTCATGAATATGGGAGTTTTGCGGAGCCGTAAAATCACCCTGTTCGCCAAAGCCGACCACATAATACACTTTTTTGGGAGCCAAAGTCGTGTCAATATGTGATCTTACCGAATCCAACTGATTATGAATCCTTTGGATTTGTTCTTCTGCTAATTCATTCCGATCCAGAAGTTGACCTATCACCGCCAGTGCGTCGCATAGACCTTCCAATTTTGACTCCTCTCGAATCACCACCACCTTCAGTCCAGCGCGCTCCATTTTTTCCATATCCTGTTTGGTGACAATAGAGCCGATGAGCACCACATCTGGATTAAGGGCCATCAGCGACTCCACATTGATATTTTGCATTCCCCCCACTCTGTTCATGGTATCCGTTGCTTCCGGATAATGGCAGAAATCGGAAATACCCACCAGCTTATCACCTTCATCCAGCATAAACACCATTTCAGTGATAGCCGGCGACAGGGAGATAATACGTGCCGGCACAGAATCCAGCTGAACCCTGTTGCCGTAACAATCGGTATAGTCAAAAAAAGAAGCCTTTTCACCCTGCTGTGAGGGTGAAAGGCATGATATCGTCAGAGCTGCCAGTGCTATAATCAGCAGCCTAACATAGAATAATTTTTTCACAATATTATTTCAGTAATTGTTGGTTATATTTTCTCAGGGTATCGAGAACATTCACTTTCACATGGATATAATCGCTAACACCAGCAGCATTCAGGGCTTCGATGGCCTCGGTCGGATTACCTGCAATCAGCACCGGAGTCTGAGGCAGTTTGTTTTTGAGCTGAGCGGCGATTTCAACACCCAAAGTGGCATATTCCTCATCAGAGCTGCAGATAACCACCAAGTCGGCCTTTTGCTCTTCGGCTGCCTTCACACCATCTTCAACAGTCTTGTAACCAGCAGTTTCCGCAATCTCATAACCGGCGCAGCCAAAGAAGTTGGTGATGAAGCCGGCGCGGGCCTGACGCATGGCCAGATTACCCACCTTCAGCAGGAAGACTTTCGGACGATGATGGTCTTTGGCATAGCGTTCTGTCTCCAGACGGAGCTGTTCGAAAGCCATGGCGCCACGATAGGTACGCAAACCGATGCAGTCGTCATTCTGTATGCGTTCAATCTTGTCAAGCATCTTCTCGTTCACATTCGGGAACTGGTTGGTACCCAAGAAAGTAAGTCTTCTGGTAGCGATCTTCATATCACGATTCTGGCAGCTGGCTTCCACTTCCCGTTTGATTTCACCTGTACCAATCAATTTAATCATACCGCCCTCGGCCTCCACATGCTGGAAAAGTTTCCAGGCATTTTCAGCAATTCCATCTGTCAGATTTTCAATATAATAAGAACCAGCGGCGGGGTCAACCACCTTGTTGAAATAGGATTCCTCTTTCAGAATGACCTGCACATTACGGCTGATACGGCGAGAGAAGTCATCATCTTCCTTGTAAGCCACATCGAAAGGTTGCAGCAGGATGGCGTCGGCGCCACCAAGAGCAGCAGCCATACCTTCGGTGGTGTCACGCAACATGTTGACGTATGGGTCGTACAAGGTCTTGTTCCAAGTCGAGCCCACCGTGTTGATTTGCAGCTTGTATCCGCAATCGCAAGTCGGCTGGTACTGTTCCACCATGGTTGCCCACAACAGACGTACGGCACGCAATTTGGCTATCTCGAAGAAATAGTTGGATCCCACTGACAAGGTCAGCTGAATTTTCTTGCAGGCCTTGCCTACCGGAATACCATGTTCGGTAGCGTAGGCGATATATTCATTGGCGATGCCCAAAGAGTATGCCAATTCCTGCACGATGGTGGAACCCGCGTTATGAATGGCTATTCCATTGACATTCACAAGCTTGAAGTTTCTCATGTCGGCGGCAAGTTCATGCAACTTCAACATCTCAGCCATGTCGGCTTCTTGAGAGCGATAGAATTTGCTACGTCTCAGGTAATAAGTGATAGGATCAAAATTGATGCTGCCCGTTACAGCTTCTTTGTCTATTTTATTATCATTCAGATAATTGACAAACAAAGTCATAAAATCCACATAATTCTGGGCATGATCAAATTGCAGACCGGTCTTGGTGCAATCAATACCTTTCAACAAAGTAGCCAAATCGTTGGCATCCTTTACATTTTTCACATTGAAGGCAATAGTATTGGCCCCGCGTTTAAGGGCATCCAAAGCAATGATGTTGGCTTTAGCCACATCGCTTTCGTTCACCTCCTGAACGATTTGCCAGTTATTGTTGTCTTTTTTTGTTCCACGGGTATAAGGGAATTGGGCCGGCATGGTGTCCAGGTAGTCCAAATCTTTCAGGTCTTCGGCACGGTAATATGGACGCACATCGAAGCCCTCATCGGTCTTCCAGATCAGTTTCTTTTGGTAGTCAGCACCTTTTAAGTCTTTGATAATCACTTCTTCCCACTGTTCAGTAGTAACAGGAGGAAATTCATTGAATAATTTTTCTCCGCTCATTTTAATGGTAATTAAAATTAATTTGCAAATCTACGGATTTTTTTTGGAATACCAATAAAGAAAGATGAATTTTTCCACATGAAAAAATCCATTCCTTCAGCTTATACTGTTGGAGCTTTTCTCTCTGAAAATTCAAAAAAAGAGCAAACGGCTAATCCAGCTTCAGCACTGCGAGGAAAGCCGACTGGGGCACCTGCACGTTACCGATTTGGCGCATACGTTTCTTACCCTGCTTCTGTTTTTCCAGCAACTTACGCTTACGGGTGATATCACCGCCGTAACACTTGGCGGTCACGTCCTTACGGACAGCCTTCACCGTTTCACGGGCAATGATTTTCGTGCCGATAGCGGCCTGGATGGCAATGTCGAATTGCTGCCGAGGAATCAGCTCTTTCAGCTTTTCGCAGATACGACGGCCAAAAGCGTATGCATTGTCGGCATGTATCAGCGATGACAAGGCATCTACAGAGTCACCATTCAGCAGAATATCCAATTTCACCAGCTGGGCCGGCTTATAATCCGAAATATGATAGTCGAAAGAAGCGTATCCCTTGGAAATACTCTTCAATTTGTCGTAAAAATCAAAGATTATCTCACCTAAAGGCAGATAAAACGACAATTCTATACGGTCGGTAGAGATGTAAGTCTGATTAATCAGTGTACCACGCTTGTCAAGGCACAACTTCATCACGGGGCCGATATATTCAGCTTTGGTAATGATTTGGGCTAAAATAAACGGTTCCTCCACATGGTCGATAGCGTTGGGGGCCGGCATTCCCGACGGATTATGCACTTCCAGCACTTCCCGCTTGGTGGTAATCACCTTATACGACACGTTCGGCACGGTGGCAATGACATCCATATCAAACTCTCTGTCCAAGCGTTCCTGCACGATTTCCATGTGCAGCAGGCCCAAGAAACCACAGCGGAAACCGAAGCCCAAAGCGGCTGACGACTCAGGCACAAAGGTTAGTGACGCATCGTTCAGCTGCAATTTTTCCAATGAAGAGCGCAATTCCTCGTAATCATCAGCATTGGTGGGATAAATACCGGCAAACAGCATCGGTTTCACTTCCTGGAAACCTGCCACCGCTTCCGTACAAGGCCGTGCCACATGGGTGATGGTGTCACCTACCCTAACCTCTTTCGAGGTTTTGATACCTGAAATGATGTATCCCACATCACCTGCCGACAGTTCGGCTTTAGGCTCTTGTTCAAGTCGGAGCACACCGATTTCATCCGCATAATACTCTTTCCCAGTAGCCATAAACTTCACGAAATCATTGGTTTTGATAGTACCATTTTTGATTCTGAAGTAGGCGATAATACCTCTGTATGAGTTAAATACGGAATCGAAAATCAAGGCTTGAAGCGGTGCTTCGGGGTCTCCTTTCGGAGCAGGCACTTTCTCAATGATAGCGGCCAAAATCTCTTCCACGCCGGCACCTGTTTTACCACTGGCTTCAATAATATCAGAGGTATCACAGCCTATCAGATCCACAATCTGGTCTTTCACTTCATCAGGCATGGCGGCGGGCATATCCATCTTATTCAGCACCGGAATGATCTCCAAATCGTTTTCTATGGCCAAATACAAGTTTGAGATTGTCTGCGCCTGAACACCTTGTGTGGCATCTATCAGTAACAGAGCACCTTCACATGCGGCAATGGAGCGTGATACTTCGTAAGAGAAGTCCACATGCCCCGGAGTGTCAATCAAGTTGAGCACATACTCTTCTCCCTTATATTTGTAGTTCATCTGGATAGCATGACTCTTGATGGTGATGCCACGCTCACGCTCCAGATCCATGTCATCCAGCACCTGATCCTGAAAATCACGGTCATTCACGGTGCCGGTAAACTGCAAAAGACGGTCAGCTAAAGTGCTCTTACCGTGGTCGATATGGGCTATTATGCAAAAATTTCTAATATTCTTCATCATGCTGCAAAAATACGAAAAAAAATCAGCAAATTAGCAAATGATTTTAATGTACTTGTTATTCTTAAATCTTAATTTCTAACCCCTAAAACCTAACCCCTAAAACCTAATCACTGACCCCTGACCCCTGATTCCTGTAACTCACCAACTATCAACTATTAATTATTAATTGTTAATTGTTAATTATAAATCCTCCCCCTGATCACAGCACGGTAATGGTTCCTGTCAGCTGATACGGAATGCCTCGATTATCGGTAAAGTTAATCAGATAGGTATAAATAATATTGCGGTTGATGCGGCCATTATGCTCACCGTTCCATTTGAAATTCTTGTCATCGGAATAGTATATCAACTCACCCCAACGAGTATAGATACGGATTTCGAAGTCAGTAATCATGGGCAAGTATCTTTCGTGGAGGCAGAAGTAATCATTAATACCATCGGCATTGTCCGGTGTGATGGCATTCGGCAAGTATATATTCAGTTCACAGGTTTCTATCTGATACCAAGCAGAGACAGAGCAATGGTCTTGTGTGGCCGTCACAGTGTAAGCGCCCGGTTGTGTTACCATAATAGTCGGGGAAGTTTCACCCGTGCTCCACAAATAGTTCATCATGTTGGTTTCTACCGACAATTCCGCAGAATACTCTTCACAGAAGTCCGAGGTCAGCGAGACAATAGCGATAGCGGTATCCACCACCGCCAGGTGCAGGTTCACAATACTGTCGCAACCGTCCTGGCTATGCCACTGCATGGTCTGCTCAACTTCCGTCACACCCAATGTCTGGACAGCTGGAACAAAGAAACCATGCCCCTAGTAATCATCACCCTCACAAACTATGTCATTCAATTCAATATCATACGAGGGATTTACCGTCAAATGCAGGGTAACAATGCTATCACATCCTTCATAAGTTGAAAGTTGAAAACTGAAAGTTGAAAGTTGAGGAGTGCCAGGAAGGAAAGTTGTGTCATTATAGGTATAAGGTAATTCATTTTGGCAGATTGTTATACTCTCTTCTGCAAATAACGAGGGATTCACCGTCAACAGCAGAGTTACCAAACTATCGCAACCATGGACATTTTGCAGATGAATGGAGCATGGCAGCACACCTGGGGTCGTCGTGGCAGTAGCGGCAATGTCAAAACCATAGTCCTGATACGGATAACCCTGACAAACCTCATCAAAGATGGTGTGCTCATCTGCATGATAGACAGTAATGTTAACCACATTGCTAAAAACCGTACCACAGGCGGTGCTCATCCACGCCCTACGGAGCGAGAATGGCGAATTGACAGGTTGCGGATAATTATAGTTTTGGCTATTGTTGGGAGTAGGTGCAGGACTCCAAGTAGTGCCATCAGTGAAAATCTGCCACTGGTAAACGCTCCCTGCCCCACCCAATGCAGTAGTTCCTGTAAAGGTCTGCAAATGAGTTCCTTCACACACTCCCTGATTGGAAGCGATAATACCTGGCACCATACTGTCATTCAAGTGAATAAGTGTAACACTATCCACCACTTGACACCCCAAGGCATCCGTCACAAACAAACGGTATTTTCCAGCCGACTGGTTATTCAATTGGGCAGTGGATGAAACCGTTGCACCATACACATTTTCCCAGTGACAGCCATAGGGCTGTGTACCGTCATTCACCAGCACACCAACACTACCATTGCTACCACCATAGCATGTAACATGATGCGTATTCTGCATCGTCACAGCAGGAGCACTCACCGCCAGTTGCATAGTCAAATAATGCAAACTTCCATTTTCATTGTGCAATGTATCAGTATAGGAGCCCGCTTGCGCAAACTGGTGTCCATGCCAAATGTAAGGCAAAGAAGAAGCACACACCGTAGTGTCAACAGTCTCGCTGGTGTTATAATGGACAATCACCGTCTGCTCTATCGTTGAATCACAATCATGAATGGTGAACAGATGGTAACTGAACTGGGATTCGGCTGGCGCACCCAACGCAATAACAGTATCAGCAACAGAAAAATAATATGGCAACTGATTCTCTACTAACACCAATGTATCTTGAGCTAATGCACTGTGATATATTGTCAGATGCAAAACGACCACGCTGTCGCAACCATTGGCGGCTCCGCCATCAATGGTGAAGATCGGGGTGTTCGTGCTGGCCGTATAGGTGATTCCATTAATCCAAGTATAGCTGTCACACGCAACCTGTTCATCTATGCCAGTTGTCGCATAAAGGACATGCACCGTCATCACCACAATACTGTCCACACCCGTAGAAGCAGTTAATACAGCCGACTGAGTGAAGGAATGGCTATCCTGATGTATAGAGTCTGACACAAAGGTCACCCCATTCCAAGTCAGTGGCAATTCAGTTTCGCAAATCACACTATCCACATTCACCGTGACATTATAAAGAACCGTCATATTCACCGTTAAAACACTATCGCAGCCATTGCTATTAACACCAATCAGTGTTTGGCTAAAAATGCTGTCTGTCACATAAGACTGGCCATTTAACAACAGTGGCAAATCATTTTCCAAAATGGTGGTATCCATAGTGCCGTATGTCGTTGGATTCACCACTACCGTCATTACCACTGTGCTGTCCACTCCTGTTGAAGCCGTTAAAATTGTTGAATCCAAGAGTATTATCGGTGTCACAAATGGATCTGTAGTATTCAATGTAAAAGTGATTCCATTCCAAGTCAATGGCAATTCCGTTTGGCACAGAATCGAATCCCTATGAACCGTCACATTGTTCAACACAGAGAGATGAATGGCAAGTACGCTATCACACTCATAAACATTTGAATTACTGATAGTTTTAGTATAGATTCCCGCAGCGGGATACGTTTCTCCGTCCAAAACAAGAGGCAAGGCATTTTCGACAATAGTCGTATCTAATGTGCCGTATGTGGAAGGATTCACATGCACCGTCATCACCACCGTACTGTCCACACCTGTTGAGGCGGTCAGCAGAGCCGAATGGATGATAGTATGTGTTGCGGCATGAATATCTTCAGCATCAAATGATTGTCCGTTCCATATCACAGGCAATTCGCTCTCGCACACCGTACTATCAGCAGGCACTGTAACATTATAAAGTATATGCAGATTTATGGTGAGGATACTGTCACAGCCCGCATGATTAGACAACATTTGAATTTTATAACCCTGTGTCATATAAGACTCTCCATTCAAGACAAAGGGCAAGTCATTCTCCACCACTGTAGTATCCAGACTGCCATACGTAGTATAGACAACGGTCACCGTCATCACCAGCATACTGTCAGCCCCTGTAGAAGCCGGCAAAATTACCATTTGCGTAGCGGTTTGCCTAAATATGTAACCATTCCATTCGAAGGGCGTATTAATAGCACACACAACAGTGTCAGCGAATGCCACCACATTGTAAATTTCCTCCAAATTGATGGTCACAACACTGTCACAACCAGCAGCATTTTCAATGGTTTGCGTATAAATGCCCGGTATCGAATAAGACTCTCCGTAGCACACAAAGGGCAGATCATTCTGCAAGACTGTTGTATCCAAAAATCCGTATGTGGTCGGATTGTAATTCACTGTCATCACCACCATGCTGTCCGCACCATCCGTCGCGGTATAAACAACACTTTGCGTACCTGCTGTAGTGAAAACGACCCCATTCCATGTGAATGGGAAATCATTGTCACAAATAGTTGTATCGGCATAAACTGTATCATTATAAAGAACTGTCATATTGATAGTCAGCACACTATCACAACCATTTACATCAGCATTGGGCATGGTTTGAGTATAGGTGTTCTCAACATAATAAAGTGAATCGTTGATTCTTAACGGGAGATCATTTTCTAAAACAATGGTATCCAATATTTTATAGGAAGAAGAAAGCAGTTCTATCGTCAGTAAAGTAACACTATCACATGCCAAAGCCGTTGTATTATGAATATAATGAACTGACATTGAAGCAGTTCCTATCTCAAAAACTGTATCACCGTATGTATAAGGCAATTCAGTTTCACAAATTGTGAGTGTGTCCTCAATAAAATATGATGGATTTATTGTAAGATGCAAAGTAACGACGGAGTCACAGCCATTGGCGGCACCACCGGAGTATGTGTATGTTGGGCTTGTCGTGCTGGTGTAATACGTCACACCGTCGAGCCAGGTCAAGCTGTCGCAGGCCACCTGCTCATCAACACCCGTAACAGCTTGGTTCACTGTCAAATGCAAGTTCACAACAGAGTCGCAACCATTGACGGCACCTCCGGAGTATGTGTATGTCGGGCTTGTTGTGCTGGTGTAATACGTCACACCGTCGAGCCAAGTCAAGCTGTCGCAGGCCACCTGCTCATCAACACCCATAACAGTTTGGTTCACTGTCAAATGCAAGTTCACAACAGAGTCGCAACCATTGGCGGCACCACCGGAGTATGTGTAAGTAGGGCTTGTAGTGCTGGCGTAATAGGTCACGCCGTCGAGCCAAGTCAGGCTATCACAGGCAGTCTGTTCGTCAACAGCAGTAACAGTGTAGTTCACCGTCAAATGCAAGTTCACAATGGAGTCACAGCCGTTGGCAGCGCCACCGGGATATGTGTATGTCGGGCCTGTCGTGCTGGTGTAATAGGTCACACCGTCAAGCCAGGTCATGCTATCGCAGGCCACTTGCTCGTCAATACCCATAGCGGTATATTTCACCGTCAAATGCAGACTCACGATGGAGTCGCAGCCATTGGCAGCACCACCCTCGTATGTATAAGTCGGAGTATTTGTGCTAGCGTAATAGGTCACACCGTCAAGCCAGGTCAGGCTGTCGCAGGCCACCTGCTCATCAATGCCCGTGGAGGTGTAGTTCATCGTCAAGTTCAAAGTCACGACAGAGTCGCAGCCATTGGCGGCACCACCCTCGTATGTATAAGTCGGAGTGTTTATGCTGGCGTAATAGGTCACACTGTCAAGCCAGGTCAGGCTGTCGCAGGCCACCTGCTCATCTACTCCAGTGGCGGTGTAGTTCACCGTCAAATGCAAAATCACAACAGAGTCGCAGCTATTGGCGGCACCACCATAATATGTGTAAGTTGGAGTATTTGTGCTGGCATAATAAGTCACACCGTCAAGCCAGGTCAGGCTGTCGCAGGCAACCTGTTCGTCAACGCCGGAAACAGTGTAGTTCACCGTCAAATGCAGGCTCACAATGGAGTCGCAGCCATTGGCGGCACCGCCCTCGTATGTGAAGGTCGGTGTGTTTGTGCTGGCGTAATAGGACACACCGTCAAGCCAAGTCAGGCTATCACAGGCCACTTGCTCATCAATGCCCATGGCGGTGTAGTTCACCGTCAAGTGCAGGGTATCAACACTGGCACAGTCATCAGCATTAGTATAGGCATACGTATAAGTGCCCGTTACAGTATATGTTGAATCGTGCCAAGCAAAACTCTCACAAACGATGGAGTCATACACGTTGTGCGTGCCGTAATTCACTGTCAAATGCAGCGTGTCAACGCTGGCACAGCCGTATGCATTAGTATAGGCGTATGTATATGTGCCCGTAACGGCATAAGTCGAGTCGTGCCATGTGTAGCTCTCGCAGGCGAAGGTATCAAACACATTATGCGAGCTATAATTCATGGTCAAGTGCAAAGTCACGACAGAATCACAGCCATTGGCGGCAGCACCGGGGTATGTGTATGTCGGGCTTGTCGTGCTGGCATAGTAAGTCACCCCGTCGAGCCAAGTCATGCTATCGCAGGCCACTTGCTCATCAATGCCCACAGCGGTATATTTCACCGTCAAATGCAGACTCACGATGGAGTCGCAACCATTGGCGGCAGCACCGGTGTATGTGTATGTTGGGCTTGTCGTGCTGGCGTAATAGGTCATACCGTCAAGCCAGGTCATGCTGTCGCAGGTCACCTGCTTGTCAATGCTTGTGGCAGTGTAGTTCACCGTCAAGACCATTGTCACCACACTGTCACAGCCACTTACCGTCTGCAAGATGGCTGTTTGCGTGCCTGCCTCTGCAAATTCAACTCCATTCCAAAAATATGGTAATTCACTGTCGCAAATAGTCATGGAATCAGACACCGCATAAATCTGATTTACCTTCAATTGCAGCGTCACAACACTATCACAACCATGTATGGAAGTATCGCTATTCGTATGGGTGAACATGCCCACACTATCTTGTCTCGCCAAATCAAAGCCATAACGGTGATATTCATCACCGATACAGATACTGTCTTGAATAACAATGTTATAGACTGGAAAATGCGTCACATTAAACGAAACACTGTCTATACCACAAAGGTGGGTACCTATAACTGTTATTTGGGCTGGATTGGGTGCCTCATCCGTAAAGGACAAACTCACAGCAGGAGTCTCCTGACCACCATGGACATTTACACCTTCCGGCACGTTCCAGTGGAAAGTGGCCAAATTATTAGCATTCGGCAAGATATATGTAAAATTATCATTACGACACACAGCAGAATCCCCCGTAATTGAATTAGATATGTTAAATGTAGGATACACTCTCAGATGCAACATGACATAATGTGGATAACAGTCATCGTTTCCAAATATAGTCGTTCCATGTTCCCATTTTCCTACAGATAAATTACTCAAGCTTAAACCATATCTGTTATAGTCCTGTCCTTCACATGCCACGTCATTATAATCGAAGTAACGTTGCCGTACTGTAAGGTACAAAGTAGTAGTTAGACAACCGCCTGAACAAGTATTAATGTTATAGAAAGTATTGCGGAAAATATTCGTTCCTATCACATTCTGCGGGGGCAAATTAAAATAATTGTCAGTATAGCTTTCACCCTCGCAAATGGTGTCATAAATCACGCTATTGACTGTAGGTTGCCCACTCTGTGTCAATAGCGTGGCGATAAGGGTAAATTGGCAATCCGTAGTAGAAACCAAACAGGAAGCCGTGGTTGTGTCATTCACCGTATAAGTAGCCGTTGACGAGGTGCTGCCATTGTTCCACCGATAACTGTCGTAGCCTTCTGGTGCCGACAGAGTCACTTGATTGCCATTGCAAGAATCCAAAACCAATTGGTCGTTAATGCTAAAACATGCTGTATCAGGAAATTCCACAGAATTGGTAAAAACGGGCGAAGAAAGATTCACCATCGAATCGTAAACAGGAATTGTAGGTGTCAGTATTTCTAAATTAACATTCTTGAGTGAATGAATGTAAAAAGCACGACTCTCCTTAGCCATCCCACTAAGCAAGGCAAACAACAAGACTACATACAACAATAAACGCTTCTTCATCTATTCGTCAAAGCTATTTCTTTTGTACTAAAGGGAAGCAATAGGAGTTTGAGTATTTCCTTTTATCTCGGTATCAACAACTTCTGTCCCACCTTCAAGGCATTCATATTGCTGATTTTATTATAATCCGCAATCTTACGGGCTGTGGTATGATAACGGTTGGCAATGGAAGTCATCGTATCACCTTTCTTCACATAATAAACCACCGGAGTTGCAGGCTCTTCCTTAATCACAGGAGCTTGCAACATGTTGGCTGTAGAGTCTCGTGACACCAGAGTGTCAGACACCAAAGTGGTTTCTTCCTGCGTCACCGGTTTTGCGGGAGCGACATACTCATACCCGACCAGCAAGCGCTGTTTTACCTTTACACTGTTGCTGCTCAACTTGTTCATTCGCTTCAATTCAGCGACCGACAAATGGTATTTGGCTGCAATCTTAGAAAGATTGTCACCATTTTTCACATAATAATAAATCTTCTTGCTTTCACCTTCTGCCAAAGGCTTGCCCGTAAACTGGCTGGTATAAACCTTCATTGGGGTGAAATACTCATCATAATGATAGTTATGGATAGAATCCTGCAACTCGATAAAACGCACCATGTCAGTGATTCTCAATCTGATAGGATACGGTTGTGAATATGCTGGAATGATCAGTCTTTTATATTGCGGATTCAGGGTTTTCAACTCATCGAGATCTATGCCAAGCACTTTAGACACCTGTTCCAGATGAATTTCCTTATTGACCATCACCGTGTCCACCGCGCTCGGAATAGCAATTTTTGCTGCCTCGATACCATAATCGTTGTGGTATTTCATCAAGTATAAAGCGCCGATATACAAGGGGAAATAATTCTGTGTTTCGCGAGGCAGATACGGACTCACCTGCCAGAAAGTCTGTTTGCCGCCTGAACGGGCGATAGCCTTACGAACATTACCCGCCCCACAATTGTATGCCGAGATGGCCAAGCCCCAGTCTCCGAACATGTTATATAAATCCCTCAAATGTCTCGCCGCGGCGTCGGTAGCCTTGTATGGGTCACGACGGTCATCCACAAATGTGTTGACCTCCAGGCCATAGAGTTTTCCCGTCTGATACATGAACTGCCATATACCTGTGGCACCGGCTTTGGACACAGCCAAGGGATTCAGTCCGGATTCAATGATAGTCAAATATATCAACTCTTCCGGCACATTATACTTGTCGAAAATGGCTTGCATCCAAGGAAAATAGTATTGGGCCAGTCCCAGCATAGCCGCCGAGGACTTTTTTCTGCGGATGGAATACAATTCGATAAAGCTGCCGACCTTGTCGTTATAAGCCAAGGGCACCACCGTCACAATTTTCGAGAGTCTGTCGGCCATCAGGGAGTCATTGTGACAGAAGTTTGTTGTGTCATCGGTCAGCTCGGCCAATACACTGTTGGCACTGATGATTTCGCGCTGCACATACCACAGGTGAAGCATCTCGTCCATCTTGGCACTTTGTTCGTCCAAACTGTTTTTCACCGCCGCCTCTGTCAAGCTGTCCATCGGCACCTCATGCTGTGCCGCCAATGGAGAGCCGAGCAGCCACAAGCCAGCTGTCAACAACAGGGTTAGACAAAACGTATAGTAATGATTATCAATCTTTGATATCGTATGTATTCCATTTAATTTCTTTACCATCTTTGTACAATGTAGTTAAAAAAAGTTCTCCTTCCTCGTCATACTTGAACCAGGCTCCGTCACGCAGACCAGCCACATAGCGGCCTGTCAGTTTCACTCGTCCATTTTCCCAGTAGGAAGTATATTTACCATGCATCACATCTTGTTCAAAATGAATCACAAAAGCAGCTCTGCCATTTGGGAAACGGGTAATCCACTCTCCCGTGCGCATGCCGTCAAAATAGCTGCCTTTCTCAGAGTATTCACCATTGTAATAAATCCATTGGCCGTCTTCTGTTCCTTCCAGATAGTTACCTTTCGACACCACCCTGCCCTGCTCATCATACTCCACATATTCGCCATCCAGTTCACCGGCCTCGTAATGGGCTGATATCATGGTATCTCCGTTAGCATAAAACCACAGCCAGTCACCCGTTTTTCTTCCCTTCTGATCGAAGCCTCCAATGATTTCAACGGTTTTATCCGTGAAATAGTATTTCCATTGTCCCACCGGATTGGAATTCACGTATTTTCCTTGCGAACGCAGTTCCCCAGTTCTGTAGTATTCCTTCCACAATCCCTGACGTTTGCCATTCATATCCAGCACGCCCTCATAACGCATCCAACCATCTTCGTAACCATAACTCCTGACGACATTGCCATCCTCGTCAAACTCACGACGGAAGCCCTCCGGAACGCCCTTGTAATAAGTGGCGATAATCGAGGGCTGGCCATTGGAATGATAGGCGACTTTTCTGTCCAGCTGCTTGGTTTCCTTGGCATCCGTCACCAGTTGGTCGTGATTATATTTCTCCACCGAGACGAAATTGCCGTTTTCATCATATCGCTTGAGGAAGCCATGAATCTTGCCGTTCAGGTAGGTCACTTCCATCTGCAGATTTCCATTAGGCCAGAAATACTTCCAATTGCCCTGCTTATAACCGAAATTATCGGTGCGGTTTATCCTCTCGCGACGGGTAAGGACACCCCGGTAATAATTGGCCACAGCCACCACAAGTCCCGTATCATTGAACTCTTTCTCCATGCCATGAGGAACGCCAGCCTCGTATGGAGTATTTTTCTTAAGCCAGCCATCGGCGTGAAAAGTTTTCACATCGTCTTTGATGGTGTCAGCAGCCCAATGCTCAACCACATATTCATTGTCAAAATACTGGATTTTATCCCCGTCTTTCTTGCCTTTCTTGTAATTGACAACCAAAGTTTTGTCGCCTTTGTCATTGTAGAAAGTCCATGTGCTGTCCAGCAAATGGTCTTTTCGGTTCCCTTCC
>JAEEGJ010015671.1_pt1 | contig 17613 bp, 10 predicted proteins | sample 8958761 | NCBI WGS metagenome assembly JAEEGJ01 (sample SAMN16246546, study PRJNA631951) | gut metagenome | biome: gut microbiome; feature: rumen; material: RS-attached | host: Bos | place: Iran: Karaj | collected 2018-10 | reverse complement strand
ATGATAGCCAAATACCCTGCAGCAGATGCGTTCATTAAACAATATATCAGCGCAGATGATTTTATCAATCAAAAACTGCGTTATTGTTTGTGGTTGAAAGGCGTAGCACCAAACGAATACCGCAAAATTCCGCCCATTATGGAACGACTTGAAAAAGTGGCTGAAATGAGACGCAATAGTCCAACGGCTTCGGTGAAACGCGATGCTGAAATACCAATGTTGTTCACGCAAATTCGCCAACCAGAAACTGATTATCTTGTTGTTCCAGAGGTGTCATCGCAACATCGGCGATATATTCCAATCGGATTTTTGCCCCCCAATATCATAGCCAGTAACAAACTATATATCATTCAAAATGCCGATTTGTATATTTTAGGAATACTTACGAGTAGTGTACATAATTCGTGGATGCGAATAACCGCAGGACGTCTTAAAAGCGATTATAGTTATTCCCCAGCCGTTTACAATAATTTCCCTTGGTGCAATCCAACGGAATCCCAGAAATCAAAAATTGAACAAACCGCACAAGCAATTCTTGATGCGCGAGCATTATTCCCAAATGCGACATTGGCCGATTTGTATGACGAACTCGGAATGCCGCCCGAACTGCGGAAGGCGCATCGCGAGAACGACAAGGCCGTAATGGCAGCCTACGGTTTTGATGCGGCAATGGATGAATCGGAAATTGTGGCACGGTTGTTCGAGATGTATGAGGCGCTGGTTAAGAAATAATTGTAAGATTTATGTAGTTTTGGCTCCCAATAACGACCGTTTTGTCAGAAGATGACCGCGTGCAAAGAGAAACTCGACGAGCTGAATATTGTGATTGTTGTGCCGACCTACAACAACGCTAAAACCATTGGCGGTGTTTTGGCCGACATAAAACAATATGCCAATCACATTATTGTTGTGAACGATGGCTCAACCGACGATACAGCTCAGATTTTGAGTGAGATAGAAGGCATCGAGATAATAACACACCAGCGCAACAGCGGCAAAGGCACCGCGTTGAAAAACGGTCTTTGCAAGGCGAAAGACGACGGCTACCGATACGCCATAACCATAGACAGCGACGGGCAGCATTTCGCCTCCGACATACCAACTTTTGTGGAAGAAATAGAACGCACCCCCGACAATTTGCTTGTGGGCGCGCGTAACATCCAAGCCGACAACATGCCAGGCAAAAACACCTTCGCCAACAAATTCTCAAACTTTTGGTTCAAGATACAAACTTGGATTGATTTGCCAGATACCCAAACGGGTTATCGCTTGTATCCTTTGAAAAGGTTGCCCCATATTTTCAGCGCACGCTATGAGGCCGAACTATCGTTGTTGGTCTTCTCCGCCTGGCGTGGCACCGATTTGGTACCTATCAAGGTCAACGTGCTTTATCCCGAAGACCGCGTGACGCATTTCCGCCCGTTTTGGGACTTCTTCCGCATCAGCGTGCTCAATACCATCCTGTGCCTCGTAGCCATCATCTACGGCTGGCCCTCACGACTTTTACGAAAACAATAAGAGGAAATTATTTATGTCAAGAATTAGAGAATTAGAGAAAAATGAATCGCATAAAGAATACTGAAATACTGCACCTGCGGTGCTGAGAATTGGGAGGAAGAAAATCGTTCACGATTTTCATCTCAAATTCCTACAATTAAAAATTCAACCCAACAAAATACAACCCAAAATGAAAAATTCTCCAATTCTTTAATTCTTGATAAAGCAAAAACACATTCTTGAAAAAAAAATGAACAAGTTCTTCCTCAATATCTATGACTACTTGTCGAAACACAAGGCCTTCTCGATAGCCTTATTGCTGGTTGTCACGGCCCTCTGCGTGTTTTCGGCACTGCGTCTGGACTATAAGGAGAACATTGCCGACTTCCTGCCCACTGACCCCGAGAAGGAACGCTATACCTCAGTCTACAATGATTTGGGCAACCAAGGCCAAATCACCGTCATTTTCTCTGCCGACACTACCCAGTTGGCTGGCGACGATGCCATCGATGCCATCATGGAAGCCATGGATGCCTTTGAGAGCCATTGGAAAGCAACAGATACCGCACAAATCGTCAGCGACTTGCAGTGTCGTGTCGACGGCAGCCAAGTGTTTGATGCCATTGATTTCATCCGCGAAAATCAAGCCTTGTTTCTCACCGAAGCCGACTACCAACGCATGGACTCCTTGTTGGCTGATCCCGAGCATGTAGCCTCTAGTATGGCCAACATCAAACGGATGCTCTCCATGCCCACAGCGGGTTTTGTGGTGGAAGGCATCAAGGCAGACCCGCTCAACCTTTATTCGCCTGCCTTGCAACGGCTTAATGCGCTCAATCCCACGCAAAACTACCGCTTGGAGGACGAATACCTATTCAACGAAAGCGGCGACAAAGGCTTTGCCTTCTTCTCGTCGCCTTTCTCGGGCAGCGACACCCAAGGCAACGCCAAAATCGTCGATTTGATCGATAAGGTGACCGAACTGACCGAGAGCGAGCATCCAGAAGTAAAGATTTCGGCCGTCGGTGCGCCTACCATCGCCGTCACCAACGCGCGGCAAATCAAGCACGACAGCTATCTCTCCATTGCTTTGGCCTTGGTGTTGATCTTCGGCATTTTGATGTTTACCATGGCGCGCAAGCGCAACCTGCTATGGCTCGGCATCGCCATCCTTTTCGGTTGGATTTTCGCCTTGGCGGTCATCGCCCTGTTCAAGTCGAGCATCTCCATCATCGTGGTAGGCATCGGCTCGGTCATCGTGGGCATCGCGGTCAACTATCCTTTGCATTACCTCGACCACATCAAGCAGGAGCCCAACAAACGCGAGGCCTTGAAGGATGTCATCCAGCCTTTGGTTATCGGCAACATCACCACCGTGGCTGCCTTTGCCTGTCTTGTCTTCGTGAAGGCCGAAGCCATGCGTGACTTGGGTCTTTTCGGTGCCTTGACTTTGGTTGGAACCATACTCTTCGTGATGGTCTTCTTGCCTTTGTTTGCCGTGGTGCCGAAAAAGACCAAGAAACTCTTTGTCGATGACGGCAAGGCACCATCGGAATGGTGGCGCAAAGTCAAATTATACGCTTTTTGGCCTTTGGTAATCATTACATTGATACTCAGTTACTTCGGTAAAGAAGCCGCTTTCGATGCCGACCTGCATAACATCAACTATATGACCCGCCAAGAGCAGGAAGACTTGGCCTTGTTGAGCGAGTCGCTGCAAAAGGAAGGGGAGACAGACTTGATCTATGTGGTTTCGGAAGCCACCGATTTTCAAGAGGCCATCAAGCAAAACGAAAGCATCATCACCCAGTTGCAGCAGTCGATTCCCGACAGTTTGGAATACAGCATTTCGGGCATGGACGGTTTGTTGCCTTCCATGGAAAGACAAGAGAAGTCGTTGAAGTTGTGGCAAGCGTTCTGGCAACACCATGCTGACTTGGCTGAGCAAGTCAAAGTTGAAGCGTTGAAGGCGGGTTTCACTGAAAATGCATTCGCTCCTTTTATCGAAGGCATCACCAAGGACTATCAGCCTTTGGCTGAAAGCGATATGGAACCGCTTTTGGGTTTGTGTGGCAACTATATGCTGCAGCACGATTCGGTGGCTCGGGTGGTGAATTTTGTGGGGGTGCCAGTAAAGGATTCGGAGGCAGTGAAGGAACAGATCAGGAAAGTGGTCGCTTCGCGTCATTGCGAGGAACGAAGCAATCCAGAAAGAACGGCCCTTCGACCCTTCGATGGTCCTCAGGGACCACAGGCTCAGGGACCTCAACAAGTCGGCCCTTCGACCCTTCAAGCCGGCCCTTCGACGGGCTCAGGGACCTTGGTTTCTAATGGCTTCGCTTTCAGTATCAGCGATGTAGGCAACAACTTGGTCAGTGCGCTATCAAGCGACTTCGACTACATCCTTTATGTGTGCAGCATCGTGGTGTTCTTTTTCCTCTGCCTCTCGTTTGGTCGCTTGGAGTTTGCCTTGTTGGCCTTCCTCCCGCTCACGGTCGGCTGGGCGTGGATCTTGGGCATCATGAATCTAGTCGACATCAAGTTCAACATCATCAACATCATCTTGGCCACTTTCATTTTTGGTCAGGGCGACGATTACACTATCTTCATCACAGAAGGCCTACTCTACGAATATGCCTACGGTAAGCGGATGCTGAAAAACTACCGCAACAGCGTCATCCTTTCGGGCATCTTGATGTTCATCGGCATTGGCACACTCATCTTCGCCAAGCATCCCGCCATGCGTTCCTTGGCCGAAGTGGCCATCATTGGTATGGCTACGGTGGTCTTGATGGCCTGCTACCTGCCGCCCATCATCTTCGGCTGGTTGACTAAGAAAAAAGGCCAACTTCGTGAAGTGCCGCTGACTTTGAAACGGCTCATCTATACCATCGTTTCATTGATGGTGTTCTTCATTTTTGTCTTCGTGTTGTTCACGCCTTTCACTTTGATTTACATTATTTTAGGACCAAATAAAGAAAAGAAGCGCTATTTTTATCATCGAATTATTGCCAGCATTATGCGTTTGGCCTTGAAGTTGTTGCCTGGGGTGAAGTTCACCTTGGTCAACAAGTATAGTGAGACCTTCGAAAAACCTGCCATCATCATCGCCAACCACCAATCGCATCTCGACCTGTTGTGCACCATCATGCTCAACCCAAAGGTGGTGTTGCTGACAACCGACTGGGTATGGAAAAACCCAATCTATGGCCTCGTCATTCGCTATGCTGAATACTATCCCGTTTCCGACGGCTACGACAAAAACCTGGAACGCTTGCAGAACTTGGTGAAACGTGGTTATTCCGTGGTGGTCTTCCCCGAAGGCACGCGTTCAGAAACGGGCGAAATCCTTCGTTTTCATAAAGGCGCTTTCCAGTTGGCGCAGTCGCTGCAGCTTGACATCCTGCCTGTCTTTATCCACGGAGCCAACCATGTGATGCCCAAAAAGGACGCTGTTTTGCGCGAAGGCCAACTGCATGTGGTGATAGAGCAGCGCACGCCTTATCAGGAGTTGGCTTCAATGGAAACGCGCGCTTTGACGTCGCAGTTCCGCGCTTACTATACACAGCATTTTGCCGAGCTCAGAAACCAATTGGAAAACACGGAATACGTGCTCCCATTTGTTCGCTACAAGTATATCTACAAAGGCCCCGAAGTGGAACGAGCATGTCGCCGCAACTTGAAGAAAATCAAAGCACACGCTTTGGAAATCGATGCAATGAATACAAAGAGCCTTTTGATTCAAAACAGCGGCTATGGCGAGCTGGCATGGATCGTGGCTTTGGTGCATCGCGACGCACAGATATATGCTGTTGAGGCTGATAAAGACAAGTTCCTCTTGGCCTCTCATTGCAGTTGCATCCCCGAGAACTTGCATTTCTTACAGGGTGTTGATGAGGTTCCACAGTGTGACTATATTATTGAAACACAAGAATTTTTGAAATGAAGAAGTGCATCATCATAGGGAGTGGATTGGGCGGTCTTTCGACGGGGGTCATCCTGGCGAAAAACGGCTATGAGGTCACCATTTTGGAGCAGGCCTCACAGGTGGGCGGCTGTCTGCAATGCTTTACCCGTGACGGTGTGAAATTTGAGACGGGAATGCATTTCATCGGCAGTCTCGATGACGACCAGGTGCTTTCGCATTATCTTAATTATCTCGAAATCAAGGATAAAATCACTTTTAATCGCTTAGATACTCAAGCTTATGATGTGGTGGCATTGCAAGGTGAGCGTTTCGATTTTCCCAATGGTCGTGAAGCCTTCATTGAGAAGTTTGCACAGCGTTTTCCTTCACAAAGAGAAAACCTTGAGCGGTATTGCGACTTGGTGGAGCAGGTGGCCAGTTTGTCGCCTTTCCGCGACTTACAGCACAATGTAGATGAGAACCGTTTTATTGACGACAAGTTGCTATACCAAAGCCTGAGCGAGGTGATCGATCAAACCATCACCGACCCCTTGCTGCGTGTGGTGTTGGTAGGCAACCTTTCGCTTTATGCCGCCCAAAAGGACAAGACCCCCTTTGCCACCCATGCTTTCATCTTTGATTTCTACAACAAAAGCGCATTTCGCATCGTGGGCGGTAGCGACGCCATCGTGAAGGCTTTGCGCCAAGTGCTTGAGCAATACGGTGGCACTATTCTGACTCGTCACAAAGTGAGCCGAATCCTTGTGGAAGGCAAGAAAGCTACGGGCGTGGTGACTGAAAACGGCAAGACCTTCATTGCCGATGTGGTCATTTCGGATGTCAACCCCAAGCAGTTGGTGGATTTGGTGGAGCCTAGCATCTTCACTGAGGCCTACAAATCGCGTATCAAGGGCATTCCCGATACCATCTCTGTGTTTTCCTTGTTCCTTCGTTTCAAGGAAGGGGCGATGCCTTACATCAACTCCAACTTCTATGGTTTCCATACCGATTCGCCCTGGAAGATGAGCGGAACGATCGACGATACTTGGCCACAAGGCTACCTCTATATGCACCATTGTCACGAGCCTAATCCTAAGACGGCTAGAGGTGGCGTCGTTTTGGCCTATATGTCGATGGATGCTGTGAAGCAATGGAGCGAAACAACCATTGGCCGCAGAGGCAAGGAATATGAACAGTTCAAACATGAGATGGCCGAACGACTTATCGACGCCGTGGAGCAAGATTTCCCTAGTTTCCGTGAATCCTTAGCCGACTATTATGCCGCCACGCCTCTTACTTATCGCGACTATACGCTAACACCTAACGGATCCATTTACGGACTTGCCAGGAATGTCAACAACATCGCCGACAGGGTGTCGTTTAAGACTAAAGTGTCCAACCTGTTTCTAGTGGGACAAAACATCAATTCGCATGGTATGTTGGGCGTGTTGGTGGGCACAATGACCGTGTGTCAGCATTTGTTGGGCGAAGAAAAGGTGCGACAACAAATGGTGGAGGCCAACCGAAAGACCGTTGTCGTGATTGGCGGTGGTCTTGGGGGCTTGGTATCGGGTGCCTTGTTGGCCAAAGAAGGCTATAAAGTAACCGTGTTGGAAAAAAATGCCATCATTGGCGGTGGTTTGCAAAATTTTAAGCGGCACTGTGTCAATTTCCCGACAGGTATGCACGTCTTCGGTGGCTTCAACGAAGTTGGGCAACTACACAAGCTTTTTTCTTATCTCGGCATTATGGACCGTCTTTCGATTCGTGCTATGGACGAAGACGGTTACGATGTAGTGAAGGTGCTTGAGGATAGTACCTCTTACATCCTTCCACAGGGTAAAGAACGCTATATCAACTATTTGTCACAAGTTTTCCCTGCCGAAAAAGACAACATCAGAGCCTATGTTGAGAAGATGTATGCCCTTTCCGAAGAAGAAGATCTTTTCTACCTGCGTGAGCGTCCCTCACAAATGTTTATGACAGTTTCGGAATACGCCATTTTGCCTTACGACGAGCTGATAGGTCGTTACATCAGCGACTCGAAGTTGAAAGGTTTGTTGACCTACAACAGTCCGCTTTTTGGTGGCGTGGCAGGCACGACGCCCGCTTTTATGGCTGCTTTGTTGGGTGTGTTACATATAGGTGGCACCTATCAGTTTGTCGGGGGAAGCCAACAAATGGCCAATTTGCTGAAAAGCGTCATCGAAGAAGCTGGTGGACAGGTGATTTCCAATGAAGAAGTAGTTCGCATTAAAGTCGAAAACCACGAGGTAAAGCAAGTTATCACTCGAAAAGGCCATATCTATTGCGCCAATGGTTATATTTCTGATGTGCATCCCGATGTGCTATTGCGTCTGGTAGACGACAAAGCCTTCCCGGTTTCGTTCAAGAAAAGGTTGCAATTAATTCCCGAGTCTTATTCTAGCTTTAAGGTTTATGTGAAATTCAAGGAAAAAGCTTTTCCATACCTTAACTGCACCAACTATTGCCTTTCAAGGTACGACTCGCAAGTTAACTTCAAATCCTTGAAGCAAGAAGAATGGCCAAACAACTTGATGTATTATACCCCTGCTGTTGAAAACCAAGGTGAATATGCCGAGACTATGATCATCATTAGTGAGATGGACTTCCAATGGGTCAAGCCTTGGGAAGACACCAAGTCAGGCCAAAGGGGAGAGACCTATGAAAAATGGAAATTGGAGATGACCGAACAAGTGCTTGATTTTATGGAAAAACTCTATCCTGATTTCCGCGATAAAATAGATTTCATAATGGCTTCGTCACCACTCACCATACGCGACTATTACGGTAACAAGGAAGGTTCCAATTATGGCTTCCAAAAGGACAGCCATAACATTATGCTCTCACAAATGTCTGTTTTTACGAAAGTTAAGAATCTTTTTTTGACTGGGCAGAATGTCAACATACATGGTCTGTGTGGTGTTTCGATCACGGCCATCCAGACAGCTGAGGCATTTGTTGGGCTCAATGCCATTGTACGCAAAATCAACAAAACTAGATAACAACTATATTTTTTGTATTTTTGCAAATTCAAGACTTTGAAATGGACTCGATAAAACTGAAACTCATTTATCCAAAGTGGAACAAGCTGCCTGGCCAGACGACATTCAATCTGCCGCCTCATGGTCCCGTTGCTTTTGCTGCTACTCTACCTGAATATGTCGACATTTCATTTACCGATGAGAATGTGGAGCCCATCGATTTTGACGAGGAATGCGACCTCGTGGCGTTGTCCATGATGCTTACTACTCAAGTAAAGCGGGGGTGGGCCATCGCTGAGGAATACCACAAACGTGGCAAAACCGTCCTTGCCGGCGGCATTTCCACCATGCTACATGCCGATGAAATGATAAACCATATTGACAGTGTGTTTTTGGGTGAGTCGGAAGGTAGGTCTGAGCAAGTCATCCAAGATTGGAAGAATGGCTGTCTTAAGAAGATATACAACTACATTGGCAATCAGCCTGACATCGCTTCGGTGGGTCCATGCCGCCGCGATCTTTACAAACGCGAACTATACAACCACAAGGGTGTACAGATGGTCGATCTTTTCAACGCCAGCCGTGGCTGCCGTTTCAGTTGCTATCCATGTGCAGTGTCGTATCTCGGCGGCCGCAAGTTCCGTCCTCGCCCAGTTGACAAGGTGGTGGAAGATATGGCAGGCATCGACAACAATCGGCTTTTTATCGTGGACAACTCGTTAGCTCAGGACAAGCAGTGGGAAATGGATCTTTTTCGTGCTATCGCGCCATTGAAGAAAAAATGGATTAGCCACACCATTGAGGATGATCCCGAAGTACTTGACTTGGCTGCCAAGGCAGGTGCTTGGTATGTGTATCAGGCCGTTTACGACACCTCCGATTACATCAAAGAGCGCGTGAAACGCTATCACGACTACGGTATCGGCGTGGAAGGCACTATCCTTTTTGGTCTCGATAACCAGACTGAAGATGACATCAAACGGCTTATAGATTTTTTGGGCGAAATAGACCTTGATTTGGCTGAGTTCACGATTTTTGCTCCCTTCCCGCACACCAAAGGCCACGATGACCTGCTGCGCCAAGGCCGCATTTTCGATTTCGATTGGGATCATTACAACGCTGGTCAGGTGGTGTTTCAGCCCAAGCATATGACACCGGAAAAGTTGCAGGACCTCTATGAATACGCATGGAAGAGCTTCTATGCCAACGAGAGTCAAGAACAGAAAATGTTCCGCCTGTTCTGCAACGTTGCCTTGCGTGAGATGGAAGAAGGTACTTACCGTCCGCGTGACCGCCGTTTGGCCAACAAATCATTTGGTCGCGATGTGGACCGCAGTAAACGCAATATCAATGTAAGAACCGAAAGCCAAAAGTTGATAGTCAGGAACGCTGAATGAGGATCTTTGAATTATCAATTTTCAATTATCAATTTTGAATTCATGAAAGTATCACCAGATTATTACGACGAGATATTTCCTTTTAAGGGCGAATGGGACATGGAATCGACCTGCGGACTGAAAATAAGGGAAGCAGAAGGAAAAACCTACGTGATCGTGACAGAGTTGTATCAAGACAATCCAGGCACTTCCGTGACCTATGCCAGCCGCAAGTTGGCCGATCAGATTTGTGAGGCGAAAAACCTGAAATTGGAAGACATTGTCTATTTAGAATGCACACCCAACACCAATTCAAAGTTGTCGTTCTACGACGAAGAGTATTTCCAAGTGGATTTCTTTGCCGACATGCAGCACAAATACAGGCAGCTTGCGAAAGAGGAAGTGATGAAAATCTTAGATGAATGAAGAAAACAATCCTATTATTAAGTCTAATATTGTTAACAGGGATGGCGAAGGCACAAGTGAAGATTTGGGAAGGATTGGATATCAGCCACGGTAGGCGAGTCAAATTGACGTCTTACTTGGCTGAAAACAATCCCACAGGCACAGCTATCATCGTTTGTCCCGGCGGAAGTTATTATTGGCTCGACAAGAAAAACGAAGGCGATTCTGTTGCGATGTGGCTGCAAAGCCAAGGCATCACGGCCTTTGTGCTAGAATATCGTGTCGCTGGTATAGGAGCGTTTGCTTACCGACACAGAGCCATTTTTAGAGGTCGGCAACACCCCGATATGATTACCGATGCACAACGTGCCCTGCAATGGGTGCGCACCCATGCCGACGAATACCAAATCAACCCCGACAGAGTAGGTATGTTAGGCTTTTCTGCGGGAGGTCATCTGGTACTGTCGACGGCGTTTTTCCATAAACACGACTTTTTGAAAGACGCTGGCGTCGACAATGAAACCAACTTGCGTCCCGATTTTGTTGGCGCTATCTATCCTGTGGTTACCATGGTGAAACCATACGTCCACAAACGTTCGCGTCGCGGACTGCTAAGCGAGAAGCATCATCACGACTCGGTAATGTGCGACTCGCTTTCCCTTGAACGCCATGTTCCTGCCGACTGTCCACCGGTCTTTCTCGTTAACTGCGTCGACGATTCTGTAGTTGACTACCGCAATTCCGTGGTCCTCGACTCTGCCTTGACCGCTGCAAAAATCGACCATCGCTATATCCAATACAAAAAAGGCGGTCATAGCTTTGGTGCCAGCGAAAAAAGAGGCAGTGCAGAATGCCGTGAATGGAAAACAGAGTTTCTCAAATGGTTTCGCGAAATCAAGTTATAATTCAGCATTTTGAACGATGATTAAGAACGACATAGAATATCAGTCAGTCGAACAGATTAAAACCTATCAAGAAGGTTTGATGCACGATGCTTTGGTCTACTTGGAAGCGCATTCGCCCTATTACCAGAGGATGTTCAAGAGTTATGGTATACATATTGACAAAATCAAGTACATCGAAGACTTGGTGAAGATTCCTTTCACGGAAAAGAAAGACTTGCAGCTCTTTAATGATGAGTTTTTGTGCTGTCCGAAGGACAGAATTATCGACTATATCACTACCTCGGGCACTTTGGGCGATCCTGTCACTTTTGGCTGTTCCGAGAAAGACTTGCAACGCTTGGCGTTTAACGAAAAGAAGTCGTTTGAATGTGCCGGTGTGCGTCCAGGTGATGTGGTGCAGTTGATGACAACATTGGACAAGCGTTTTATGGCAGGTCTGGCCTATTTTCTGGGTCTTCGTGAAATGGGCGCTGGTGTCATCCGTGTCGGTAACGGCATCCCTGAGCTGCAATGGGACACCATCCGTCGCATCAAGCCTGACACCATCATGTGCGTACCTTCGTTCATCCTCAAGCTGATACAATATGCCGAAGAGCACGGCATTGACTATAAGAACAGCAGCATCCGTCGCATCATCGGCATCGGTGAAGGTCTGCGCGACCAAGATTTCAACCTCAACTTGTTAGGCAAGAAAATCAAGGAGAAATGGGATGTGCAACTCTTTGCCACCTATTCCTCGACGGAGATGGGTGCGACCTTCTCAGAATGCGAATATGGCCTTGGCGGTCATGTGCACCCCGAGCTGATTATTGTTGAAATCATTGGAGAGGACGGTCTGCCCGTTCCCGATGGCCAGCCAGGCGAAATCGTGGTCACCACCCTTGGCGTGGAAGCCATGCCGCTGTTGCGTTTCCGCACGGGCGACATCGCCGCCAAGATAGTCGACCAATGCAAGTGTGGCCGCAACTCTTATCGTCTTACACCGCTTGTTGGCCGCAAGAACAACATGATCAAGTTGAAGGGCACCACGCTTTATCCGCCAGCGATTAACGATGTTTTGGACAACACCGACTATGTGGAGAACTATGTCATCGAAGTGCGCCAAAGTGAAGCGGGTACGGATGATGTGGTGGTGAAAATCGGTCTGAAGTATGAACCTGATTTTGATGTGGTCAAGACCTTGAAAGACAGTTTCCGTTCACGCATTCGCGTGGCTCCTGCCATTGAGATACATCCCGTTGATGAGATTAGGCAAATCAACTATCCCGCCAAGAGCCGCAAACCCATTAAATTCATTGATTTGAGAAACAGATGACGACTAATTTCGACGACATCAGACCTTTCAATGCAGACGAAATTCCCGCAGCGACACAACGCATGGCCGACAGTGAGGTGATTCCTGCCATTGCCCAATATTTGGGTGTGCCTGCCGAGGCGCTTCGCGAAAGGATCCGTAGCATCAAGACTTTGAAGGAATTCCAATTGGGGCTGTTGAAAGAGGTAATCGAGACCCTGTTGAAAAAGACCACCACGCAATTCGATTGGTCGGGGGTGGAGAACATTGACGAGAAGAAGCCTTATCTGTTCGTTTCCAATCACCGCGATATTGTGCTCGATGCGATGTTCTTGCAATATATCTTGTGCGCAGCCGGGCAAAACACCTGCCAGATTACCTTTGGCAGTAACCTGATGTCGCATCCCTTTGTCATCGATTTTGGCAAGGTCAACAAGATGTTCCGTACCGAACGCGGAGGCTCGCCCAAGGAGTTCTATAACAGCATGATGCACATGTCGGAATATATGCGCCATGTCATCACTGAGGTACATGAGTCAGTGTGGATTGCCCAGCGCAACGGCCGCACCAAAAATGGCATCGATGCCACCGACCCCGCCATCATCAAGATGTTCAGCATGAGCCGTCGCGACGATAGAGTTGTATCATTAGCTGAGTTGAACATCGTGCCTGTTGCGGTATCCTATGAATGGGAATCATGCGACAAGTTGAAGACCTTGGAGTTGTACATGACCAAGAAAAACGGCCATTATGAAAAGAAACCCAACGAAGACCTCAACAGCATTCTTACGGGCATCATGCAGCCCAAGGGCCATGTGCATTTCCACATCTGTCCTCAGGTTACTGAAGATGATCTGAATGCCTTGAATGACTGTCCTTCGGGCGAGTTCTACAAGCACGTAGCCGAGTTGATGGATAGCCGCATCAATCCGCATTTCTATCTCCATCCGAATAACTACATCGCCCATGATTTACGAAGTGGTAGCGACACCTATGTCGAGCATTATACTAAAGAGCAAAAAGACACCTTTGTCAAATATATGGATTGGATGAACGAGTATCCCGAGATGAATCGCGAGGAATTGGAGGAGATCTTCGTGGGAATTTATGCTAATCCAATAGACATGAAATCGAAATACCACAACAATATTTAGAAAACAAAACAACCGAAAAAAACGTATTTTTGCACGCAAATCTTTTCATAGTCAAATAACAGCGATGATAGAGAATTATCCCAATCCGAGAAGAAAGCATTGTTTCACGTGAACTACGGGATTGTATCCTCTTGTGGTTCTATAGGTTGATTGAGACCGCAGGAACGGGTGATGCAGGTTATCTTTATATTTATTCTGACTTTTTGAAAAAATACAATGCTTAAATATGCATAAATAAAACAGGAAAAAACGGCATGGGTACTTTAATTCAAAAGATATCGCGTTGCGCCGTCATCGGACATGGCAGTTGGGCAACGGCCATCACTAAAGTGTTGATTATGAACGAATCTTCAGTTTGCTGGTATGTCCGCAACCAGGAAGTGATTGATTCGCTGCGTACCGAAGGCCGCAACTGCCGTTATCTCTCTGACGTCGAGTTCGATATGAGCCGTATCCATCTTACCGACGACGTGAATGAAACAATCAACAAGGCCGACATCATTTTTTTGGTAACACCCGCACCTTATCTGAAGTGTTATCTTTCTGACTTGAAGGTTTCTCTGAATGACAAGATGGTAGTGTCAGCTATCAAGGGCATCATTCCTAAAGAGAACTTGTTTGTTACTGATTATTTGAAACAATATTATGGCCTGACAGATGCCCAATTGTGTTTTATCAGCGGTCCCACCCACGCCGAAGAAGTGAGTCACGGAAGGCTTACTTATATGACCTTTGCTTGCTCCAACATAGGGAATGCCCGTGTTGTGGGCGAGAAGTTAAAGACCCCTTTCATCAAGGTAAACTGTTTGAGGGACATGCATTATTTGGAACATGCTTCAGTGTTGAAAAACATTTATTCCGTGATGGTGGGCATAGCAATGGGTTTGGGTTATGGTGACAACTTTATCTCCGTTTTGGTGTCAAATTGCATCAAGGAGATGTATTTTTTGTTGGATCCCCAAACTGTCACCGACCTTACCAGGTTTAATCCATCCAATTTTTTCGGCGACTTGTTGGTGTCGTGTTATTCCAGTCACAGCCGCAATCGTCAGTTAGGCGTGTTGATTGGTCGTGGTAACACGGTAAAGACCGCCCTCAACGAGATGACCATGGTGGCTGAGGGTTATTATTCTTCCGCATTATTGCCATTCCTTCCTGAGGAACAACGCCGACAACTCCCCATTGCCGAGAAAACCTACCAAGTGCTGCATCAGGGTATGTCAGCCCGCAAGGCCTTGAAAGACCTTGAGAGCCTTTTGGAATAAGGGTTGAAAACTATCAAGCCAGATAGGCCAGAAGGGCGATAAGAGCAATTCCGAGGGCGATAGCAATGAGTACTCTCCATACCGAGACAGGAGCCTTGCCGCCCACTTTGCCAGTTTGGCCATTCACCGCAAACTGATACACTTTGTCCTTGTATTTGAAGGATGAAATCCAAGTTGGGACGAGGAGGTATTTATAGGTGATATTACTGTAGAGTGTAGAGAACCTGACCGAATCCGCACGGCTGGCATTCCAATGCCTGCGGACATAAGAGGAAATATCGGAATGCAGTCGCGACTTTATGGTATCTTGCGCCGATTCCCAGCCTTCCTTCAGGCCAATGGAGTAACGTTCGGCGATGAAGCCTGCCACCACCTGTGGGGAATAAGGCACTAGTTTTGAGAAATTAAAAGGTTCGCAGGCTTTCACGCCTGAGTCAGTTTGACGTTTCGAGGCCATGACAGTCACATCGTCGAAAAACTCCTGATAGATACCGCTAACATGCCGCCAATCGGTAACTGTTTTTCTATTACCGTCTTTGTCTTTCACAATGCGGTCATAACCAGCGCGTGCAGTGAAATTGGATGTGGTTTGTGCATCGTAGGTCCAATAGGGGATATACACACCTTGGAACGACTCGGGGCGGGCATTCCGCTTGGCCTTTCTGGGTGCAAATAGTTTGCCTTTGAGCCATTTGGTGAAACGTTCGCCAGCTTGCTCTTTGGAAATGGCAAAGGGGCACACCGCACCAGGAGCGATGGTGTTTTCGGTGGCTGCAGGCATCACGCTGGTGGAGCCACAGAAAGGGCACACCGCTGCGGTTTCAAGGGCATCATACACCGTCACTGCACCACATTGCTTGCATTGCACTTCCTTTTTCTCCTCGCCCCAATTGAAGCTTTCTGTATGTAAGGCTGCCTCGAAGTCCATTTCGCAGATTTCATTCTCAGTATCAGCATTGGGCAACTCACACGTGTAGCCACAATATTCACAATGCATACCACTTGTTGCAGGGTCGAAGACGACGGTTGCACCGCAGTTGGGACATTTCTTATCTGTCTCTCTTTCTGTTCTTTCCGAATGGAAGTGTTTTTCCGGGTTATCGTTGTATTCTGGCATTAGTTTAATGTTATTGCAGAATTAGCAATGCAAAAATAAGGTTTATTTTAAACTTTTGAGCAATCAACAAGAATAATTTCTATTTTTGTACCCAAAGTATTAAACATTAAGTGTATGAACAAAAAAACGCTACTATTTTTCTTTTTGCTTGCATTAATGACCCCATTTGCTGCTATTGCACAAAGCATTACGGTGAGCGGTAAGGTCGTGTCAAGCGATGATGGCTACGGTTTGCCAGGCGTCGCCATTCAGGTGAAGAACTCGTCTAACGGCACCGTGACTGACATGGATGGCAACTACAGCTTGAATGCCGATGGTAAAGATGTGCTGGTGTTCAGCTTTGTAGGTTACAAGACTAAGGAAGTGGCCATCAAAGGCAAAAACAAAATCAATGTCACCCTTGAGGTGGACTCGCAAACGCTTGATGATGTGGTGGTTACCGCACTCGGCATAAAGCGTCAGAAACGCGAATTGGGTTATGCCACCGAAGAAATCGGCGGCGAACTCATTGCCAAATCTGGTTCGGGAAGTGTCATCAGCGCCTTGAGTGGTCGTTCGGCAGGTGTGCAAATCATCAACCCAAACGGTGTCGATGGTGGTTCTTCGCGTATCACCATCCGTGGTAACAACAGCATCTTCGGCGACAACCAACCCCTCATCGTAGTCGACGGTGTGCCGATGACCAACGAAGGAGGTGTCACCGATTGGAGCGGTGGCCGCGACTGGGGTACTGCCCTTAATAACATCAACCAAGAAGACATCGAAAGCCTCGACATCCTGAAAGGCCCCACGGCAGCAGCTCTTTATGGCTCGCGTGGCGGTAACGGTGTGGTACTCATTACCACCAAGAAAGGTTCGAAACAACGCGGCTTGGGTATCAGCTATTCGGCTGGCTTCAAGATTACTACACCTTATCTCTATCGCGATGTGCAAAACAAATATGGTGCAGGAGGACCTATCACTTTCCATACTCCTACTTTGAAACCCATTGAGGGTATGACAGATGAAAATGGAAACCAAGTCTATGAATATCCAGGCATTTATAGCGTCGACAATGGTCCTGCTGGCGAGCCTACCAACACTACTTTTGGCTACTACGGCGGTGCCCAAAGCTGGGGTCCTGCGATGAACGGCGAGAGCGTTCTTTGGTGGGATGGCGAGGTGCGGAAGTACGACCCCCAGCCCGACAACCTGAAGATGCTCTTCAAGAACGGTCACACGATGAACCACAATGTGGCCTTCCAGAATGCCGGTGACTTCGGTAGCGTCCGCGTCTCTTTCACCGACTCGCGCACCGACGCCATCATCGACAACTGCAACCTGAAGCAGACCACAGTCAATGTGGGTACTTTGATTAATGTGTCAGAGAAAATCAAGGTCGATGTTTCGTTCAACTACTTGGACTACTTCCGCCTCAACTCGCCTGAAATCGGTGAGTCGAACAGCAACTTCAACAAAGGTTTGCTTTACAGCTGGCCTCGTAGCTGGAAAGGCCTTGAGGTCACATCTTACGAGAACGAGGACGGCACAATGAACCAATTTGACGGCTATCCTTATATGTACATCTACAACAGTACATTCTGGACGTTCTACAACAACAATACTACTCTCGACCGCGACAAGATGTACGGCTCCGTCCGTCTGATGTACGACATCACGCCTTGGTTGAGTGCCAGCGCCAAGGTAGC
>JAEEGJ010015668.1_pt1 | contig 17616 bp, 13 predicted proteins | sample 8958761 | NCBI WGS metagenome assembly JAEEGJ01 (sample SAMN16246546, study PRJNA631951) | gut metagenome | biome: gut microbiome; feature: rumen; material: RS-attached | host: Bos | place: Iran: Karaj | collected 2018-10 | reverse complement strand
CTCATGCCGAGCACACCAAAAAGCCGGAACAGCGCTCTATGCACTGCCCCGGCATGAAGTGGTATCCCCACCAGGACTCGAACCTGGAATTGATCCTTAGGAGGGATCCGTTATATCCTGTTTAACTATGAGGACTCAAACTTGCGGCGGCCTGGCGCGGTGAATTAATCACGCGGAACCGCCTGATGCACATTATTATAATACTTTACATTCCCTTTGGCAATATTTCTCTGTTATTTTACGGTAACTTTCGCGAATCTGCGCTTTCCTACCTGCCAGACGTCTGAGCTCCCGGCTGCGATCTCAAGCTTGGGATCGGAAACTGCCTCGCCGCCGCGCTTAACGGCGCCCTGCTTAATCATGCGCATTGCCTCTGAGGTTGAGGCGACAAGGCCTGCCTCCTTGAGGAGGGTGCCTACCATGATCTTGCCGTCCTGTGACGCAACCTCCTTCTCCGGGATGTCGTCAGGAAGGGCGCCCTTGCTGAACCTCGCGATGAAGTTCTGCTCGGCCTGGTCTGCGGCCTCTGCTCCGTGGTAGCGGGCGATGATCTCCTTTGCGAGGAGGATCTTGACGTCACGGGGGTTCTTCTCGCCGGAGTCAACGCCGTCGTGGAGCGCCTTGATCTCGGCAACTGAGCGGCGGGAGAGGAGGTCGAACCAGTTCCACATCAGATCATCGCTTATGGACATGACCTTGCCGAACATGTCGTCAGCCTTCTCATCGACGCCGATGTAGTTGTGCTTGGACTTGCTCATCTTGACGACGCCGTCGAGACCTACTAGGAGCGGCATCATGATGACGCACTGCTGCTCCTGCCCCTCGTCCTTCTGCAGCTCGCGGCCCATCAGGAGGTTGAACTTCTGGTCGGTTCCGCCCAGCTCGACGTCAGCCTTCAGCGCAACGGAGTCCCAGCCCTGGAGGAGCGGGTACATGAACTCATGGATGCAGATGGACTGCCCTGCCTTGTAGCGCTTCTCGAAGTCGTCTCTCTCGAGCATGCGGGCAACGGTCTGGTGTGCGGCAAGCTTCAGCATGTCGGCAGCGTTGGCCTTGCCGTGCCACTCGGAGTTGTAGACAATGTGGGTCTTGTTCGGATCAAGGATCTTGAAGGCCTGCTCGGCGTAGGTCCTCGCGTTGATCCTCACCTCCTCCTCGGTAAGGGGAGGACGGGTGGTGTTCTTTCCGGAGGGATCGCCGATCTGGGCGGTGAAGTCGCCGATAAGGAGATAGACCTCATGACCCAGGTCCTGGAACAGGCGAAGCTTGTTCATGACGACAGTGTGTCCGAGATGAATGTCCGGCGCAGTAGGATCCATTCCCAGCTTGATCCTGAGCGGCCTGCCTTCCTTCAGCTTCTTGAGGAGGCCTTCCTCGGAAATGATCTCGTCGGTTCCGCGCTTTATTTCTTTAAGCGCCTCTTCAGGTGTCATCTTCACTCCTTAAAATAATCCGGGGCTCCTGCCCGCACGGTGTATCATTATATCAGCTAAAAATGAGATAAAAGGGAACGCCATGAAAGAAGAGAGAGCCACGGGAAAGGAAACTGAGGGAGGTCTCTATATCGGCCTCATGTCAGGAACGAGCCTCGACGGCATCGATGCCGCCCTGATGGAATTCACTCCGGAGGGCAAAGGCAGGTGTCTCGGCACGCTTGAGTACGGGTGGGACAGAGACACGTCCGAAAGGCTCAAGGCGCTTATCGAGGGAAAAAACCGCGACTTCGGCGAGGCGCTCATACTCCACCGCCGGGCGGGAGAGGGCTTTGCCGCTGCGGCCCTCGCACTTGTCCGCAGAATGGGCCTGAGGCCCATGGACATCCGCGCGATCGGCTCTCACGGGCAGACCGTTCTCCACCTCCCTGACAAAGGCGTAACGCTGCAGCTCGGAAGCGGCGCCGTAATCTCGTCGCTCACCGGCATAGACACCGTTACGGACTTCAGAATGAAGGACATGGCCCACGGGGGACAGGGAGCGCCTCTGGTGCCACCGTTCCATGACGCGCTCTTCAGGCGCGAGGGGGAGACCGTTATCGTCCTCAACATCGGCGGAATATCGAACGTCACGCTCCTCCGCCCCGGAGAGAAGGCAAGAGGCTGGGACACCGGCCCCGGCAACACCATGCTTGACCTCTGGTACCGGAAATCCGGCAACGCGGGGGCATACGACAGAGACGGGAAATTTGCCCAGAGCGGAAGCATCTCAGAGGCGCTCCTTGAGGAATTCCTCCGGGAGCCGTACTTTGCGGCAAGGCCGCCGAAGAGCACCGGGCGCGAGCTCTTCAACCTCTCCTTTATCGAGAGATCCCTAAAGAGCCTCAGTGCCAGGGGAATCGCCTTGCCCTCTCCCGCTGACGTTGAGCGCACGCTCCTCCGCCTTACCGCCATCACCATAACAATGGGAATCAGGGACGCGCTCAATGACGGTGAGCACGCAGAGATCCTGGCGGCTGGCGGCGGGGTGCACAACGCCCTTCTCCTGGACGACATCCGGGAGTGCCTCCTGAATCTCTCCGTCTGCGCGGATCTGGGCACGGCTGAAGACGCGGGGATTGACTCGGACTTCCTTGAGGCGGAGGCCTTCGCCTGGCTCGCCTGGTGCAGGGTTAACGGCGTAAGGCCGGACCTCAGCGCTGTTACCGGAGCCTCTGTTGACTCTGTCCCCGGTGCGCTTTACCTCGGGCACTAGGGAGGAGCCTTCGGCAGGCAGAGGCCGCTACCTTCTCGCGAGGTTCCTGATGAGGGCGAGCCCCTCCAGGTTCCCCGCGGCCTTAAGCGTCCTCATCAGGATCTGAGTGTAGATAGGAGTTGAGCGGAGGCCCCTTGCCGTCATCGAGGCGGTGAAGCAGCTCATGAGCATGGGAAGGATGAGGCCGTAGTCGCCGGTCATCTCGGTAACGAGCACCAGTCCCGTTACAGGGGCCCTCACCGATGAGGCGAAGAAGGCGCACATGCCGATTACCGCGAAGGCCTCGGCGGGGAACCCCGGAATGCCCAGAACGTCCCTGCAGAATACCCCGAACACCGCCCCGGTGAGAGTCCCTATCGCGAGACTCGGAGCGAACACGCCGCCCGGGATCCCCGAGCAGAAGCAGAGCAGAGTCCCGCAGAACCTCGCGAGGAGCAGGAGCGCGAGGATCATAATGCCGCGGCTTCCCGTGATGAATGACGGAATAGACGACATGCCGCTACCCGAGGCGTCAGGAAGAAGGAAGGTGATGCAGCCGAACGCCCCGCCCACCATGGCTGCCGCCAGAGTCTTAAGGGCAGCTTTCCCATGGGAGAGAGCGCCGTAGAAGTTCTGCATCTTCTCCACGAGGTAATTGAAAAGCGAGCCGACGACTCCGGTGAATCCCCCGAGGATGGCGCAGAATACAAGGAACATCAGGGGCGGCGCCTTAAAGTCCGGCACGTCAAAGACCGGATCGCTCCCGAACATCAGCTGCCTTACGCAGCAGGCCGCGAGCACCGCGGCGGACACTGCCTGAATGGAGGCAAATGAGAAGCGGAACTGCGCGCGGAGCTCCTCATAGACAAAGAGGATCCCGGCGAGCGGAGCGTTGAACGCCGAGGTGAGGCCCGCCGCCGCGCCAGCCGCAATGAGCGCGTGCCTCCTGAACTGATGGTTTGTTCCGTGCCTGAGGTCCGCGAACATCGCTCCCGCTGCCCCGCCGAGCTGAATCGACGGCCCCTCGCGGCCCAGGATCATGCCGGAGCCGAGGGACATCAGGCCGGTGAAGAACTTCACGGGCAGCACCCGCTTCCAGCGCACCGGACGGAGCGACAGGAGCGCACCCTCAATCTCCGGAATTCCGGAGCCGCCGGCCTCAGGCGCGATGCGGGCCGTAAGGTACATGGCGATGCCGGCAAGGATGAAGCTCAGGGAGAAGGCCGCGAGCCAGAAGAGCGGGCCGTGTCCGAGCTCCGGGAGGTACTTCACCCGGAGCGAGATGATTACGTCGGGGATGTACTCGAAGAGCGAGCAGACCGTGCCGGTGAAGATCCCAAGCCCCAGGGAGATGATGATGAGGCCGATGGTCTCAGTCCTCCTGAAGTCCTGCGAGAGGAGCCTCTGGTAGGAGCGGAAGCGCCGGAGCGCAGAGACGGGAAGGCTCACCCTGGAGCGGGCGCCTGCAGCACCTTCCCCTTCCGGCTGTGTCCCTTCCTTTTCTTCTCCGCTCACGCTGCCACCTTAATCAAAGACATCAAGTACGGAAGGCTCTGAGCAGTCGTCGATCTCGCCCTCCATGCCCTCGCGCACCGGAACGGTGACCGCGGCGCCGGAGCAGGTGTCGGCAAGGGCACGGCCGTCAGAATTGAACCTCACCTCCCTGATGCTCTCCGGAGGATTGAGGCGGAGCGAGGTGACGCCTCTCTTTTTGAGGTACGACTCATAAATCCTGAGCGCGCCCGTGCCTCCGGTGAAGCCCGTCGGCTTGTTGTCGTCACGCCCTACCCAGACCACGCCTGCCTCGTTGTCATCAAAGCCCGCGAACCAGGAGTCGCGGGTCGAGTCGGTGGTTCCGGTCTTCGCGGCAATGGTCTTTCCCGGGAATGAAGCGGCGAGGCGGCGGCCGGTTCCCTCGGCGACCACCCTGGTCATCGCCCAGACGGTGGAGTAGGAGTCCGCGGGATCGAGGACTTCCGTCACCTTCTCATCCGGATCGTCCTCCCTCTGGTAGAGGATGTCGCCGTCGCTTGACGTTACGGCCCGGATTACCCCAAGGGGCTGGTAGCGCCCAAGGTTCGCGATGGTTACGAACATCTGGCTCACCTCGAGGGGCGTGAGCTCGATGGTGCCGAGCACAACCGAGTACTGGTGATCGGCTATGGCGCTCACCTTCTTCTCCGGGATGCCGAGGCGGAGCAGCGTCTGCTTGACGTTCTTTACCCCTGTCGCGTAGCACACCGCGGCGGCCGGCACGTTGAGGGACTTGGCGAAGGCCCTGAAGAGGAACACCGGCCCGTGGTACTTCTTGTCGAAGTTCTTCGGCGTCCAGTCAGGCTGGCCAGGATGCGAGAAGGTGCGCGCCGTGTCGTTGATGACGCTCCCCAGGTTGAAGCCGTGGGAGAAGCTCGTGAGGTAGACCGCGGGCTTCATCAGGGACCCGATCTGACGGCTCTGATCGAGCGCGCGGTTGAAAAGACCAGAGGTATTGACCTGGCTGCTCCCGACCACCGCGACGACCTCGCCCCTCCTCCAGTCTGTTACCACTGCCGCGGTCTCGATAGGCTGCTTTTGGAGCCAGGGAGCGGAGGTCTCCTGCACCGCCTCCTCCAGGGCGTTCTGCGAGAGCGGATCAAGGCTCGTGAAGATCCTGACTCCCGAGGACTTTAGGACGTCATCCCCGAGCTTCGCCTGCACCTCCCGGTTCACGTACTCCATGAACGCGGGGGTCTTCTTGAAGGTTCTGCTTGAGGAGCGGGGAATGACCTTGAGCTCGAGGCTCGTCAGCATCTCGTAGTCGCGGCGCCCGATGGAGAACTTATCCGCGTTTGCCTGCATGCAGGAGGCCCACTCGTCGTCCTTCTGCCCGCTGCAGTCGCTGAGCTCCATTGAGGAGACGCTCTCAGCGTTGTCGCAGTCCTTGCAGAGGACCTTCAGCACGACGTCGCGCCGCTCCTTGGCCTTGTCATTGTGGCGCCAGGGATCATAGAGCGAGGGCGCCTTGACGAGCCCGGCGAGGAAGGCAAGCTGCGCCTCGTTGAGCTCCTTCAGGGGCCTCCCGAAATAGAACTGCGAGGCAAGCGCGTAGCCGTAAATGCCGCCGCTCCGGCTCTGCCCCATGTAAATCTCGTTCATGTAGAACTCGAGGATCTGCTTCTTGGAGTAGCGGGCGTCAATGATTACCGCCATCACCGCCTCCTTGAGCTTTCTCGAGAGCGTTTTCTCGTTCGAGAGGAAATAGTTCTTCACGAACTGCTGCGTAAGCGTGCTGGCGCCCTGCTTCCTGCCGCCCTGCACCAGGTCGACGAAGAGCGCGCGGATGATGGCGCTGATGTCGATGCCGCCGTGGGAGAAGAAGTCGCGGTCCTCGACGTTTACGAGAGTATAGATGAGCTCCTCCGGAACGTCATCTATCGAGATCTTCATGCGGTCTTCCATGCCCTTTCCGGTGATGCGGTCAAGGAGCACCGGCTCCATGAGGGCGGAGACCAGCTTGCGGCAGTTGTTCTCCTGGCACTCGCGGAGGTCTGAGAGCTTGCCGTCCCTGAAGGTAAGGAGGAAATGGCGCTCTGGCTCCGGGCCGTTGTAGAAGTCGAAGTTGCGGCGGAAGATGAGGATAGTTACCGCGCCGCCCTGCTTCCTGATGGCGTACTGCCCGGGCTGCGTCATGGTGCTGACGGCCTTCCGGTAATGGAGGAGCTTCAGCTCCCTCTCCATCTGCTCAGGCGTGATGCGCTCATTGAGGGAGAGCTCGAGGGGGCGCGCGTAGACGAGCGCTGGAAGATGCCACCTGCCGCGGGAGGAGTCGAGGGCCGCCCTTATCTCGCGGTCCAGGAAATATCCCCAGACGGCAAGCGCGAGCGCGCAGGCGAGGAAGCCGAGGAAGCAGACAATAAATAGGAAGCGGAGCACTGGATGGCGCTTCGGCACCAGATCATCCCCGTACTGGCTGCTGTCCACACCGCGATCAAGCTCGTCGAAACTGTCTTTGTTCTTCTTCACTTCCGTTTCCCGTCAAGATTAAATCACGCGTGAGCCACTCTCACAGCCTGACGCATTATACAGCAGAGGCGCACGGAGTCATGTTTTGTGACGGATATCTGAAAATGGCCGGTTAAAATGCCCTGTAAGGGAAGAGGCCGGAGCCTCACCGGAACAGGAGGCATCCCGCCTGAGGAGTATTGCCCTAATCCTCCGGAGATTCTCCGCCGGCTTCAGGGATTTCGCCTCGCTCCGCGCGCTGAGCTTCCTTCTCAATAAGGGGAAGCGCCTCATCCGCGCTCTCTGCCCTGCACACCTCGCGGAAAAAGGTCTTAAGCGGCTCATAATGGAGCCTCAGATAGGCAAGGAACTGCTTTATCCGGGGGAAGAGGTGTATCCCGTACCTCCTGCCGGCCTCCACGAACCTTATGACGAGCCGCAGCGCCTCGCCATAGGGGAGCTCCTTTCCGCCCCTTATGACGTCAGGCAGGTTCGGGAGCCACACGGCGCCGCGCCCCAGCATGAGCCTTGAGGTGCCCGTAACATCGCAGCACCTCTCCGCGGACTCCTTATCAAACACGTCCCCATTCGCGTTCAGGAGAATTTCCGGGAACGCCTCGCGCACCTCGCGGATTTTCTCCCACTTGACTGTCCCCGGGAGGTACTCGTCATCACGGGTCCTGCCGTGCACCGTGAGCTCGTCAATGCCCGCTGAGACCAGCTTTCCCGCAAGCATGACCGCGCCGTCAGGCGAGGAGAAGCCAAGCCTCATCTTGGCAGAGAACGGGATGCCCTCCGGCACAGCCTCCCTCACTGACGCTGTGAGAGAGTAAAGGAGCTCCGGATCCTTCAGCACTGCCGAGCCGCCGCCTGACCTCACCACCTGCTTTGCCGGGCAGCCGAAGTTGAGGTCAATCCCCGCGGCACCGAGCCTTACGAGCCTCTCAGCGGTAACCCTCAGGGGCTCCGCATGCTCACCGAGGAGCTGCGCCCTGACGGGAATGCCTGCTGCTGTCCTGGAACCGGTCCTGAGCTCTGGCATCTTCTTCAGGAGCACGCTCTCCGGAACCGGCAGGTCATTCACCCGGATGAACTCCGAGACGCAGTAGTCATAGCGCGTGACTGAGGTCAGCACCTCGCGCATCGGCGCGTCAAGGACCCCGTCCATCGGGGCAAGGATAAGAAAGTCAGGCTGTGCCACGGCGCCTCCAGGAATGCAGCTGCAGAGAGGAAGAGAACTTGTCCCTTCCCCGAAAAAAATTACCGCACAAGCTACCACAAACTTCCGGAAACTGCCACAGGAAACCGCGCCCAGGCCGCATACGCGGGAAATCCCATCGATCAGAAGACAGAATAGGGAGTCATCCGGCCTGCCGCACCGGGAGCCTGGTACAGCGGCGCTTGATGAATCGTCCGGACGCGCTTAAACTGACTGAAGCATCACGTTTTTTAAGGAGAACAGCAGATGACCAGAGCGGTAGTACTAACAAGCGGAGGCCTTGACTCGTCGACCTGCCTCGCGATGGCAGTTGAGAAATACGGAGCTGCGGAGACCGAGGCCCTCAATATCCTCTACGGGCAGAAGAATGACCGCGAGCTCGCCTCGGCGAAGAAAATCGCGGAGCACTACGGCGTGCGCTACACGCTCCTTGACCTCCGGCAGATCTTCAGCTTCTCGAACTCCAGCATGCTGAGGGGCTCCACCGAGGAGATCCCCGAGGAGAGCTACGCCGAGCAGCTTAAGAAGCTCGGAGGCGAGGGAACCGTCTCGACCTATGTTCCCTTCAGGAACGGCACTATGCTCTCATCTGCCGCCTCCTTCGCGCTTTCAAGAGGCGCTGAGGTCATCATGTACGGCGCACACGCCGATGACGCCGCGGGACGCGCCTACCCCGACTGCACACCGGAGTTCGCCGAGTACATGGGGAAGGCCATATATGAGGGCTCCGGGCGTGTCCTCCGCCTTGAGGCCCCGTTCATCAATATGACGAAGGCTGACATCGTGAAGAAAGGCCTCGAGCTACATGTCCCCTATGAGCTCACCTGGTCCTGCTACGAGGGCCGCGAGAAGGCCTGCGGCGTCTGCGGAACCTGCCGCGACAGGCTCCGTGCATTCAAGCTCAACGGCGCCGAGGACCCGATCGAGTACGAGAGGTTCCCCGAGGACATCTGACAGTTTTCTCTTCTTTCCCTGCGGCACGCCGGTGCAGCGTGCCGCATTTGAGTGCTCTTTTTGTCCGAATTGTTACAGTGATAAAAAATTCGCGTATTTTGTCTGTAAAATGCATTGTAAGAATCAGTCAATGCTGATATAACGGAAGATTGTTCAGAAGGAACTCCGGCAGAAGAATCGGAGTCTAAAGGAGAAAGCGATGACAGACACATCGAAATTAAGCGCACTTTCCATAGCGGGAGTAGAGCCTTACCAGGAAAAGCCCGGCGAGGAGTACATGAACCCGAACCAGAAGGAGCATTTCCGCAAGATTCTTACCCTCTGGAGAGAGCATCTCACCGGCGACGTCAGAGAGACCGTAGGACACCTCAAGGATGACTCGGCCAACTTCCCTGATCCACTTGACCGCGCGAGCCACGAGGAGGAGTTCTCCCTTGAGCTCCGTGCCCGCGACAGAGAGCGCAAGCTGATGAAGAAGATTGACAAGACCCTCGCGAAGCTCGACACCGATGACTTCGGCTACTGCGACCACTGCGGCAGCCCCATCGGCCTCAGAAGGCTTGAGGCAAGGCCGACCGCCGACCTCTGCGTTGACTGCAAGAACCTCGCTGAGCTCGAGGAGAAGCAGAATTACGAGTAACGACGCGGCTATGATTTTCCGTCGTTAACTCAGGAGAGCCGGAGGCGCTGCTTCCGGCTTTTTCATATCCGAAGCTCCTGCCCTGCTCCCCAGGAGCGCGAAAACGCCTTTCCTTCCGCATTCTGTAAAAAATATCTCTCATGCGCTAAAATAGCGGATGTTTTTTATTATTTTGTGATCATCAAGAAAATTCAGGCCGGAGGATGGCTATTTTAAAATCGATACTGAATCTCCTGAAAATGCACCGCCGGAGCGGAAAAGCGTCCGGGACAGGAGAAACCAGGGCTGTAATCATACCGCGCGAGAAAAATCCAATCAGAAAAAGCGATATAAGCCAGAACGCGGTCAGGGTCCTGAGGGTGCTCAATGACGCCGGCTACGAGGCGTACCTTGTAGGAGGCGGCATCCGCGATCTTATCCTGGGGCGCCACCCCAAGGACTTCGACGTAACCACCAACGCGACGCCCGAGCAGGTCAAGAGGCTCTTCCGCAACTGCCGCATCATCGGCAGGCGCTTCAAGATCGTCCACGTGGTCTTCGCCGAGGAGATCATCGAGGTCGCCACGTTCAGAGGCAGAGGCGGCGATGAGGACGAGGAGAGAGGGAAGCGCGCTGAGAGGAACGGCATGCTGGTGCGTGACAACCTCTACGGCACCCTTGAGGAGGATGCCGACCGGCGCGACTTCACCATCAACTCCGTCTACTGGTCAGCGAAGGACGGATCGCTCAGGGACTTCCACAACGGTCTCCGCGACATGCGCGAGGGGCGCGTCGACATCATCGGCGATCCTGACACCCGCTACCACGAGGATCCGGTGAGGATGCTCCGCGCCGTGCGCTTTGCCGCGAAGCTCGGCATGACCATCACCGAGCGGACCGACGAGCCCATCTACGCGCTCTCCCATCTCCTTGACGAGATTGCGCCGGCAAGGCTCTTCGAGGAGGTGCTGAAGCTCTTCGTCTACGGGCATGCCGTAAGGAGCCTCGAGGAGCTGAGGAAGCACCATCTGTTCAAGGAGCTCTTCCCCGCGGTTGACTCGCTCCTGGACAGCGCCGAGGGTGAGAACTACCAGAAGTTCCTCAATGAGGTCTGCTCCTCGACCGACCGGAGGATCCAGGGCGGGAAGCCCGTTACCGCGACCTTCATGTACGCCTCCCTGATGTGGCCCTCCTTCATCTCGGAGTTCAACCGCCTCCGGAAGGCCGCGAGGGACTCGTCAAAGGGCGGCAAGAGCCCCGCGCAGTGCGCCGAGGACGCGATGAACACCGTCATAGGCGAGCAGTGCCGCCATACGGCGATCCCGCGCGTCATCACGACCGAGATCAGGGAGCTCTGGACCCTCGAGTTCGAGCTTCTCAGGATGGACCGCGAGAAGGCGCCCAAGATCATCACCATGAGGCGCTTCAGAAGCGCGCTCGACTTCATGCTCTACCGCGGCAGGCTGGACGAGAGGCTGATGAAGGTCTACAACTGGTGGAACGACTTCTACAACAGCCACCTGGACCTTATACCGCAGAGGCAGCCAAGGCGCGACTCACGCGACGGCGGCAGGAAGGGCGGAAGGCGCCCGAGAAGCGGCGTGAAGAGAATATTCGGCGGGAAGCAGGGCAGCTAGCCCTGATCTGCCGCGGGACACTCTCCTGCGGCAGATTCCAATATGGGAGAGGAACATGGCTGAGGCATTCATCGCGCTCGGATCAAACCTCGGGAACAGGGAGGATGAGATCATCCGCGCCATCAGGGAGGTGAACGCCCTGCCCCGCACCCGCGTAACCGGCATCTCCCGCTTCTACAGCAACCCTCCGATGGGCCCGCAGGACCAGCCCGACTACCTCAACGGCGCGGTAAGGATTGAGACAGAGCTTGATCCGCTTTCCCTCCTTGACGCCCTGCAGGGCATCGAGAAAAGCCACGGAAGGGTCAAGACCCGCCGCTGGGGCGAGAGATGCATCGACCTCGACATCGCCCTCTACGGAGAGGAGTCCATCTCCTCAGAGCGTCTCACCGTGCCGCACCTCGGGATTGAGGCCAGGGACTTCGTTCTCCGGCCCCTTATGGACATCGATCCCTCCCTCACCCTCCCCACAGGGGAGAAGATTTCAGAACTGCTTTCGAAGCTTGACCAGAGCTCCCTTACAGAAGCTCCCTTTCCTCAGTTTTCACTGGAGTAGAAAATGTCAAAGTTTACTGTATCAAAGCTTGCTGCCCTCAAGGCAAAAGGCGAGAAGTTCGGCACCATCACGGCCTACGACGCGACCTTCTCGAAGCTCTTTGATGAGTGCGGCGTCCCCGCCCTCCTCATCGGCGACTCACTCGGCATGGTTGTGCAGGGGCACAGCAGCACCGTCCCCGTAACTATTGAGGAGATGGTCTACCATACCAAATGCGTTGCAAGAGGCGCCACCACCACCTCCCTCATCATCGCGGACATGCCCTTCTGCACCTATGCGACTCCGGAGCAGACGCTCAGGAACGCTGCCCTCCTCATGCAGGCAGGCGCCGGCTGCGTCAAGTTCGAGGGAGGCGAGTGGCTCTGCGACACCGTCAGGCTCCTCACCGAGAACGGCATCCCGGTCTGCGCGCACCTGGGTCTCACCCCGCAGTCATTCAACGTGTTCGGCGGCTACAAGATCCAGGGCAGGACCGAGGACAACGCGAAATACATCACCGACAGCACGCTTGCCCTTGAGGAGGCAGGCGCCGGGATGGAGGTCCTGGAGTGCGTTCCCGCCAAGCTTGCCGCTGACATCTCGAAGAAGACCAGAATGCCCATCATCGGCATCGGCGCCGGGAGCGGCACTGACGGTCAGATCCTCGTCATGCACGACGCCTTCGGCTTCTTCGGCAGGCCCCCGAAGTTCGCGAGGAACTTCCTCAAGGAGTGCGGCACCGGCGACGTCCGCGACGCAGTGAAGCTCTACCTCGATGAGGTTAAAAACGGCTCGTTCCCTTCACAGGCGGAGAGCTTTGAGTAAAATACCGCTGTGCCCCGGGAAAGCACGGGGCTTTTGAGGATAAAGGTTTCGGGGCTGTCTCATAACGGGAGCAGCCCTTTTTCTGAGGAGACGCCGGCCAGAAGCCGCGCGGAGCAATTATGATAGTAGCAAAGGATATTGAGACGGTAAGAAAGACCGTGCGTCAGTATCATGAGAAGAACGAGTCGATTGCCATTGTTACAACCATGGGCAATCTCCACACCGGGCACATCACCCTCGTAAAGGAGGCGGAGAAGCTCGCTGACCATACCGTTGCGACCGTTTTCGTCAACCCGCTGCAGTTCAACAACAAGAACGACCTGAAGACCTACCCCAGGACCCCTGACGCAGATCTTAAGAAGCTTGAGGACGCCGGCGTCGACATGGTCTTCATGCCGACTCCCGAGATCATGTACCCCGAGGGAATGGACGTTCAGACCACCGTCAATGTCCCGCACCTCTCCGAGATCCTGGAGGGCGCCATGAGGCCCGGCCACTTCCGCGGCGTCGCCACCGTCGTCCTGAAGCTCTTCAACATCGTAACCCCTGACTACTGCATGTTCGGTCAGAAGGACTACCAGCAGGTAGCTCTCCTTAAGAAGATGATCCGCGATCTATCCGTCCCTGTCGAGATGCACGTCGTTCCTACCGTCAGGATGGAAAGCGGCCTCGCCTTCTCCTCAAGGAACGGGCTCCTCACCGAGGACGAGCTCAAGATTGCCCCGCACCTCTATGAGACCATCAGCTCCATGAAGAAGGAGATCGAGGGAGGAAGAAGGGATTTCGCGGAGCTCATTAAGGAAGGCACCGCGAAGCTCAACTCCTTCGGCTTCAAGACTGACGCCATCGACATCGTGAACGCAGACACCCTTGAGGGTCCTGACGATTCCACGAAGAAGCTCGTCATCCTGGCCGAGGCCTATCTTGGAAAGCCCCGCCTCATCGACAACATTGAAGTGAATATCTGAGCTGACTGAAGCGAGACAGTTTGAAACCGGGCCATGGCCCGGTTTTTTTGTGCCCTGGGAGAGAGCTGCGTCATCAGACAAGCGGATCCGGCCCGAACCTGTTCTCCCCCGCAGTGCCCTTATGAAAGCCGAGCGCCAGGAAGACAATCACCAGGCTCACAAGCCAGGTCCAGAGCACGATGTCCTCGCTCCCGTATTTTGAGAAAAAGGGGATCAGGAAAACGACGAACCATCCGCCTGCGGTATTGTAGTCATGCACGCGCCTCACGGCGACGCTGAGGAGGGACACGGCGCCCGCAAGAGAGGAAAGCGAAAGCCAGGCGAGCCACAGAATGCCTGTGATCTCCTGAGGCGCCCAGATCTCGCTCTCCGAGAAAACAGCTACAAGAAGAGCAATGGGGACGGGGCTCCAGAAAAATAGCAGGATCAGAGTTCTTATCCACCACTCCTTCCTTGCCATACGGCCCCTGAAGGAAAACCAGTCCGAAAGCGGGAATGGCCTTCCTGAGCCTTTCGGGGCAGACTCTATGGCAGGATTACCCTTTGCGGCAGGCGCTGGAGAGCTTCCCGGCGTGCTGTCCGCCGGTGCGCCGCATTCCGTGCAGAACGCGCTCCCATCAGGTATCTCCGAGCCGCATTTTGTGCAGAACATGTCTCCCCCTGCTCTAGACTCCAGGCCAGATGCCCGGCACAGGGGAATATTACCACAGGGAGAGGGCTGCTTCCGCTGATAGTTGGCCGTTTTTTGTACAGAGGCGGCAGGAGATCAGCTGAGCATTAAGGAGAGAATCCCAGCCGTCCGGCTACTCCTCCCGCTTCATCCACTTCACGCGCCCGGCGACCTCCCGCTCCTCCTCGGGCTCCAGGAAATGCGATGTGAACTCCGACATGTCGCCCTTCGCGTTGTAGACGCCCTGCTCCCCGTCCGGACCGCTTACCCGGATCCCGCCCAGGTACTCGTTCTGATAGATGAGCGGGCAGAGCACGGTAACGCTCCGCTCCTCGTCTCCCTTCCAGAAGGGTATGAGCTGGTACTCATACTTCTTCACCCTGGGGAGGTTCAGGTACTCGATGATGGCCGCGAGCGAGTCATGCCCGAACACGTTGGTAAAGGTCCTTTTCCCGATGTCGCGGTCAATGATGATGAGCGGCACCCGGTTGAGGTCCTCGCCGTACCTCGCGACCTCGCCCGGCTCAAAGCCCCTGATGGGCGGATGGTGGTCCCCGGCAATGACCAGTGTTCCGTTCTCAAAGAAGCCGCTCTCCTTAAGCCGCCTCACGAACGCGCCGACTTCCCTGTCCGTATAGGGGAGGACCTCCCGGTAGCCTCTCCTGCCGGTCTCCGGGTTCAGGTAGGGGACATGGGTCGAGGTGGTGAGGATGAAGGTGAGGTGTGGCTTCCCGGAGCGGTCAAACTCCCTAATGAGGTCTGAGGCGTGTCCGAGGAGCACTTTGTCCGGCACCGAGTTGAAGACATAGCGCTTCTCCCCGTCGTAGGCCGGATCATGCGTGTCATAGAGCCGCTCGAAGCCGCTGTTTCTGTAGATGGCGACCCTTCCCCCGAAATCCTCCGACGAGTAGATCGCGGCCGTCGCGTAGCCTGCGGCCTTCATGACATTGGGAAGCGCCTCACCGTACTCAAAGCGTAGATCCCGGGTCTTCCGGTCAATCTCGGAGAAGAGGAGCTTCCCGGTCATTATGGAGTAGGTGGCGGGAGCGGTCTCCATGCCTGTCGAGTGGTAGTTGAGGAAGGAGGCGTTCTCCTCCGCGAGCCGGTCAATTTCCGGCATATAGCCCGTAAGCCCGCTGAAATGGTGCGAGTAGACGTCCGCGAGCGACTCCACAAGGAGGATGACCACGTTCTTCCGCCTCCCCAGCCCGTCGATTTCCATCCAGGAGGGCTTCCAGTCATACTCCGGGAAGGCGCTGGTATAGGTATGGCTCTCGCGGCGGAGTGTCCCTGACTGTATGTCGAAGATGTCCTTCCGGAGCTCAAAGGGGCTCTCCGTGTAGAAGCCCTCGTAGACCTTGAGGAAGGGGATGCAGTTGAGCAGGATGGCGAGGACCAGATAGCTCCTGAGGGAGCGCTTCTCGCGGAGCCTGATTGAGCAAAGCATGACAATCCAGTCGGCAAGCATCACGATGGCCATCCACGAGGAGTGCGAGCTCCTGAAGAAGGCCGAGACCATCGATATGAAGGTCGTTCCGTCCGCGCCGCTGTGGCTAAGCATGGTGCCGAGGTCAGGCCTCACTCCGAAGTTCTGGAATACTCCCCAGTCGATGGCGATATAGACGATGACGAGAAGCAGCAGCTCGAGGAAGGTGCCGGAGCGGATGAAGCCGTGGCTGAAGGAGAGCTCGGCAAGGAGCACAATGAAGAGGATGAGGCTGATGTTCCGGAGCGTTACGTCCGGGAGGAGCTGCAGGTAGCTCCGGTAGAAGACCACATTGCCAGACTCGACGTTCATGCAGATCTCGCCCGTTATATAGGCGGAGACCATGATGAGGACGAGAAGGAAGCGGAGGGCTCTGCTAAAGCTCACGAGCCTGAAGAGCAGGAGCATCAGGCCGAGGATGATGAGCGCCGCGTGGAGAGAGGGCATGACGCCCCGGAGCGAGCCGCGGAGCCCGCCGAAATCAAGCTGCAGCCTCCCCTCTCTGTCCGCCGCGCAGGAGATGCTCCCATGCGAGGAGAGGACTCCGTCCCTTATCTCGCAGCTTCCGTCCCGGGAGCTTATCCTGAAGCCACCTCCCTGCGCTGAGCCCTCGGGACCCGTAATCCTCACATCCTGGAACCTTGCCGGGATGCGGAGCGCGGTCTCACCGAGGCTGTAGAAGGCAGAGCTGCCGGCGGCGTAGCTGAAGTCTGGCGTGTCGGAGACCTCGGCCTGGAAGCGCTCCGGCTCCACGCTCCCCGATGATACGGAAATCTCATTGCTGATGAAGAGCTGCCCCAGGGCAAATGCAACGGCCATGAGCATAGAGAAGGAGATCCAGGCGAGGCTCATCCTCCTGAGGATCGCTCCCGCCCCTCTGTGCCTCCGGTGCCTGACGCCCCGCCCTGACGAGGCGCCGAACACCGAGAGGATCAGGACTCCGGAGATGAAGAGCACTGCGGCCATCACCGCGCTCGTATACTTGATGGCGGCTGCCGGAGCTCCCTCTACCGTGAAGCCAGCGTCGAGCTCAAAGCTCGCCATGTCCGACGTAAGCTCCAGGAGCGCGAGCCCTGAGGTGCTGTCCTGCGATACAGTGAGCCCCTGCGGGTTCCTGAATACCGAGATGTCGCGCCCGTCAAAAATCCTCTCATCCTGCAGCATCACCGAGCGGATCTGGAGGGGATTGCCGCGGTGCCCAAGAAGCTCGACCCTTATGCCGCGGTAGCTGCCGGAGCGCGCCGGAGCGCTCAGCGTTATGGTGGAGAAGATCCCCGGGTAGACCGTCGCCTGCGAGCTTTTCTCCTGGCATGGCGCACCGCTCTCGGAGAATATGCAGCTCACGGTGAAGGTGTACTGGCTCTTGAGGCTCGTGGGCTTACCCGCCTCAATTCTGAGCGTATAGGAGGAGAGCTCCGTGCCTGAGGGATTGGACTTTGTAGTCTGGTAGAGAACGGTGCTGAGCGCCGCTGTGAAGAGGAGGAAGAGCAGGGAGAAAATGAGCGCGGTTCTTCCGGATCTGACAGGTTTCATCATAGGGTAAAATCCATCCTTTTCAAATCCGGCGCGCGGTACTCTCACCGCATCGGGATGCCGCAGGAGAAAATCCGGGAGCGCCGCAGAAGGGCTCAGAGGCTCCGGATCTGCAGACTACACTCAGGTGTGGATGGTACCACTTATTTATGGGAGGGAAAAGCGCGGATTATCACCGCGGCGCTATTCCTCACGCTTCAGCCACTTGACGCGCCCTGCAACCTCCCGCTCAAGATCCGGCGAGAGGAAGCGCGAGGCGAACTCCGAGCGGTCGCCCTTCGCCTCATAGACGCCCTGCTCGCCATTGGGGCCGCTTACCCTGATGCCGCCCAGGTAGCTGTTCTGGAAGATCATCGGGCAGAGGACCGTAACGCTCCGTCTCTCCTCCTCCTTCCTCATGGGGATGAGCTGATAGCCGTACTTTCTGACTCTGGGCAGGTTCAGGTACTCTACTATCGCCCTGAGGGAGTCATGCCCGAACACGTTCATGAACCTCCGCTTCCCGATGTCGCGGTCCACGAT
>JAEEGJ010015662.1_pt1 | contig 17623 bp, 8 predicted proteins | sample 8958761 | NCBI WGS metagenome assembly JAEEGJ01 (sample SAMN16246546, study PRJNA631951) | gut metagenome | biome: gut microbiome; feature: rumen; material: RS-attached | host: Bos | place: Iran: Karaj | collected 2018-10 | reverse complement strand
GTGCCTGTAAAGGTTCAAGTTACGAATGTTAAAGAAACTCCAGAATTCCCAGACGTTCCTGAATTGGCTGTCGATGAAAACTCTGCTACAGGAACTAAGGTTGGTGTTGTTACCGCCGATGACGATGACTGCAAGAACAGCAATACTTGCAAGAAGCCGACGTATACACTTGCTGCAACAGACGTCGCTGCTAATGACTACAAGTCGTTTAGCATCGACCCAACTACGGGTACTATCAAGGTAAATGGCGACTTGAACTTTGAAGTCAAGGATGAGTATTCTGTTCGTGTTGTTGCAACTGATGGTGATAATCCGACTCTTACTTCTTATGTCGATGTCACAATCAAGATCAATGACGTGAACGACAAGCCGACTTATGCCGAAAATGAATACGTATTCGAAATTCATGAGAATGCTCCGATTGGTGAATTTGTCGGCTCTGTTGTTGCTGATGATGAAGATACATGGAGTAAACTCACGTACTCCCTTTCGGATTATGATACCGGTTCCAAGGATGCTGCAGCCTTTAAGATTGTCGATGGCAAGATTTATCTCGTCGCTGATACTTTGAATTATGAAAAGAAGAAACAGTACCAGATTGTGGCTAAGGCTACAGATAATGGTAAATCTTATGGCTCAACAATCGGAAGATCGGATTTTGTAAATTACACTGCCACGACGCTCGTGACCATCAACCTGATTGATGATCCTGATGAACCGAAGATTGTTGATGATGGCAAGAAGAGCTATGATGTTTACGAAAATACAGCCGATAATAATACTCCGACCGGTAAGGAAATTGCATGCTACTTGGTCAAGGATGAAGATAAGGGGCAGCTTGCTACCCTCGTCGCTTACGTGACGGATATTGGCAATACCGATGCTGACCGCATATTTGACGCCAAGATGAAGAAGGATAGTCTTTGCCTTATTGTGAAGGATGCATCTAAGCTCAATTACGAAACAAATAAGCATGTTCACAAGATTACCGTCGAAGTGATGGATGCTGACAATCTTACTGCTAAGGTGGAAAAGACAATCAACATTGTTGACGTGAACGAAATGCCGGTTATTTCGGGTAACAAGGTGTTCTCGCTTTATGAAAATAAGGGTGAAGGTTATGTAGTTGGCAAGCTTTATCCTGATGATATCGATACATCCAAGGCCTTTATCGATAACGTGTTCAGTGTTGTGGGTGGCGATACCGACTTGTTCACGATTACCGAAGATGGCAAGATCAAGGCTAAGCGTGACTTTGACTACGAAAAGGAAACGATTCGTACGTTCGAATTGGATGTCGCTTTGTCTGATAGGAATAAGACGAAGTATCCGAAGCTTACTACCAAGACCACGATTACGATCAACTTGAAGGATGTTCCGGAAGTTCCTGAAATCACGACTAAGGAATTTAGCGTTCTTGAAAATTCTCCGGCTGATTCCTTGATTGGTGTCGTTAAGGCTGTTGACCCGGATGGTGGTTCGGAGTTCCTCTTCTCGCTTGCAGAAGAAAGTCCGTATGTAGTTGTAAAACAGAATGGCGAAATCCGAGTCAAGGATGGCGCTAAGATCGACTACGAAAAGATGCAGAAGTTCACCATCAAGGTGACTGTCAAGGATGCTGATGGTCTTGAATTTACGGATAATATCGTTATTAACGTCATTGATGTGAATGAGAAGCCGACGATTACTCCGCAGGAATTCACGTTCCCTGAAGATTCTAAGCCGGGTACAAAGAAAGGACCGGTCGAAGCTAAGGATCCGGATACGAAGAATCCGAAGTTCAATGACTTGAAGTTCTATCCGGTCGATGAAAATGAAAAGTTCGAAATCAAGCCGAATGGCGATATCGTCTTGAAGGGTGAACTCGATTACGAAACGCAGAAGACTTATGTCATCAAGGTCTACGTGACGGATGGCGAATTCAAGGATACGACTGATGTAACGATCAAGGTCGGTAATGTCGTCGAAAAGTCTGTTGTCGAAATCACTCGCGTCGAAGCTGGTGACTCCATCTATATCAAACCGCCGAAGAACAAGCCGATTTACACGAATCAGGAAGTTATCACGGTGGAATGGACTCAGGATGGCAAGACCCAGACTAGCCTTGATACTTTGAAGGAAGGTTGCCAGTTCATTGTCAAGAAGTATAAGGCAGCCAATAAGGATGTTGAAGGTGCCGATACTATTGAAGTGTGCTATAGCACTGCCGCTCCGATTGTCGATATCGATGCCGATAAGATCAAGGTCGTTGCCGATAACATCTATACGATTGTTGAAAGCGTGGACAAGAAGGACTCTTCCATTTACGTGAACGACAAGACTAAGGTTGTTGAAGTCTCTGTTGAAGATACTGTTTCTAAGTACAAAGACAAGTTCAAGGTGACCGTGGTCCTGGATACTGTTGCTGTATCGGATAAGACCGTGAAGGAAATGGTGGAAATCTCCAAGTCTGAGATTGCACTTGAAAAGAATCCGAAGTCTGACGTGAAGACGAAGTCGATTGGCGACAAGACCAAGGTTTCTTACGACAAGGTTGTAAATGGCGATACTGTTACGGTTTCTTACTACACCGACGACAAGGGTGAAATCATCAAGACGACCGTTATTGACGAAAACGGCGACAAGAAAAAGATCGACGTGATTGAAGTCTCTAAGGTCGTGGATGTGAAGGGCAAGTCTGTGACGGTTTCTTACAAGGCTGATGCCGAAACGGGCAAGATCTTGTACGGCGACTCCGAAGGTAACTTGCTGATCAACGCTCCGAAGAGCTCCACTGGCAAGGATAAGCAGTCCGAAGACGTTGATTTGAAGACTGGTGTGGGCGCCTTTACGGTGACTTACGATGCTAAGGGTGTCGAAGGCAGCAAGGCTACAGTCTCTTACGCAATTGACGAAACGGGCAAGATTCCTTCGAACGAAGAAGGCGACAGAGGCTACCTCGTGACCTACACTTACACCAACAAGTATGGCAACTCTGCCGACAAGTCGGTGTTCATGGTGCTCGACAAGCGTGCTCCGATCGTGAAGATTTTGACTCCGGCTGATGGTGATGTGGTCTATGCAAACTATGTTGACGTGGAATGGTGCATTGCCGTCGATGGTGACGAAAAGAACTGCGTAAAGCAGGATACCTTGAAGTTCCAGAGCCTCAACAAGGGCGTCAACCGCATCAAGCGTATCTATCGTGACAAGGCTGGTAACGAAACTATCGCTGAAATTCAGGTGATGATGAAGAAGGCGAAGGATGTCAATATCAGTCTCGAAGAACCGATGGTTATCGTTTCGATTGACTCTGTGAGAAAGTATTACGATGACAATCCGCCTGAAAAGGATCAGAAGTACGCCGTTACTATCTTGAACCCGACGTCTCAAGCTGAAAAGGAAGTCATTAAGGGCTTTAAGAAAGATACGAAGAAGGGTTCTGGATCTGAACCGTATCCGGGTTACGAAGGCCACATCGGTCCGACAGTTACGATTGACATGAAGGTTCCTCTTGTAAGTGCTGTTGGTGGCCTTGCAACGTTGGACGATATCATTATCAATGGCAACATGGTTCCGTTGGAAGGTGTTGACGCCGATAATAGTAAAAAGGCTACTGTTGATGAATACGTCGAAAAGTACTGCTCTACCGAATTCAAGGAAGAACTGGGCAAGGATTATAGCAAGGCTTTGCTCTATTCTACAAAGGCTCGCGTAACGCTTTGGTTCTATACGACTGGTGGTCAGTTCGTTGACAAGTACAACTTCGATTACGATATTGATGATCCGGAATTTGTAGACAAGGCTGGCCTTGTGAAGTTCTTCTTCGAAATGAAGCCGGATATCAACGGTGAATTGAGAGATAAGAACGGCCGTCTCTATGGTACGGGTCCGTATATCGTCAAGACTAAGGTTGATATCCGTTCTACGCAGCGTTGCGTGGTGCCGCCGGTAGACAAGTCTAAGGTTGGCGATGTGCTGAAGTCTAGCGACGAAATGCTCAAGCGCTTTGGTTACAGACGCCCGGTGTTGCGCGGAAACGAAAAGTCTTCTGAACCTTCTAAGAAGAGTGAAAAGAAAGAAGACAAGAAGGATGACAAAAAGAAGAAGTAATTCTTAGTTTAAAGTGAGAAAATCCCGAGCAACGCTCGGGATTTTTTCTATACGTTTCTATTTTTTGATTAAAAAAGAGGTTTATTATGGGTATCGAAGAGCGTTCTACGTTGGTGTTTGCAAGTGGTGTTGGCCGAATCAAGGAAGAAAAGCCGAAGGCGAGTCGCCCGCAGGGCGACGGCGTGGTTCGCATTATGCTCAAGCGGCTTGGCGGTGGCAAAATGGCTAGCGTTGTTTCTGGTGTTCCGATGGATGAAGATGAACTTAAGGAATTGGCCCGTGCGTTAAAGCAAAAATGCGGTGTTGGCGGTTCTGTCAAGGATTTTAATATCGAAATACAGGGCGATAAGCGCAATGTGCTTAAGGCAGAACTCGAAAAGAAGGGTTATATTGTAAAGTTAGCAGGTGGTTAGAACGGGATGTGTTTAGGTTCACGTTCTGAACATTTCTTTCGCAAAATTCGACAAAAAAAAGTAAATTTATCGTAAGATAAATAAATAAAGAGGTCTTATGTTTAAGCATCTGTCTTTATCATGTCTTTTACTTACGACGATTACAGCTACAAGTGCTTTAGCCGCTCCTAAAGTTACGGCAGGTAATGTCAGCAGTGTTGTCCCGGATGCGTTTAAGAGTGCCCAAAGCTGTGCCGATGACGCAGAATGGAAACCTGTCAAGTTTCATCAAAAATTTAAGCCGCAGGATTGCTTTAAGACCAAAGATGGCGGTTCTGTCACGTTGATGTTGAAGGGCGATAACAGTACGCTCACGATTGGAGAAAATTCTCTTATCAGCATCGATAGCCTTGTTGAAGATGATGGAAGTGGTAATTTTATCATAAAGCCCAAAATTCAAAAAGGGTATATGGGCTTTAACGTTGAAAAAAATAAAGGCAACAAGGTTGATTTTTCTACAGGAACGGCTGCGGCGTCGATTCGCGGTACGGAAGGTGTTATCGGTGGCGATGAAAAGACCTTCTTTGCAGGCTTGAAAAAAGGCAAGTTGACTGTTTTCGATAGTGTTCGAATTGCGGATTCAATTCCTGTTACGGATGGTTTAACGGTTCTTGGTAGAGAAAAGTTCTTGGTCCTCAAGTTGAAGTCTTCGGGCGATATGAACTTTGCAAAAACGTTAGTGGCTCTTTTGGCCGATTCTACGTTGTCTTTGGAAGAACTAGAAGCGGCTGTTGTGAAGGCTGATTCTACTTATCAGGAAAAACTTGCAACTGGTGCTGCGGTTCAGGCTCCGGTGAATGCGGTTGCAAAGGATAGTGCCGAAGATGCTGCGACTCTGAATGTTCCGCAAATAAAGTATTCTTCTTATGATTCCTTGCGCTGTGTTGCCAATGTTTCTGTATCTGGTGTGCAGGGCGAAACCCGCTTGTCGGCTGTGATGGATGGAACTCCGATTTCAGAAGTCGCCGTAAAACGCAATATGCCAAAGCGCCTTGCTTTGCGTAGTGGTGTTCACGAATATGAATTTGTTATTGAAAATGCTGCCGGACGCAATAGCGTGAAAAAGACTTTGGGATGCTACCCGATGAAACCGTTCTCGGTGAAAATTTTGGGCAATAAGCACGAGCATCTCCCGATTCCGCCAAAGCCTCCAATTTCTGGAATCGAAGATGTCATTACGAAAACATTGCAATTTCAGATTCGCGTGCCAGAAAACGATGTTAGTTTCTTGAATAAGGTTACCGTTCGTCAAAATGGCAAGGTTATTTTGCAGGAACGCCTTTCGCAAATCCAGAATTTGGATTACCAAATTCCTGTTGAATTGAAGCGTGGTCTCAAGAACCGCTTTGATATTGAAGTCATTCATAAGAGCGGTTATACGGTCAAGTCGACTAAGGTTTATGAGGTGAAATAAATGATCTTTAGAAAGCTAGCGTTAGCTTCTGTTTTTGCATTACCTGTTTTTGCTCAGCCGGTTTTGGATTCGGCTGAAACTTCAAAATCTTCGTGGACGGTGAACGGCTCTGTGGGGGCCGAATTTGGCTACCATTCTGTTGTAACTGAAAAGAATGAGACCGATGAAGTTTATGAGAATGGCAAGGATTCAATTGCTCCGGGGAAAAAGTACAGAAACTATTTTCAGGTCCCTGGATTTTATGGAGCCTGGAATGCATTTGTTCAAATGCAATCTGCCGCGGGGCAAAAAATTGAATTCACGATGGATGCATCTCATGACAGCTGGAATCACTTTGATTTGAAGTTTTTGCAGGCTTCGTACGAAGATCGTCTCCAAAAATTGATTTTGGGTGATTTCAATGTCTCGGGCGGTGAATTGTCTTTGTCTAGTGTAGACGTATTTGGTGCTAGCTACGATTTTTTTATTAACCCGAAAAAATCAGAAAAACCTTTGCTTGTACTGAGTGCTTTTGGTGGTGAATCAATTGCTCCCAAGTTGCCAGGCGAAAGAGACCCAGACCAGTATAATATGTATATCGGTCTTGATGAAGTCGAAGCGCAAAAGATGGTTTTAGGCGGCAAGGTTCTTTTAAACGCTACGAAAAACTTCGATGCATCGTTTGGCTTTATTGGCAGCAAGGATTACTTGGATGATCCGTTCTTTCGCAATGGTACTTCTGATAACGTAAATCTTTCGAACCCGATGTTCTCTTCGAAAACGTTCTTTGGCGAAGTCAATGGAAAGGTGCTTGGCGGACGCGGAACGTATAACTTGCAAATCGGTTTCGGTGGAGCGGATACGGTTAACGTTGTGGCTCACCGTGCCGTTAATGCCGTTTTTGAAGAAGCTGGACTTGATGTGTCGCGCTTTGCGCAATTGCGCCGCTTGATGAATAATTCGTCGCTTGTAAACCGCATGAATCGCGATGAATTGGAGCTGATTTTTGGTGACAATACGGACATGAGCATAGAAGAAATGCGTAGTGAACTCACTCGTATTTTGAAGGTCGCCCAAGAGGCTTTGAAAGCGCATAACGATAAAAATGATGATGACCCGACGGAATGGACGGCCCAGAATCTCGCTTTGTCGGGATCTTACAATTGGAAAAACAAATCCACGATGATCGATGCGTACTTCCGCTTTGTGGGCCGTAATTATTACAGTGCAGGTTCTGCGGACATGTTGCAGAATTCTCGCTTGCTGGGGGCCAAGTTAGATCAAAAGATTAAAGACTTCTGGCGTTTGAATTTTGGGTATGAGCTGAATATAGAAAATGCATCTGGTAGTGGTGATGCGTATAACGTATTTGGCTTTGCTGAAGGTTCTAAGCTTGGGCTTTTGCCGGGTGCCGATGACGATTGGCTTGAAAAACATGAACAGGATGCTTCGAGAACGCTTTACGATCACAATTTCGATTTGAAGAACACGTTCAAGGTGCGCGATTCTATTGAAATCATGGCTCGTTATGCCTTGAATTATCGTACGCGTAGCACGCCTCAGAGGCTTCATGGCAATTACTTTGCTTCTTCGGGAATCTATTCGGATTCTTGGTTTGAAGGTCAGAAGGGTAAGCCTACGATTGATGTGGAAACGGATGACGGCACGATTCAAATTGACTCCGCTCGCTGGGCGAAGTATGCGGCATTGCAGAGCGAACCTTATTTGGCGACTCAGTTTGAAGAACGCTTGCTCAAGCAGACGGTTGAACTCACTGCAACAATTAGGTTCCCGAAGAATGTGTTTAAAGTGGGTGGTGTGTGGACTTACCGTACTGATATGTCAAGGTTCAATCAAGATGACCTGCTCGATGGTTTTGATTTCTCCAATGAAACTTATGGTATCTTAGGTTATTATTTCCATGGCGGTGATTACTTGGATGCCCGCTATCCGATTTCTCTTACGACAACGCTTGACCGTGTGCGCAATACGGTTGCGATAACGCCGAGATTTAGAGTGTATGATCGCGATGACATGAGCGAATTTGAATGGAACCTCTTGGACAATGCCACAATCCAGTTGAAGCCGAATTTCCTCGATTTGATGCTGCATGGAAACATTCGCCAGAACTTTATGAGCCGCAAAGAAGACGGTAAAAAGATTGATGAAATGGAAATGGACTTGGATTTCTCTACGGGTTTGAAATTCCAGTTTACGGAAAAGCTTGGTACTGAATTCAATGTTGGCGCTTTCTTCAATTACCGTCCAGACAATGCCTCTGAAGATTACAGAGATATTTACGGCATGGTTTCGATGAGTTACGATTTCTAATGCATATTGGATGTCATTTGTCCTCAACGGGTGGCTTTTTAGCGATGGGGGAGACTGCTCTTTCCATCGGGGCCGACACGTTCCAGTTCTTTACGCGCAATCCGCGTGGCGGTGCGGCAAAGCCGTTTGATAAAGCGGATGCCGAAGCTTTGAATGCGTTTATGGATGCGCATAGCTTTGCGCCGATTTTAGCCCATGCGCCTTATACATTGAACGCCTGTGCTGCGGACCCGTCGCTTCGGCAGTACGCGCAAGACGTGATGAAGGATGACTTGTTCCGCATGGACCATTTCCCGCATGCGATGTATAACTTTCACCCCGGTAGCCACGTGAAGCAAGGTGTTGAGGTGGGTGTAGAACTCATTTCGCAACACTTGAACAATATTCTGCACAAGGATTTGAAAACGAAAGTGCTCTTGGAAACGATGGCGGGGAAGGGCTCTGAAGTGGGGCGTTCTTTCGAAGAACTGCGTGCGATTATAGACCGCGTGGAACTGGACGGAAAGATCGGTGTTTGCCTGGACACTTGCCACGTTTTCGATGGCGGCTATGATATTGTAAACCGCTTGGACGATGTGCTCGAAGAATTTGACAAGGTGATTGGACTTAGGCGCTTGTGTGCCATTCACTTGAATGATAGCAAGAACCCGATGGGTAGCCACAAGGACCGCCATGAGGTCATTGGGGGCGGTTTTATTGGCTTGGATGCGCTCGTGAATGTAGTTAACCATCCTTCACTCAAGAGCTTGCCGTTCTATTTGGAGACGCCGAACGAGTTGCCGGGCTACGCTGCGGAAATCGCGTTAATGCGCAGTAAGGAACGGTAAGAATATCTTTGCCATGGTGGCTGCGCGGAGAATGTGGCCGATGTGCGTGGAGAATGCGCTGGGCATGGAAAAAAGTTCAAATTTTTTATGCTTATGCCTTGACAATCGGATAGAAAACATCTATATTTGAGCGCGTCGATTGGAATCCGTCAAAGATTTTTGAATCGATGAACGATGCTTCATAGCTCAGTTGGTAGAGCCCGCGACTGTTAATCGCGTTGTCCTTGGTTCGAGTCCAAGTGAAGCAGCTGAAAAACCTCGGTCATCTGACCGAGGTTTTTTCGTTTTCTGACGTTACACTGCGCACGGTGGGGGCATTTACAACAAATCCCGGCACGGTGGCCGGGATGATAATGTAACGATGCTGGTTTTCTGCATTTATCTGCTGAGGGCGGTCCAGCGTTTCTTGAATCGCGGCTCGTCGATGATTTTGGCCCAGATGAATCCGCGACGGAAATTTTCCCGGCTTATAGAACGCGTTATTGCACGTTTGAGAAGCGGGGCTGTTTCTTCCTCGGCTTCGTCGGTATAGCCGTTCTCGATATCGTTTTGTTTTGCTATAGCAGCTGCTTCTTCGCGAGCCTTGCGAGCCCGCTCTTCCAGTATTTTTAGCTGGTTCTGCTTTTCGCTTATAGCGGGGCTTTCGCTTGGAGTAGGCTTGCTTTGAGCTTCTGCCGGATGCGACAGCAAGTTATCGAGTTCGGACAGGTCTTGTATGAGAACGTCATGTTCGCCGACTCCCATGTCACGCCCGATAATGCGGAAATGTTCGAGTTCTTCGAGCATTACTATGGCTGTATTCCGAGACATGCCGAATTCTTCCATAAGGATATCGACATTGACTACGTCGAAATCAACGATAACCTTTACGACTTCTCGTAATGTTACGTTGTTGCCACGACGATGTTTGACTTCGGGAACGGGAGGCGGCATGGCGGGTTCTAACGTACCCTGTGCAGCATCCTGTTGCGCTTGTTCAAACTGCTTGATGTATTCTTGCAGTTTTCGGGCGACAGGAGAGGCTGGCTCCGAGGGGACATCTTCGTCCATGTTTTCGTCATCGCGTTCATCATCGAATTCCTGCGTCGAATCGGTCGTTGGAGCATGATGTTGCTGCTGTTCGGCATTTTTCTTCGCATTAGCCCTTTTGATAAGCGCGTCGATGACGAAAATCGCAATGAATATCAGTAATGATTCCATTTAGGCTCCTTCGCTGTTTACTATCGCTCGGCGTTTTTGCAAATCCAGTTTCTTTTTTAGATTTCTTTTAATCAGCATTTCAGCAACAAATTCGCCAATCATATTTTATTTGCTTGCTTCCGGGGCGGAACCGATTTCACGCCTCATCTGCGTGTCGGCTTCGATGTTCTTGAGGTTGTAGTAGTCCATCACGCCGAGCTTTCCGTCGCGGAGGGCCGATGCCATGGCCATCGGAATTTGGGCTTCGGCTTCGACGAGCTTGGCCTTCATTTGCATCACCTTGGCCTTCATTTCTTGTTCGGCGGCGAATGCCATGGCGCGGCGTTCTTCGGCCTTGGCCTGTGCAATCTTCTTGTCGGCTTCGGCGCGGTCGGTTTCGAGGATAGCACCGATGTTTTGGCCCACATCAACGTCAGCGATGTCGATGGAGAGAATTTCGAATGCTGTACCGGCGTCAAGACCGGAGGCGAGCACTTTCTTGGAAATCATGTTCGGGTTTTCGAGAACTTCCTTGTGGCTCACTGCGGAACCGATGGAGCTGACGATGCCTTCGCCAACGCGGGCGATAACCGTTTCTTCGCCGGCACCGCCGACGAGTTTCTGGATGCTGGCGCGAACCGTAATGCGGGTAATGGCGTGGAGCTGGATACCGTCGAGAGCCACTGCGGAAACCTTCGGGGTCGTAATGACCTTCGGGTTCACGGACATCTGCACGGCTTCGAGCACGTTACGGCCTGCAAGGTCGATGGCGGCGGCTTCCTTGAAGTCTAGCTTGATGTTTGCCTTGTTGGCGGCGATGAGAGCCTGGATCACGCGGAGCACGTTACCGCGGGAGAGGTAGTGGGCTTCGAGCAAGTTCGTATCGACCGGGAGACCTGCCTTGCAGCTCAAAATGCGAGCTTCGACTATTACCTGGGGTGGCACCTTACGCAGACGCATACCGATGAGCTGGAAAATGCTCACGTTTGCCTTGGAGAACAAAGCCTGAAGCCAAAGGCTAAAGAATTTGCCGATGAAGGCGAGAATGACGATGACAACGATGGCTGCAATGATAATGCCAACAGTAAGAAGAGTATCCATTTGATTTTCTCCAGTTTGAGTTTCTTTGGTTAATATATATAATTTGCTTCAATGTATAAAAATTGTTCTGTCGAGCAACTTATTCTTCGTTAAAAAATTTTTCCTCAATTTTTTCATGAATCTGCCCGATGTAGATAAAGTAGGCAATCCATAATGCTCCTAGAATAATGATTGCAATACCACGTATAGTCAAAAATGAGGAAATCCAAATTATTGATAATACGATCATTGCTGGAATCATGAGATATCGAGCCCATGCTGTGGGGAAAAATGTCAGCTTTTTAGCGGTCTCAGTGCTAATATCTTTTTTAAAAAGGAACAAGATCAACAGACTGAATGGAATTCCTAATAAGCTAGGAAATGTTGGACAAATAAGGCCTAAAGAAAAATAGAAACCGTTATAATTATTTGACGAGGAGATGGAGTCTATAAGTGCAGCGCATAAATAAGATGCTAAAAAAGGTAATGCAGAAAGTAAAATGGATGCACCCATTGCTTGAAAAATGAATTTCTTTTGCTGAAACGGTCTCATTTTTTCCTCATGGAAGGTCCATTCCTCACCGCTCAGCACCCACCCATATATGCCCTTCTTGCACGGATTCGACTTTTACGCGCTGGCCGGCTTCGATGATTTCGCCGTGAGTTTGTACGTCAAAGAGCCTTGTTGAGCCATCCGGCATGGTAAAGCTTGCTTGACCCACGGGGCGGAGGAATGTTTTTGCTGTGCCGATGTCACCGACGGAAACGACTTGTACGTTTTCTGTGGGCGAGACTGCTGTTTCCATGTCGGTCTTGAGCATGGGGGTCCAGCCTTCGGGCAAAAGCGGGATGAGGTATTTGCTTGCTGCTATCGGGATGATGAGCGCTATGGCGGCGCTACTCAGGACAAATAATAGTCCGAATAGCCAGGGGGTTGCATCGAACGTTGTTTCGATGGTTTCGGGGACGTATTCGGGGATGTTTGTCGTATCGACACTCATGACTAGTGCTATGATCATGCAGATAATTCCGCCGATGCCGAACAGGAATGTGCCTGGCATGATGAATATCTCGACTAAGAATAAAATAACGCCAATCACAAGCAGGATTGCGGGGAAGTAGCCGTCGAGCTGCGGTGCAAATTGCCCGAAGAACACGATGCCGATAAGGATGATGCCAATGATGCCGAACATTCCAAAGCCGGGAGTCTTGAATTCAATGTAAAGTGCACCGAATCCGAGAATCAGCAGAAGTCCCGAGATGGCGGCGATGGCGCCTGCGATTTTTTCGCCGGTGTTCGTTTCGACTTCGCTCTTGCGTTCGATGGCGAGCTTGGTTTCAAAGTCTTCGCGGCTCTTGAATGTGCCCTTAGAAAATCCGAGTTCTTCGGCTTCCTTATCGGTCATGGTCAAGAGTTCACCTTCTTTCACGAGAATCTTGGGCGAACCCCAGAATTTCTTTTCGGCGCTGTCGAGAACGGCGAACTTTTTGCCTTCGATGATGAGCGTGGTGTCGCGTTCTGTAGCCGTGCCCTTGTCGAGCTTGGTAGTAAGTTCGAGCACTTCGAGTTCCGGAGTCACGAACGAGGAGGCCAACAGTTCGGGGTAGCCGTTGCGCTGGGCGAGGTTCCTGAATTTGGCACGGAGGGGGGATTGGATTTTTTCACCCACGATTTGCGGAGTGCCGTCGCCGCCTTGCACTATTGGAGCGCAGTCGCCGATGGTCGTGGCTTCGAGCATGTAGAGGCGCTTGCAGGCAAGCGCTATGAGCGAACCTGCGCTAATTGCCTTTTTCTTGACGAGCGCGATTGTCTCGGCGCCCTTGACTGCCATGATGGTATCGACGAGGTCGAACGCTGCATCGAGGCGACCGCCGAACGTGTTGATTTCAAAGACGATGTAATCAGGTTTTTTATTAAGAGCTTCACCGATCGCACGGGCGCAGAATTCATACATGGTCGGGTCTACGTCGCCTTCCAGTTTAATCCAAACGGCTTGCTTTTTCGGAGCTTCGATTTCGGCTGCTTTGGAAGTTGCTGTGTCTTTTGTAACGGAATCGATTGTCGCGATTTCAGCTGCAAATGTAAATAAAAATAGAAATGTTAAAAGGAAAAGCAATTTTGATAAGATTTTCATATCGTCAATGTATAAAGATTTGTTTTGTATTGAACAGTTTTTGTGAAAAAAAACACGATTTTCTCAAAAAGGGGTTTAAAACTTGTTTTTTTTGGGGAAAATATCTGCTGTTTTTCTTTGCAAAATGTATAATATACCTTGGAATCTTACGAAATACTTATGAACAATAATTTCTTCAAAAGAAACTTAATAGTATCGTTACTCTTAGTTGCTTTCTTGTTTATTGCGACAAACGTTTCCTTTTTGTATATCAACAGAAACGCTATTGATGATAGTTGGGACTCTCTTGAAGAGGTGGCCTATGCTTCCGAAGCGAAGATGGGTTTTTTAGGCCGGTCGCTTTTAAGTGCTTTATCCAATATCTCGACGGTGGTTGGGATGGAAGAGAATCTGCTTTCTGAAAGCATGGTGCGAATGATTCGTGGTTCGCGAATAGGCCCTTTGGTGTCTGCGGCTCGCTTGTATTTGCCAGATGGACATATCATAGCCGACCAAGGCGTTGTTTTTGACTCTTCTTATATACAGCACTACAATTCGATTGTTTCTTCGAAACCTTATATTTCGAAGGTCGGGCGTGATGTCGTTCGTTCCGAAAATATAGTGTTTGAACAATTTGTTCCTGTCCGTCGTAGGGGTGAAGTTGTTGCTATGCTTTCGGCAGTCTCCGAACTAAAGCCGTTGTATAGTTATGTGGCGACAAATGCTTTCAAGGGAAGGGCTTCGTTAATCGTTGTGGATCGCCGAGACGGATCGTTTGTTGTTGAAAAAACGGGAAAATGGAGAAATTTCAATGGCTTTGTAAGGACGATCCAGCCGAAAAACGGGTATTCCTTGGATGAATGGGCGGCCAATGTAATGAAGGGCGAACAGTCTCATTTGGCTTATGGGGAAAAATCTTCGGATGAATCAAAGCTGTTGGTGTCGCTTCCGCTGTTCGGTGGTTCCTGGTCTTTGATTTTGTATGTCAATGAAAATATTGCTTTTGCACGAGTGGATAAAATCCGGAAATTCTATATAGCGATTTCTGCGATAGAGCTTTTTGTTATTCTTTTGTATCTGCTTAAAATCATGTGGAATGCCCGCCGCATGGTCGAAGCGGAGAGTGGCGAATATTCCGAAATTGCAGACGCTTTGAGCGAAACGTACGAGTGCATTTTCTATGTGAATATTTTGGACGATTCGTTTGATTCGTTCCATGCCGAAAAACTGATGCACAAGTTGCATGAATCGGTTAATGGGCGGGATTTCTTCTTTGAATCTATCGCGAGCTTGCGGAGCAATCTTCATGAGGATGATCTTGAAATTGTAATGCACTTTATGGAAAAGGGGGCATTCCTCCAGCGTTTGGAAGAAAGTCCGAGTGCTGCGGTTGAATATAGGCTTATCATTGATGGTGTACCGCAATACTACAGGATGAAGGCGATTAAATCCCGCAAGGATGAAAACCATGTTATTGTGGCTGTTGAAAATATCGATTCCGAAGTCAATAAAGCGGTTGCCCAGCGCCAGGAAATGGATCGCAACAACAGGGTGATTGAATCGCTTGCTTCGGACTTTGACTTTGTGAACTACGTAACGCTTGGCGATGATGCCTTGTCGGATGTCGTGGTGACTTACCGCGCTAGTTCTGTACTGTTAAAGGCTATTCCAGGATGGTCTTCAGAAAAGATTTTTGCAAAGCGAATGGATTTGCTGTTAAAGTATTTGGTTTGTGATTCTAATAAGCTCCAGTTCCGTGAACAGACAAATCGTGAATATCTTGTCAGGACTTTGAAAACCGAGCCTGTTATCCATGTTAATTTCAAGATAAAACTTGATGACAAGGAAATTTTCTACCAGATGAAGGTTATTGCCGATAAGGATGATGTCGGCAACCTCAAGGGCATTGTTTTTGGTTTACATTGCGTCGATGACGAAATCAAGAAACAGATGGAAATCCAGTCGAACTTGAAGCAGAATCTTGAAATTATCGATATCCTTTCGGAAGATTATTCATCGCTCTTCTATTTCAATCTTGCTGACGGAACGAACGGAGTGCTTGCGGTTCGTGAAGATATCAGAAATGCTTTAAGCAACCAGTTTGCCACGTATGAAAAGCTTGAGGATGTGTTCACGGCTTTTGTCTTGAATTTGGCTCATCCAGATGATCGCGAAAGGCTTATCGGGCTTGCCTCAAGAGATGTGGTGGCCGCAAAGCTTATGCATCAGAAGCGCTTGACGATCGTGTTTAGGCGACTCTATGGAACTGAATACAAGTACACGCGCCTTGTGTTTGCAAAGGCCGAAGCTGTTGATGATCCTCCGAAGCTTATCGCCGTTGGTTTTGTCGAGGTGGATGCTCAGTATCGCGCTGAAACGGAACATCAGGAAAATATTGACCGCATCATGAGCCTTTCGGATCAGTTCGAAACGGTATTCGATGTCAATATCGATACGGGATTGTTCAGCGTCTCGTTGAATGGTGGAAAGTTTAACGATGTTGTCGATAAAAATACCGGCGAAGGGATAGACTTCTTTAAGAATCGAATCGATGATATTCGAAAAGTTGTTTATCAGGATGATCAAGAACCGATTTTGCAGATGCTAAATCGTGATGTTGTTATAGCTCGCTTGCAACACGAAAATTCGTTCTTCCAGGATTACCGACGCATAACGACTGAAGGACTCAAGTGGTATCGCATGAAGGTGACCAAGATGGGTGACTGGTCCAAGTCCCATCGTGTGCTTGTCGGGCTGTTTAACAATGATGCTGTTTATCGCAAGGAAATGGCTCAACAGGAGGCGCTTGAACAGGCGCTTGAAATGGCGAAGTCAGCGTCCCGTGCAAAGACGATGTTCCTCAACAATATGAGTCATGATATCCGTACTCCGATGAACGCTATTATTGGCTATACGGAACTTGCGACAATGCATATTGGCAACAAGGACTTGGTCAAGAATTTCCTTGGAAAAATTGAGCTTTCGTCGAACCACTTGCTTTCGCTGATTAACGATGTGCTTGACATGAGCCGTATTGAATCGGGCAAGCTGAATTTGAATGAAAAGTCGGAATATATTCCAGAAATAATCCATACGCTTAAAGACATTGTGCAAGCGGATATCAATGCGAAGAATTTGCAGTTCTATGCCAATAGCGTTGGGATACATAATGAATATGTTGTCTGTGATAGACTCCGTTTGAATCAGGTTCTTTTGAATGTGATTTCTAACGCAATCAAGTACACTCCGAGTGGTGGCTCTATTTGGTTCACTGTCGAACAGAAGGTGTGCGAAGAATCGGGTGTTGGCGCCTATGAGTTTAGAATTAGGGACTCGGGCATCGGCATGAGCGAAGACTTCTTGCCCAAGATTTTCGATGCGTTTACAAGAGTGAATTCGTCGACCGTTTCTGGAATTCAGGGAACGGGACTTGGCATGGCGATTACGAAGAATATCGTCGATATGATGGGTGGCTCCATTGATATTAAAAGCAAGGTGGACGAAGGTACAGATGTTGTCTTGAACTTTAAGTTCAAGTTGGCGGACACAACGCTGGAACTGACTCACGTGAAGGAACTGGAAGGCAAGAAACTTTTGGTTGTTGATGATGACGCCGATAGTCTAAAGAGCGTTCCGCAAATCTTTAGCGCTTTGGGCGTTGAAGTGGATTGCTGCTATTCTGGTGCCGAGGTTTTGGAAAAAGTCAAAGAGGCTAAGTCCAAGGGCTTTGCGTATGATGCGTTCCTTGTGGATTGGCGCATGCCGGATATGGATGGCTTGAAGACGACGACCCGCCTTCGCGAAGAACTTGGAAATGACATTCTTGTCATTGTGATGTCTGCTTATGAATGGTCGGATATCGAGGACATGGCTCTTAGAGTGGGTATCCGTAATTTTATGAGCAAGCCCGTGTTCCCGTCGGATGCAAAGGAAACTTTGTTGCAAAGTTTTGGACTCTCGCATGCCGATAAGCCTGTGTTAGACCGGAAGGTTGATTTTAACGGCAAGAAGGTTTTGCTCGTGGATGATAATGAGCTGAACCGCGAAATTGCTGAAGAAATCTTGGAGGATTGCGGTATTCAGGTGGCTACGGCTTGCGATGGCGCGAAAGCTGTGGAATACATGAAGAATGTAAAGCCCGGCGAAGGTGACCTG
>JAEEGJ010015661.1_pt1 | contig 17623 bp, 18 predicted proteins | sample 8958761 | NCBI WGS metagenome assembly JAEEGJ01 (sample SAMN16246546, study PRJNA631951) | gut metagenome | biome: gut microbiome; feature: rumen; material: RS-attached | host: Bos | place: Iran: Karaj | collected 2018-10 | reverse complement strand
CACAAGGGCCTAAGAAATACCGGCAGACAGAGCCATAGAGTCAGCACCACCACCAGCAGACAGAGCCTGGAATGATCCGATCATACCGAGCACAGTACCGAACAGAGCGGTCAGGGTACCCAGAGAAACGATGGTAGCAACCATCGGCATGTTCATCTGAAGGGTAGGCATCTCCAGCTGGGTAGCCTCCTCGTGAGCCTGCTGGATCTTGGCGATCTTGGCAGCCTTCTTCATGTTGCTCTCGCTCTCAACACTCTGATACATGTTGATAGAAGCCAGCACGACGTTAGCTACAGAACCCTGCATCTTGTTGCACAGATCCTTAGCCTTTGAGAAATCCTGGTTCTTGATGGCAGCCTTCACCTCAGCAGTGAACTTAGCCAGATTCATCTTACCAGAAGCAGTCTTGATAGCGAAGAAACGCTCGATACCCAGACAGATAACGGTGAAGAGCAGGGTGAGGATCAGACCTACTACGAAACCTCCCTTATACACTGTACCAAGCAGGTTTGCGGGATGTCCGCTACGGTCGCCACCGATGAAGTTGTCGGGGTTACCCATTACGAAGTACCATACACTGTAACCTGCGATAGCGCAAATCAAAAGGATAATCCATGCAGCTTTAACACCCTGGAAGCCCGAATTCTTTTTGGCTGGGGCTGCAGCCTTTGTTGTTGTTGCCATAAATGTAATTTTTTAATTTTTTAGTTATTAAATAAATTGAATTATTAAATATTTCACGTAATATTCCGCAAAGATAAGCAATTCAAGTGTACTAAACGCCTAATTAAGAACTTTTAACCTGATATTTCTCAATTTTTACCTTAATTGGGCCAATACGTCCTTAATACGACGCATTGCTTCGATGATGTTGTCATCACTTGTGGCGTAACTCATGCGGAAGCATTCTGGGTCGCCGAAGGCGTCGCCACCCACCGTTGCCACGTGTCCCTTTTCGAGCAGATACATGGCGAAATCGGTAGAGTTCCCGATGGTTTCGCCATCAGGCGTCTTCTTGCCGAAGAACGACGAACACTTGGGGAACAGGTAGAAGGCACCCTCAGGGACGTTGACTTCCAGTCCCGGGATGTCCTTAGCCAGTTTTACGATGAGGTCGCGACGGCGCTCAAAGGCCTGACGCATCTCCTCGACACACTCCTGACTGGCGGTATAGGCATACTCAGCAGCCTTCTGGCTGACGGAGCACGGTCCGCTGGTGTACTGTCCCTGCAGTTTGTTGCAGCCCTTGACAATCCACTCCGGAGCGGCAATATAGCCGATGCGCCAGCCCGTCATAGCATAGGCTTTCGACACACCATTGACAATGATGCTGCGTTCCTTCATGCCCTCGAACTGTGCGATGCTCTCGTGTTTGCCGATATAGTTGATGTGCTCGTAGATTTCGTCTGCGAGTACAAACAAGTCGTCGTGACTCAGAATGACCTTCGCCAGGGCTTCCAGCTCGCTCTTCGAATAGACGCTACCCGTAGGGTTGCTGGGCGAGCAGAGAATGAGCAGGCGGGTCTTGGGGGTGATGGCAGCCTCTAACTGCTGGGCTGTCATCTTGAAGTTCTGTTCGAACCCTGCCTCCACAATGACAGGGTTTCCGCCGGCCAGCAGTACCATCTGGGGATAGCTGACCCAATAGGGAGCAGGGATGATGACCTCGTCGCCCGGATTGACCAGTGCCATCACGGTGTTGCAGACGCTCTGCTTGGCACCGTTCGACACCAGAATCTCTGCTGGCGTGTAGTGCAGGTGATTCTCGCGTTCCAGTTTACGGGCAATAGCCTGACGCAGGTCAGGGTAGCCGGGAACGGGCGAATATTTCGAGTAGTTCTCGTCGATGGCCAGCTTGGCAGCCTGTTTGATGTGGTCGGGGGTATTGAAGTCGGGTTCACCGACGCTCATGTTGATGACGTCGATTCCCTGGGCTTTCATTTCAGAACTCTTCTGCGACATAGCCAGCGTTGCCGATGGTGCCAGTCGCTGCAAACGGTCAGATAATTGTGCCATAATTAATGCTTAGTGTATGAATTTGGCTACAAAAGTACGCATTTTATTCTTTTTCGACGAATAATCGTGTCACTTTTTTACTTTTTTAATCATCGTGATGACGTTGCCGCATTGTAGCGGCTTTGTTCCTATTTCAAGTGCAACGTGTGACCCATGCGGTCCTTCTTGGTCTTCAGGTAGCGCAGGTTGTATTCGTTGGGCGTAATCTCGATGGGGACGTTCTCCACGATTTCCAGTCCGTAGGCCTCCAGACCCACGCGCTTGACGGGATTGTTCGACATCAGCCGCATCTTCTGAACACCCAGCATGCGCAGAATCTGGGCACCACAGCCGTAGTCGCGTTCGTCAGCCTTGAAGCCCAAGCACAGGTTGGCATCGACGGTGTCGTAGCCCTCCTCCTGCAGCTTATAGGCTGCCAGCTTGTTCATGAGTCCGATGCCGCGTCCTTCCTGTTGCATGTAGACGATGACACCCTTGCCCTCCTGTTCAATCATCTGCATGGACTTGTGCAACTGTTCGCCACAGTCGCAGCGCTTCGAGCCGAGGATGTCGCCTGTGGCACACGATGAGTGGACGCGTACCAGGATGGGTTCGTCCTCCTTCCATTCGCCCTTGATGAGTGCGAAATGCTCCTGGCCGTTGCTCTTCTGCTTGAACGGTATCATGCGGAAGTGTCCGTACTCCGTAGGCATGTCGACCTCTTCACCCTCTTCGACAATGCTTTCCTTGCGCAGACGGTAGGCTATCATGTCCTTGATGGTGATAATCTTCAGATCGTGCTGCTTGGCGAAGACCATCAGCTGGGGCATACGGGCCATCGTGCCGTCGTCGTTCATAATCTCGATAAGGGCACCGGCAGGGTATAGTCCTGTCAGCTTACACAGGTCGATGGCGGCCTCAGTATGGCCTGAACGGCGCAGCACACCATTGTCCTGGGCATACAGCGGACTGATATGACCTGGTCGTCCGAAGGTCTTGGCAGTCGACGCAGGGTCGGCCAATGCACGGATGGTGGCAGCACGGTCGTGTGCCGAGACCCCTGTCGTGCAGCCTTCTATCTTGTCGATGGTGACAGTGAAGGGAGTTCCCAACAGCGACGTGTTGTCCTGCACCTGGTGGGGCAGGTCCAGTTCTGCGGCGCGGCTGATGGTGACGGGTGCACACAGCACGCCGCGGGCATTCTTTAGCATGAAATTCACCATTTCGGGGGTGATCTTCTCAGCCGCACATATCAGGTCGCCTTCATTCTCGCGGTCTTCATCGTCCACGACAATGACGAACTTGCCTTCCTTGAAGTCGGCTAATGCCTCATCAATCGTATTCAGTTTGATTTCTTCCATATCTATAGTCTTTTCACTTAACTCTTACTTCTTACTTCTTACTCGGCGCAGCCGACACCTCTTCCTTCTTCCTTCTTACCTCTTCACATGTACCTTATTATATATTAAGAGGTGACAGTGAGGCTGCCTTCCGACTGTATATTACCCAAGTCGATGATTCTGGGGATGAGCTTCTCGTTTACGCGGGTGATAGCCTGCAGGTCGCGGTAGAGACGGATGCGGAAGCGTATCATGCGGAAATAGAAGAAGATGCCCGTAGGCAGGAACAGTCCCGTAACGGCGTTCAGCCACTTGCGGCGGAACGGGCGGGTATGGGCATGTGTCGCGATGACAGGGAACTGGTTCAGCTTCGTCAGCACGTAGTTGTTTTTCGTGTACGACAGGTCCTCGATAGCCGTCTCCAGGGCGTTGTTGATTCCCTCGATTTCGTGATCGTCGCCAGGACGGAAGAATACCTTGATGGGATTCGGCCAGCGCAGCAGGTGGTGCAGCTTGGTATAGCTGTCGATATCGAGGCTGACGCCCTGCAGCAGGTCGGCATCCGTCAGGTACTTTGGGTCGCTGATAATCACCTCCTTGCGGGTGATGTAACGCTTCTGGCGCAGTCCCAGCATGCGGCTGAATATCTGCTTGTACAGGTCGATGTTGAAGACTACCGAGTCGTTGTTGGCCTTATAGGTGAAGAAACACGCGATGGGCGTCAGTACAGCCGTTCCCAGCAGTTTGCCGAACCATACCGTCCAGTTGTCGTCGCGCGCCATCTTCATACCCGTGTTGTCGAGGATGTAGAACACGATGAATACCAGCACGCTGATAATCACCGGAACACCCAGTCCGCCCTTTCGGATGATGGCTCCCAAAGGTGCGCCGATGAAGAAGAAGATAAGGCACGACAGCGACAGCGTCACCTTGTTGATGGCTTCCATCTGGTGCATGCGGTCCTCACGGTTCAGCTGGTACGAGTAGTCAGCCTTGAACTCCATATCGCTGAGGGCCATCTGTGCCTCGTTGGCCGCCAGGCTGATGACCTCCTGTTTCTTGTCGTTGCTCAGCTTGATAAACAGCGAGTCGATATTGGTCTTGTCGCTGAGACCCTCTTTGATGGCGCGTAGCGAGTCCTTCTTTTCCAGCGCTGGTCGGTAGAGTGTCATGCGCTGGGCGTCGGCATAGAAATGGCGACCCACCGAGTCGTTGAATTCCCGGATGGAGTCGAGGTCGTGCAGAATCTTGGTCATGCTTTTGGCACGGGCGTCAGTCGAGATGCCACCCATCTCCACCATGTTGAAGTCGCCGTCGAAGTCGAGCACGATGCGCTTTGTCGAGAATGTTTCGCGACGGTATGGGACGTTGGCTGTCACACCCAGTCCTGACTGGCGCATGTTTTCAAACCATTCGCCATTATACAGCGTCAGCAACAGGTGCTTCTTCTCAGCCGTTGACTGCAGGTGACCTGAGTCGGCCAGAATGACGGCAGCATCCTCATAGCTGCCGTTCATGCGGTAAATCATGATGCCGTAGAGCGTACCCGTCTTCAGGTCTTTCTTCTGCACATACAGGTTCGAGTCGGGTATGCCGTCGTAGAAGATACCCTCTGGAATCTCCAGTTCCGGACTCTTCTGTTTCATCGAGATGAGCAGCTGGCGGAACGAGACAAAGGCCTTCGGACCTACTACTTCCTGGAAGAAGAACGACATAGCGGCAATCAGGGTTGTGATGACGATGAGTGACCTCATGGCCTGCATCAGCGAGATGCCTGCCGCCTTGATGGCTGTCAGCTCCGAGCTTTCACCTAAGTTGCCGAAAGCAATGAGCGACGACAGCAGGATGGCCAGTGGGAATGCCTGTGGCATGAGCATCAGTCCCATGTACCAGAAGAACTGCGCCATCACCTCCAGTGAGAGTCCTTTACCTATCAGTTCGTCAACGTATCGCCACAGGAACTGCATCATCAGCACAAATTGGCAGATGAAGAAGGTGGCAAAGAAAAGAAGGCCAAATTGTTTGGCGATGAATATGTCTAATTTCTTGATGCGCAGCATACTTTATTTACTTCACAGACCGCTGACACGGTGCAGACGCTCCAGGTTCTCGTCCCAGATGCCGCGCAGATCCTGTGCCTCGTCGTCGTCCGACGCATAGTCTGTTATCAGCAGGGTCAAGTGTCCTGTGATGTCGCTTTTCTCGATACGCATCTCCCAGATGGCTTCGGGGGTGTCCTCATGGTAGTCCCACAGCAGTCTGATGTGGTTGTACTTCTCTTTTTCCAAGATGCGCGACTGTTTGGTGTCACGTTCCGTCCAAGGGTGTCCCCATGTGAAGGTCATCATATCGTCTTCTTCCGTCACTTTGTCGGCCAGCCATTTCTGCAGGCCCGATGCGTTACTTATCATGTCCCATACAATCCTTGGCGATTGTGTCGACAGCGGATATTCGAATGTCAGTTTCTGCATAGTTTTATTCTGTTAGCAAGTGTTATGTTTCTTTTGATGGTGCAAAAATACGAAAAAATATCAGATTATGAAAGTTTTTTCGTAAAAAGTTTGTGTAATTAAAAGATTTATATTACCTTTGCAGGCGATTTTAAGGGACTTGCCCCATAATTGCAAGGAAATGGCGGGGTAGCTCAGCTGGTTAGAGCGTCGGATTCATAATCCGGAGGTCGAGGGTTCGGGTCCCCCTCCCGCTACGAAGAACGTCCTGCAGATGTACATTTGCAGGACGTTCTTTTTTTGTTTGTGTAGCCGTAGGGTAGGCTACAGGGCCCCCCGGCTTAATCGTCGGGATTGCCCTTGTAGTGGAACGGCTGAATGTCAGGAGTAGTACCCAGGTCCTCTGGCACTCCAACGGTTCGGATGAGTTTCTTGCCGTAGTCACCACGCACAGCTCCCGTATTCATCAGCAGGTCGGAATACTTGATGGTGGGGAATACCACACCAAAGATACCTACACCCACGCGAACGCCCTCAGGATGGGTGTTGTTGGTGATGCGGGCCGTCTTGAAGAAGGTGTGCGGATAGATGTCCAGACGGTTCAGCTTCTTGTAGGTTTTCCACATGTCCGGATGGGTCTTTGTGGTGTCGGCATGTGTGAACACGCGTCCGATGTTGCCCACGTAGTCGTCGATGGCATCGCTCTCAATACTGTCGCTGGCCTGCAGACATTCGTGGATGTTGTCTTCCATCTGCCAAATCATCTGGCTGTCGGTAGGCCGTGAGATAGCGGCAATGATGAGCAGGATGATGGCTATGGCACAAAAGATGATAGCCTTTCCGAGACAACTGTGGGTAAACTCTGATGAAGTACTCTGTTTCTTGTACGTACTGGGGTTGAATTGTTCCATAACTCTTAACTATTATCTCTTAACTCTTAATTCTTAATTGCCGTCAGGCGACAATTCTTAATTCTTAATTCTTAACTCTATAAATGGTCGTGAAGCAGGTTCATGAATTCCTGACGGGTCTTGGCCTGATTGAAGGCACCGCTGAACTCGCTGGTAGTCGTGATGCTGTTCTGCTTTTCCACGCCACGCATCTGCATGCACATGTGACGGGCTTCGACAACGACCATCACACCCAGCGGGCGCAGGGTCTGTTCGATACACTCCTTGATTTGCAGCGTCATGCGCTCCTGTACCTGAAGCCTGTGGCTGTAGATGTCTACCACGCGGGCTATCTTCGACAGTCCTGTGATGTAGCCGTTGGGGATATACGCCACGTGGGCCTTGCCGTAGAAGGGCAGCATGTGGTGTTCACATAGCGAGAAGAAGTCGATGTCCTTGACGATGACCATCTGACTGTAGTTCTCCTTGAACAGGGCACCGCGCAGCACCTCATGGGCATCCTGTTCGTAGCCCTGCGTCAGGAACTGCATAGCCTTGGCCACGCGCATAGGGGTTTTCAGCAGTCCCTCGCGTGTAGGGTCTTCACCCATCAGTTGCAGAATCCGCCGATAGTGGTCGGCCAACTCTTCGAGTCCTTCGCGGTATGTTTCGTTATCCGCCATCACTTTTTCACTGTTTGCTGTTTCACTGTTTTGCTTTTCACCTCTCTCAGTATGCTACTGTGATTTTCCCCTTGACGATGGTCGCTTGTGAGTATCCCATCTTCCTCAGGCTCTGCAGCATCTGGTGAGCTTCTTCGTAGGTACGGTAGTTGCCGATGCGACAAATCCATCGCGGCGAGTAGAAATGAACGTACACAGGTACTTCGGGGAAGTTGGCCTTGATGTCGTTGCCCACCTGCTCTGCCTGCTGACGGTCCTTGCGCGAGTTGCCGCCGGCAAAGGCCTGAACGCGATAACCGTTGACCTTATAGCCGCGCATGATTTTCTTGGTATTGTCAACGGGAGCCGGAGTCTCAGCGGGAGCGTCGGGAGAACTGGAAGAACTAGAGGCACTAGATGAACTAGAAGCACTAGAGGAACTAGAGGAACTAGAAGCACTAGAAGCACTAGATGAACCAGAGGCGCTAGAAGGAGTGGTGGAAGCGTTCGCATTGCCCGTGGCACTGCTGTTCGTCGCTGCCGCCGTACTCGTTGCCCCTCTGTTGCCCAGCAGGGCGTTGTTCACCAGGTAGTCGATGTCGGCAGCATGACGGATGGTCACCGTACCCTGTCCGGCCTTATGCTGTTGCAGGCGCTGGGTATAGTCCTGTGCAGATAATGGTAAAAAAGTAAAAAGGCAAAAGGGTAAAACCATGAGAACCTTTTTAAATTTTGAATCATTTGAAATAGTCATCATCATGTTTTGTTGTTTTTTACTTCTAACCTTCTTACTTTCTTACCTTCTTACACCTATTCTTATTTCTTCCACGCGTCAATGATGCCCTTGAAGTCGGCACACTTCAGCGAGGCACCGCCGATGAGACCACCGTCGATGTCGGGCTTTGCAAACAGCTCGGGGGCGTTGCTGGCCTTGCACGAACCACCATAGAGGATGGTGGTGTCGTCGGCCACAGCCTGTCCGTACTTCTCTGCGATGATTGAGCGGATGTATGCGTGAATCTCCTCAGCCTGCTCGGCGGTAGCGGTCTTGCCAGTACCGATGGCCCAGATGGGTTCGTAGGCGATGACGATCTTGCGGAAGTCCTCCTCGCTGAGGTTGAATACGCTGCCTTCGAGCTCGGCCTTGACGACCTCGTTCTGCTTGCCGGCCTCGCGCTCTGCCAGGCTCTCGCCGATGCAGAAGATGACCTTCAGGTCGTTCTTCTGTGCCAGCAGCACCTTCTCCTTCAGAATCTCGGGAGTCTCCTTGTAGTATTCACGACGCTCTGAGTGACCCAGGATGACATACTGTGCACCCGTTGACTTCACCATCTCGGCGCTCACCTCACCGGTAAAGGCACCTTTCTCCTTGTCGGCGCAGTTCTCAGCACCCAGACCGATGATGTCCTGGTCGAGGAACTGTGCGATGCTGGCAAGGTGGATGAACGGTGTGCAGATGACCACACCACAGTTGGGCTTGTCAGCCTTCAAAGTCTCGTTGAGCTCCTTTGCAAGAGCGATACCGTCCTGGAGATTCATGTTCATCTTCCAGTTTCCTGCTACAATTTTTTTTCTCATTGTTCTTTTTTATTATTATAATGGTTTAACCTAACTTCTTACATCTTCCATCTTCCTTCTTACTTGCCTTCAGGCAACACCTCTTACTTCTTACTTCTTAATTTGTATACCTTGTACATCGCCCACAGACGGTCTATGATGGCCAGCACCGCCAGCGGCAGCACGTACCACAGCAGAATGACCAGAATCTTGCCCGGCACGCTGTCCTGCGGCATCTTGCCGATTGCCGCCTGTTCCAGCGACCCACGCAGCTGAGGCTCGTCGGGCAGTCGGTTGTGGCTCCACTTGCGTATCACCGTACCCTGCTTCAGCAGCAGCAGTCCCGGATTGCTGCGGATGATGGTCTTCAGCGTTGTCTCGTCGGTCTGACAGAACGGATATTCCGCTCCCGTGCGCTCTCGCCAGCCATTCATGCCCTTCTCGCCACTGGCTGTCAGGCAGTAGAACCCGCAGCCGTTGTCCTCGGCATACTCGTACACCTGGTTAATCTGGTCGAGCTGGCTGTCATCGGCATCCTGCAGCTGTGGCGATATCAGCAGGAACGTGTAGCCCTTGGCATTCAGCACCGAGTCGGTGATGTCCTCGCCGTCGCTGACCCTCATCAGCGAGAAGTCGTGGATGGGCGGCACGTAGCCTCTGCTCAGCTGCACCGTTTTCGAGTCGACGAACGTCCATGTGGAGTCAGGATAGTTCTCCGTGGTGAACTCCTTCTTGACGCCGTCCTTCTCCAGTATGAAAGTTGTCTCAAACTGCGGCTGTTCTGCGTCCTCTGGCGTCTCCATACCCTTGCGGATGTCTGCCCCGATGTGATATGGGCGGAAGTCGAAGTAGGGTAGGTCGTACAGCGACCATCCTGACACCACCAGTATGAATACTGCCGTGTAGTTGATGACAATCCATTGGTTGCTCTTCGACACCATTCGCAGCATGTCCAGCGGGTAGCGGGCTACCGTGATGGCACATGCCAGCAACAGCACGTTTTTCCAGAATGTCTGCCAGTTGGTGAGCACGATGGCGTCACCAAAACATCCGCAGTCGCTGATGGGGTTGGCCACTGCCAGCCACAGCGTTATCGCCGTCATGACCGTCATCAGCAGCAGTATCAGCTTCGTGGTCAGTCTGCGCCTGATGGCAAACAACAGGCAGATGCCCAGTCCGAATTCCACTGCCGACAGGAGCACCGAGGCTCCCAGTGTCATGAAGTCTGGCACCAGCTGCTTCACATGCAGCGCGTCCAGATAGTCGACAATCTTATATTTCGTTCCCAGCGGGTCGACGGCCTTCACGAATCCAGACAGGATCAGCGTCACCGCCAGCACCACTCGGGCTATATTTACAACAACCTTTCTCACCCCTACCTCTTCCTTCTTACCTCTTCCTTGCCGTCAGGCAACACCTCTTACTTCTTCCTTCTTACTTCTTACTTCTTCAGCTTGATGGCTCCGAACACGGCATAGTTGATGATATCCATGTAGTTCGAGTCGATGCCCTCGCTCACCAGCGTCTCGCCGCCCAGGTTCTCAATCTCCTTGATGCGCTCTATCTTGGTCAGGATGAAGTCCGTGTACGAGCTCACGCGCATGCCGCGCCAAGCCTCGTCGTAGTCGTGATTCTTGCGTTTCATCAGCTCCAGGGCCTCGTTGGCATACTTGTCATACAGCGCCATAGCCTCGTCCACGGTGATGTCCACCGTGTCGCTGAAGCCGTTGTAAATCTGGATGAGTCCTACTATACCATAATTAATAAGGGCGATGAATTCCGGACGGATGCCCTCACCCACCAGCGACTCCTTCTTGATTTCCAGCGAACGGATGCGCTTGGCCTTGATGAACAGCTGGTCGGTCAGCGACGACGGGCGCAGGATGCGCCACGAAGCCCCATAGTCGTGGAGCTTTTTCTCGAACAGCGTACGGCATTCCGTGATGGTCTGTTCAAACTGGCGATTGGTATTCACTTCATTTGTGTCCATAAATCGCGTGCAAAATTACAAAATTGTTGGCAAAACACCAAATTTATCTTCATTTATTTTACATTTTGCCATGCTGGCCATTCCCCTGCTCATCGTGAAGCAGGAAGACCGCTCGGTTCTTCACTCACTTAATCACGACCTTGTTGCCGTTGTAGATGTAAAATCCAAATTTATTTGGTTTTTCATTCGATTTAATCAACTTTCTCACGCTCAGAAATGAAAATTTATTCTCATTTCCTTCGCTTAATCGAAATTTTGCACTATCTTTGCAGCAATGTTTGAAAAGGAAATCAAGGAATACGAAGACATCCGACGGGAATATCAGGAGAAGATTGCCGACAGGATGGGACGTGAGCAGTGGATGGAATACAGCGAAATCCTGTTCTCTGCGCACTCTTGTGCCATTGAGGGCAATTCGTTTACCGTCGACGACACGCGTATTCTTCGTGAACAAGGTATGGCCATGATTCCTGTGGGACGCTCGTTGCTGGAATGTACCGAAATGAGCGACCATTTCCGTGCCTTCGACTATATGGTAGGCCATTTGGATCATCCTTTCGACGAGGCACTGCTGAAAGAGGTAAACCGCTTGGTCACAGAACATACTTTAAGCTATCGTGCCCCAGAAGCCATTGCTGGTGAGTATACTACCGAGGATATGGCTGCAGGAGACACCGTCTTTGGCGACCACGAGAAACTGATTGCCCGTGTGCCCAATCTGATGACATCGACACAAAAAGCACTTGACGACGGACAGCACCCGATGGTTGTTGCCGCTAAGTGGCACGGCTATTACGAATATCTGCATCCCTTCCGTGACGGCAATGGTCGTACAGGACGCCTGCTCTCGAACTTCATCCTGCTTCGTGCCGGCCATCCCCTGCTCATTGTGAAGCTGGAAGACCGCTCTGCCTACATCTCAGCCCTGAAACAGATTCGTGCTGAGGGTTCGGACGAGTGTTTAATATCGTTCTTTTTCAAGACCGCTATCGGACGCATGAAGGACGAAATGGCCCAGAAGCATAAGAACTCCCTGCCCATAGTCTTCTTCTGATTCCTCATTCCTCACTTAATCACAAGCCTTCTTTTACCTTAAGGTGAAAAGTGTGGCAATGCAATGTGAAATCACTTTTTCTGTATTTTTTGCCAAATTTTTATTTTTTGTTTCTTCATGAACATTTCTATATTTTTGTTTTTTTTTCTCAATAATTTGGATTATTCAGAAAAAGTTTGTATCTTTGCACCGTCAGAATGTCGTCAGAGGGCGCGAAACAATTGCTTTCATAGCAATATTCAAGCTGGACCTTTCTGACCTTTATACGAGGACATAGCCCACAAGGTTATGTCTTCAGCTTTTCTATCACGTCGTTGAGTGCACACCGGAACCGGGCTTTGTGTTACATCTACGCTCGCAAAAACTCAACCTTCCTACGATTACCTGATGACCTGACGGCAAAGTGGAGCCAGTAGGTGCCCTTGGGCGAACGCTCTAACAGGAGTTCGTCGAAGTCCTCCTGCGACTCGTCGCTGATGTCGAGCAGGATGGTGGCGTAGCGCACCAGTTGCTCGATGCCTGCCACGCGGATGTCTGCGGCGCAACCTGTCAAGTGGTTCGAGCCTTTCACGCCGCCAACGGCAGCATTCACCTGCGGAGACCGATAGCCAGAGTTGATGACTATGGGGTCATCACCCTCGCCATAGCGCTTGTTCCACTCACTTCTCAGCATCTCTAACCAGCCGCAGAGGCGCTTCAAGTTCTCAATATGTACGTGCGAAGGGATATTTCCATCAGGAGTTCTTGCACTTGTTTTGCAGAGCTCCCCCAGCGTAAAGTGCTGGGAGAGTTGTGCCTGCTTGTTAATACTTACTTCTGTCATAATCTTCAATTCTCAACTTTCAATTTTCTACTTTCAATTCTCTACTTTCAATTCTCAATTATCCTTATGCAACTGCGCAACTGTGCAACTGCGTAACTGCGTGGCAGGGACGAAGCCCTGCCCGCAGTCCACTTCAAATCATCACAGCCCCAGTCTTCTTGTACTTAGCCTTGGTGGTGCCGTTCTCCACAAACTCATCCACCTTCTCTACCAGACCATCCTTCAGCAGACGGAACACCCTGGCGCGAGCCGAGTTGTTCTGTGCCAGACCAAAGCAGCGCATCACATCGTCGATGGTAAACACCTCAGGCAGACGGTTGAAGGCCTCGATGGTCTTTGCCCTACGTGGCGTGTTGGCAGCAGCATCGCGCGTCTTGTCGTCAAAATACTTCTCGGCCAATGCCCCAAAGTAATGACGCTGGCAGGCGTACTGAATGGTCACTATCAACTCTGCCAATTTCCAGTCTGTAGCGTCCGTCTCAAACTCACCACACCAGTATTGGCCATCCTGATGAATATCTGCCCAATGGCGCATCACGATGAACGGCGCAGAAAAGTTCAGCCCGTGATAGGCACAGCGCTTCAGCAGCATTTCGTCTGCCTTTGAGTTGTTCTCCTTGGCATCCATCATACGGCGTGCCGTCCAGTCGTAGAGTTCATCTACAATCTTCTGCACAGAGAGTTCACCCTTCACGCGATCCAACTTGAAAGCCCACTCCTTCAGTCTGCCGTCGCTCTCGAAATCGATGGTGCTCTCACGCTCCATCATCTCAAAGTTGGTGCTGGGCAGCGGAATGCACGTCAGGCGCGTAGCCAGTCCAGAACCAAAATTCTGAGCATTCACCTTCTTCTTCAGGGCCATAGGTGTGCCCGTGTAGATATAGTTCCAGAACACGAAGAAGTTCTGCACTACGCTATCCAGATTAGAATACGCCTGGCCATCCTCCTCGTTGTGAAACGCTTTGAGTTCCAGACTCATCTTATCAATCCACGAACCACCCTTCTGCACCGTCATGGTGTTGTCGAGTTCCGTATCAAAGGTCAGCATGTGCAGCTGCATCTCAGTACCATCCACCACCTCCACGGCATTCACCATGTCCTGAATGAACTGGGCGTTACTGGTACGTGCTGGATGCACCCTGAACAGCGCCTTGGGCTTCTGCGGCTTCTCCTTGTTTGCGCCCTTGGTTTTCATCTCCTCCTTGTAGCGGTTGATGGCTGCAATACCAGCCTTATCCGCTGCCACCATAGGAGCCGCCAAGAGTTTGAACAGTCGAGTAGCAAACGACTTACCACTGGCAGGGTCGCCGATAATCAGCGTCGAGTTGTTGAGCCTGCGCAGTTCCTCTGGACGATGGTAGAAGCGATAAGTACACCTTGTCATCAGCGTCATCATCAGGCCACCTGCCACAAACATTGCCGCAGGATATTGGTTTTTCTTCAGACCCTTGCAGATATCCTTAAGCAGCGGGAAGTCCTTGCTCAGTTCCTCTATCTGCTCGCCCCAGTCCCAGAGCCAACGCTCAATGTCGCCCTCCGTCACCGCCACCGACGTTGACGCCTTGGCTTGCGTAACTTCTTGGTACGTCTGGCCTGTCGCCTCCTTGATAGCATCCTGCATGGCCTTACTCGGCTGCTGGCTGAGGTATTTCTTCTCCCTCTCAGCCATGCGCTGAGCGGCTGAGGAAACGGTCTGCTCCACGTTCTCGTCGCGCTCGTCGATGATCTCCTGCACCCACGGCTGCGCTTTGAGCATGGCCAGCGTCTTCTGCTTGTCGCCATCGAACATGATGAGCAAATCACTGGCCAGTTTAAGACTCTCGTTGTGGCGGTTACTGTCGGCAGCGCATGGCAGTTTGTCGCCATAGCGCAGGTCAATAATAGACTGTACATCATAGCCCTTCCACGTTAGTCCAGACGACAACTCTTTTTTGTTTTGACGACAACTTGGACAACTTGAGACAACATTTTTATTTTCGACTCCATCTGGCACAGCTAGGTTGTCCTTTGTTGTCCTGGTTGTCGTTTTATCCCCATTGCCGTTGTCGTTGAAAAGATGGTGTAGCGGCTGAGTCTTCCTCTCACGATACTGGGGAGTGTACTCCCTGTCGAAATCTTCGTCATAATAATCAAACAGTAAATCTTCATTAATGTAAAGTATATCCTCCTCCTTGGGAGCGAATGAATTTCTGGTGGCATCAATGCAGCTGGAGTCGGCCTTGTAGCCGAGTCTTGCAGCAAAGACTATCTGGTTATCAGCCAAATTGCCTTCCTTGATGTCAGCGGTGAAGATGATGCGGATGCCCTTCTTCGAACTGGTGATATGCGCTAAAGCCGTGCGAGCCATCAACTCCTGATTGGCTTTCAGGGCCTCGAATATTTCCAGCGGATTATCCACATGGTCGATGTCGAGCATCACCAAACCGTTCAGGTGACAGTCTGCCAACCTGCGATGGCAAAACATCGAACCCTTAGCAGTCTCAGTTGCGTCAAACTCATAGCAACTGAAAATGAACGCTACAAGATTGTCCTTCAACTCCTGAGCAAAGGCCAGCAGACGCTCTTCGTCGCTCTTCTCAAAGAACTTCTGACGCGCACTGAGTTTGACCTTCGGTCGAGCCTGCTCACGCTCGGCAGAGTTAGAGCGAGCTCCACTCTGCTCTCGCTTAATCGCAGCCTTCTTCAAGCCACGCTTCTTAGCCAGAAACTTTCCATAGTCCTCATTCTTCAGCCACTTGCCCGTGACCTCAGAATTGTGCTGTTCCACAGCCTCCAGAATCTCCCTTCGGCTGTCAATCTTCCAGGCAGTAGAGGTGTTCCTCACGCTGTCCCAGAACTTCTCTCGGCTGCACTTGACAGCCTGAGAGAAGTGAGTGTTTTCCTGATAACAGAATCCCTTATTCATAATTGTCAATTATCAATTTTCAATTATCAATTACAGGGCCTGCAAATCAGTGATGTACAGAGCATTCTCATGTCGCGTCTGGCCGTTCTGGTCCTGCCATGTGCGATGCTTCCAGAAGCCCTTAGCCACGTAAGGCTGGTTCTCGAAGAACTGCGTGTCGCGCTGCTTAGAGGCATACTCGCCAGTCAGTTCACCATACACCTCGTCGCCACCGTGCTTCAGCACTACACCACGACTCTTGAAATACTCCGTTGTACCATCCTGTCTCTGGTACTGGCGCTCAGAGTATGCGCCTACCTCCTTGATCAATACTAATGCTTCCATGTTCCTATAGATTAAAAGATTAAACATTATCCAGAATCTCTTCTATCTCCAGCGCCTGCATAGCCGTATTCAGTTCGCGATGCATCACCACGTCCACCATACGACGGCCAAGGTCTTTCCTGACGCTGTTATAGAACTTGTAACGCTGGGGCGACTCCTTCAACCAGCCGTTCTCCAACTGACACACCACACGTTCATGGCGATCACGAGGCTGACGCTGATAAGCCCTAAAGGTTACTTTACCTGTCCACTCGTCACGACGAAGTGAACCTTCCACACACTTGCCTTCTACAAGGCGCTCCATTACTTCTAATGGAATCTCTACATATTTTCGCATAATCTTATCGAATTAATGAGCATCGGAAAGCGGGGTTTTAGTTGAGCTCATTCGTCCGGACACGTTTCCTCGCTCATCCTCCGACTCGGTTAATGCTTTCTTATCTTATCAATATCTCCTTTGTTTCTATGTTGCGCACTACGCCACCTCCTTTGCCTGCGTTCTTCAGACCGTCAGACATCTGCCACTTCTTGCACTTGAACTTCTGCTGAACCTTCAGCATCATCGAGGCGCAAACTCTTGTACCATCACTCTCAATACACTTGTGTTGACAACTGGCGCAACATTTCTTAATCTTGCAGCCGTGAGCGTTCTTGCAAGTATACAAGCGACCAGAGGTCGAGCGACGAACGCTCGTGATTCTAATCTCCTTAGCCATATCTCTTCAATTTTTTAATTTTTCAATTCTGCATTCAGTTCTTTGATCGTCTTCTTCAAATCTCGTATCTGCTTCTTCTGGTCATCCACCAAGGCTTTCTGTTCTGTCACCTCTGCCTGGAGTTTCTTCACGGCACTGCCATCCTTCAGCGAGTTCAGCATATCCTTGATCTCTTCCTTCGTCATCGACTCCAGACGTTCTAAGCCGATGTGAACCAAGAACCCCTCCAGCAGACTTTGGGCGTTGAAGTACATATAGCCCTCGTTGTTCACCTCCAGCATATAGCCGTTAACCATTGTTCTCAACAGGATTGCAAGGCGCTTTTGTTCCTTGGCCTGCTCCTTTTCAACTTTCTTACTCATAGCTTTCATATTTTATAATGTTTGTTACTTCGATACTTTCTGCTTCTACATCTGGCTCGAATATTGCGGCCAGATCTATCAGCGTTCCAACGTAAATAATTCTTCGTTTCATAACTTTATATTTTTACTTTTGTTTCTGATTTCTGATGCAAAGGTAGGGCGTTTTTCAATGCAAAATATGGATTTTTTCGAGTTATCAAGGCCCACTATACGCCACTATACGTACAGCCCTTTTTCGCTATACGCACTATACGCATAGCCCACTTTTGGGCACAAAAAAAGCGAGCAGAAATCAATCTGTTCGCTTAAAAACCATTCTTTTTTGACTGCTAAATCGTCTTCAGCCGCTTATATACATCTATTATTATTTTGGCATTCGCAGCGTAACGGTTCTTGTCGCCATTAAACTTGTTCTTCCAAACGGTAATCTCGTTCAATGGCGGCAGCTTCTTACCGTCCATATACCATGCACTGGCTTCCCTGCCCAACAACTGCGTGTAGTTATGGTATCTGGCTTCGCCCTCCTTCGATGTATCAATCTTCGTCAGCATGTCA
>JAEEGJ010015657.1_pt1 | contig 17626 bp, 21 predicted proteins | sample 8958761 | NCBI WGS metagenome assembly JAEEGJ01 (sample SAMN16246546, study PRJNA631951) | gut metagenome | biome: gut microbiome; feature: rumen; material: RS-attached | host: Bos | place: Iran: Karaj | collected 2018-10 | reverse complement strand
AATGCAAAGAAGCCAGTGATTTTTTAGGACAGGATATAAAGAACTGCTATAAAGAAGTAAGCGTATTGCAGTCATTATATGATATGATGGGTATGTAGTGATTTTGTAAAGGATAAGACATGCCTCATACATATACATCAGTAAATGAATATCTGCAAAACAGATTCGGTGAAAAGATATACAAGCTCTCTCTGAATGCCGGCATGACCTGTCCCAACAGGGACGGTTCACTCGGCAGCGGAGGGTGCTTTTTTTGTTCTGAAGGCGGAAGCGGCGATTTTGCTTGCGGACCCGCTTTAAGCTTATCCTGCAGCGCCAAAGACATCGTATCCCAGATAGAAGAAGCAAAAAAGCTTGTGAAGAAAAAAACAAAAGGCAGCAGATATATAGCATACTTTCAGGCATTCACAAACACATATGCTCCTGTCGATTATCTCAAAGAAGTTTTTTTCGCTGCCATCAATCATCCCGATATAGCGATCTTATCTATAGCAACAAGATGCGACTGCCTAGATGAAAACGTGATAAGCCTTCTTAAAGAACTAAACAGCATAAAGCCTGTCTGGGTCGAGATGGGCATGCAGTCATGCCATGATGAAACACTTAAAGCCATGAACTGCTGCTATACATTTGAACAGTTTGCAAAGAGCACATATCTGCTCAGTGAAAACGGCATAGATGTCATTGCCCATGTGATACTGGGTCTTCCGGGCGAGAGCAGGCAGATGATGCTCGAGTCGGTTTTAGCTGCCTGCAGCCTTCCCATAAGCGGCATAAAGCTTCAGCTTCTCCATATACTGAAGAATACAAGGCTTGCCCGTATGTATGAAGAAGAACCGTTTCATATCATGTCGATGGATGAGTACTGTGATCTGATAGTGGAATGCATAGATATGATCCCTGAAAATATAATAGTCCACCGCCTTACAGGCGATGGACCTCGTAAACTGCTTATTGCTCCAATGTGGAGCACTGATAAAAAGAAAGTTCTCAACACACTAAACAAACTCATCAGGGCTTGATATTAAGTTGCTTGAACTCCTTTGCTTCCGGTGCAAGATATGTGAGCATATCGCTTATATCATTTGCGATAGAATCTCTTTCATCCCTGCTGACCGTCTGAAGCCACTCTTCAAGTCTCGGCAGCAGACTCTGTATATATCCCGGAAACTCATCTTCTATATTGAGATTGATTATAGCACCCTTAAAGCCCCAGCCTGATATAGAATTAAACACTTCATCCACCATAACATGTCTGATGACCCTGGCTTTGGCCGCTATAGAAATAAGCGTGGTATGATCAAATGCCAGATCGACTACAGTCTCCTTGAAAGGTACTTCGCAAATATAGCTTTCCTTTCCCCAGAACTCAACGATACCGTTTCGTCCTATCTTGACCGTCATATCTGCCATGGTAGCTGAGCCCAAGGCCTCTCTTATCTTCTTTGCGGCAGCCTTGTCATCCTTTGAATTGACACACTCCACAAACTTGTTATAGTACTCGAAAAAAGTATTAAGGATCTCTTCTTTATTGATCATGCGATCACCCCCGGAAAATCAAAATATACACCTTCCAGTTATACTCGCTATTCCCTCAATATTATTTTATCCTTTTCTTTCAGACTTTTCAATGACTTTCGTTAATTTTTCACACAAAAAGAAGAATTTATTGTGCCTTATGCAAAAGTCTGTATTTAAACTCCCTGATCTGCTTTGCGTATTTGCTGGTTATGATCACTCCTATAATTATCATGCCAAGCTCAATACCAAGAGACAGCCCCTGTACAAAGCTCCATACAGGTGTGGCTTCATTACTGTCAACAACAAAGAGCGAAACTATGAAAAACACAGCTGCTATCAGGCCTACCACAAACATTATGTGTATCCTCTTTAATACCTTTGCCTCCTGTTCTTTGCTGAAATCCGCCACCTTTAATACTGTTTCTTTCATCTCTTTATCCATCTGCTCGTCCTTTCTTTCTCCATCGAGAATCTCCCTTAAATCAACATCGTAATACTCTGCAATATCAATAAGGATATCCAGATCAGGCATGTTGTAGCCTGTCTCCCATCTTGATACCGTCCTTCTGGAAACACACATCTTTTCAGCAAGCTGTTCCTGTGTGATATTCTTTTCTTTCCTTAATTCCTTAAGAAATGTACCTATCTTCTGCTGATCCATCTGTGTCTCCTTTACCGTCTGTTGTTTTCATGTTTGCGCCCTCCTTTTTACGAGTCCACCTTATCTCAGTGCATACCCTGTTTAAAGGACACAAAACGAGCAAATGCATATTTTTATATATGTGACATGATCTGTCTCATTATTTTGAAGTGTTTATTTTCTTGCTGGACTGCTCCTTCCTTAAGAACGTATCCTTTCTGTGCGTGATGTTTATTCCGCCTTCGGCAACATAGTTATTTGCCGCAGACGCATGTCCGACGCTCTTCATATTTCCGTTCAGGATGAGTCCTGTTATACCTGCCACGATAATACCTATGACTGCTGCCGCCGTAACAGTCGAATGAGCCAGACCGAGTCCGAGTCCCATGATTATTCCGAATATAACAAGTATCGTTATCCACAGCTTCGGCTTGTTTACCGGAAGATCTCCGACCATCTTTCCTGTCTGTCCGTTCATTGCAAATGTATAACTGTTTCCGTTCCATCTTGTTGTGAGCAGCCAAACCGGGAGCATAGCATAATAAGCCTTTCCCTGCGTTACGCGGATATCTTCTCTTTTGGTTGAAACCGAATTATATCCCTTAACATCCTGATACAGTGCATTTTTTGTAGATTCCTTGGCTCTTTTTACAGCTCTTTCCGCATTGTCTTTTGCCTCAACATCGTATTTGTCAGCCATATATCCCGTAAGGTAAGCCTTGGAAAACGGCTTTAGATCCTCATATTTATACGGCTCAATAGATTCCATGAGTTTGTCATCCATCTTTGTTGATGCATCTGCAGGGATCTTTTCAAAGGACATGCTGCCCTTTCTTTCAACCTGATATATCTCCTTGATGGTTATCTCCTCATCACCCTGTCTCTTTGTCTGGCTCTTTACAGCCTCATACAGACAGTCACCGGTTGACTGACCGTCATACAGCCAGAAAGGAACATACACTCCCTTTACCTCATCAAGATGATTTGCATTTTTAAATGCCTGAGGAAGAAGATATCTCTTTCCGTAATGCTTCTTTAATGCCGCAAGCGCATCATCCTTTTCAAGCTTGAAAGGCAGAACAAAGTCAGGCTTTAACATATCCGTAAACTGACCCGGAACTACAGTGGGATTACCGCAATAGGGACAGCTAGATGCAGCAAGATTGTCATCGCATACAAGTGTTGCTCCACAGCTCGGACAGCTGTAGGCTTTCATTCCTTCTCCGTTCCAGCGCTCCTCGGTAACAGCCCACTCATCGCCGGATGCCGGCTTTGCGTCTGCTTCAGCCTTTGCCTGGGCAGCTTTTGCATCTTCCTGTGCATAGTGTGCTTCTATCTCCTCAACGGAAAAAGCACTTCCGCAGAATTCACACTCCATCTGTCCTGATTTTGCTGCAAAGTGCAGCGGTCCCGAACATGCAGGACATTTGTAATTGGTAATCTGATCCGCCATATAGTCCTCCTTCATAGACGTTTGTTAATTGACTCATCGTTTAATATTATAGACGTTTTCACTTCTTATATCAATTTGCCTAAATCTTCATTTTGTCCATTTATACAGCTGGGCATATATTCCGTTCATGGCCATGAGCTGATCATGCGTACCCGATTCCTCTATGCCGTTTTCCGTGAGCACCAGGATACGCTCAGCATTTTTAATGGTTGAGAGCCTGTGAGCTATGACAAATGTTGTTCTGTTACTTGCAAGCCTCTCTAAAGATTCCTTGACGATGTTTTCGCTTTCGTTGTCAAGTGCGCTCGTAGCCTCATCGAATATGAGTATGGGAGGATTCTTTAAGAATACCCTTGCTATTGAGAGCCTTTGCTTCTGACCGCCCGAAAGCTTTATTCCTCTCTGACCTATATCTGTGTCATAGCCGTTTGGCAGTTCCATGATAAAATCGTGGGCATTGGCAAGTTTTGCAGCCTCAATGACCTCTTCTTTGGTGGCATCAGGTTTTCCGTATCTAATATTCTCATAGACGGTACCCGCAAAAAGATATACATCCTGCTGAACTATCCCGATATTCTCTCTGAGACTCTTTAGCTTGACATCTCTTATATCCTTGCCGTCTATTCTTATGCTTCCTTTTGTTACATCATAAAATCTCGGTATGAGACTGCATAATGTAGTCTTTCCGCCGCCGGAAGAACCGACCAGCGCAACATATGAACCGGCTTTTACTTCAAGATTTATATGTCTCAATACTCTGTGAGCGGTATCGTTATATTTGAACGAAACATCATCAAATACGATATCTCCCCTTACATTTTCAAGAGCTACGGCATTCTCTCTATCCTTTATATCAGGTTCGATAGCCAGTATCTCAAGGAATCTCTCAAACCCCGAATAACCGTTTTGGAACTGCTCAGCAAAGTCAATGAGAGTCCTTATGGGATCTGTAAATATATTTATGTACAAAAGAAATGTCACAAAATCCGCTACATTCACCATCCCTTTTGCTATCAGGATGCCTCCGCTCATTATTACCACCACATTGATGAGCATCGTAAACGCATTCATCCCGGAATGATAGAATCCCATGTAAAAATAGCTGTTCTTCTTTGCTTTAAGGAATCCGTCGTTCCCTTTCCTAAACTTTTCCTTTTCTATCTGTTCGTTTGCAAAAGACTTTACCACCCTGATACCCGAAAGATTATCCTCTATCTGGGTATTTATCTCGGCTATCTGAACGCGGTTTTCCTTAAACGCTCTCTTCATTCTCCTGTTTAGAAAGAAAGCATATACAAACATAACCGGAACAAGTACAAATGCCGCGACAGTAAGATATCCGCTAATATTTAAAAGAATGATAAATGCACCTATTATCTTGATAAATGATATGGCAAGGTTTTCTGGACCGTGATGCAAAAGCTCTGAAATGTCAAACAGATCACTGGTTATCCTGCTCATCAATTGTCCGACTTTTTGCTCGTCATAGAATGAAAATGAAAGCTTCTGATAATGAGAGAATATCTCTTCTCTCATGTCGTATTCCATTTTTGCACCCATTACATGACCGACATCAGAAATAAAAAAGTTCGCTCCAAACTGAATAAGAACCAGAACAATCAGACCGATCCCTATAAGAAGAATCCTGTTTACCGCTATATCGGATTCCATGGCAACTACACCGGTGGTAACGTATCTTACAACCAGCGGGATGACCAGACTTATTATAGATGCCAAAAATGCAAAGAACATATCAAGCAGGAATATTCCCATATAAGGCTTGTAGTAGCCTGCCATTTTCTTAAGATTAGTTTTCATTCTATCCTCTTTTAAATTCAAAGCTGCCCTGCATAGATATCTGCAGGTATATCGTACCAGACATGTGCTTCTATATACCGTTCCGGTCCGTAACGTCCATCATTGTTCCAGTCCTGTGCAAGACCATACTTATCTATTATCCTTAATATCTCATCATAGGTATAAATCTGTTTTCGATATTCCTTTTCATCATCAACAAGGGGCGAAAAAGTCGGCATTGAATCGCCATAGGTAAATGAGATCTTTCGTGTATCAAATTCCGTGATAGGTATCTTTATATATGCTCCCTGTTCATACCATGTATCCAGCCAGGGACTGTGTTCCACGACCATGTAATACGGAGAATCGATTTCTATGATCCCTCCCTTTTTCAAAAACTCTCTTTTAAGGATCTCTTCACATCTGCGTCGCTTTAAAATGTAATCGTCATCTCTTTTTGCACACATGGAATCCGGCCTTTGAACTTTCAGCCTTTCCTGTATTTCATAAGCCTCTTTTTCGCAAACCATGGTCAGACTCTTAAATGGTCCGGACCTTTTATCGTAATAGTGATATAGATACATACTTTTCCCGTTCATTTATCTGTATATCGACTCATCGATTTCTCTTTTGATAGGTTCCCGATTCTCTTCATAAAACACCGCAATGGCATCGGCGATATAGTCATACAGATCATCATCCACATAGGCAAACAGCATAGGATTTGCTTCATCATCCGATATTTCACCGTCCTGGTATGACCTTGCATATCTTCCGTATTTTCTAACAGCCTCTATACTCTTTTCAAGCCTTGTGCTGTCATCATCAAACAATCCCGATCCTAAAAGGGTATCCTTTATATATGTACAGAAAGATTCAAAGTTATCATCCCAGTTGATGTTTCCGTTTCGCTGTGCCTCATCTCTTAGTTTTTCAAGCTGCCTTAATAATTCACCCTGAACAGTATCGGACTGACCGCTTTGAGGTACGTGATCATGCCATATCTTTTTACATGTATCTGGATGTTTTGATCTGTATCCCCTTATATTAATATCCTTAACAAAACCGTACATTGATTCAAAGTCTATCAGATCGTCCGTGTTTTCTTTTTTGCCTTTTTCATTTTTCTTAAGCCAGGATAAAATCCCCATTCTCTTTTCCCCGCTATCATCTGATGTACTTTAATACATCCTCAGGTTTGTTTAATGCTGTATAATCATCAAATATTCTCGGTGGTCTGCGCGTGTTCTCCTTAAGATACCATCTTGCCTGATAAGCTTTCATTCCACAAGCTGTAGCCACTTCAAGTTCGTGACTGCCTCCGTCTCCGACATAAATACATTCATCAGGATTCAGTTTCAGTTTTTTTAGTGCAAGCTTAAAAATCTCAGGATCCGGCTTCATGATACCCACTTCATATGAGAGCAGGGCAACATCAAAATACGGATATAAGCGGCTGTCTTTTATAGGCCCGACTTCTTCATCAAAGCAATTGCTGATAAGAGCAATCTTTAACCCTTTTTCCTTCAGAGCATCAAGCATGTCTGGTATCTCTTTTCCATAGGTTGTAAATATCTTCTCCTTGCATTCTCTTCTTTTCCTTACAACCTTTTTGAGAAGCTCTTCATCATAAATGTCATTTGCATGCATGATCTCAGAGATTGTCTCTTCAAATGTACTCTTTCCCAGAGTCCTGTCATCATCTGACGCATCCCATATGTTTCGAAATCTTCCCTCAGACAGATTCAGGTCATTAGCTATATTCTCGCCAAAATACGTTTCATTTCTGTAATGTGTGACCAGTGTTTCAAACATATCAAAGATTACTGCTTTTATCATTTAACACCTCATGTTAATGTAATGTCTGTATAACGAGCTTTTTATCAGCCGCTGTCATTTGCTATACATACCAGTAATTTATCATATCATAAAGATAGATCTTTCCTTTTGCCGGTACCTGAAACAGCGCACTTAATGCCATATACAGATCCCCGCTGCAGGGAACCATGCTTATCACTCCAAATATTGCCAATGGCGAATAATAAAAAAGCAATCCCGTGACAAAAGGTATTACCCCCAGTACCAAGAAAGGCAGTAACAGCATAAAAAGATATCTGTTCTTAGTCATGTGTTCAGGAGACATGGCAAAAAGAAGACCGTTACCAATATAAATATATGACTCCTCTTTGAAGCAAATCGCATGAATATATTCATGCACGATATTGCAGGCCAATGACATAAATACAGCAAACACTCCTGCTTTGCTCAGCAGTTCCTTACCAAAAATATCGATCAGCAGCATTCCCAATACATACAAGAACACACATGAAAGAACAGTCATAACTATAGTAAGTATAGCCAGATTGTCTATCTTTTTTATTCTATTTGATCCCTCAACCATTTCCCCTTTAGGAAGCGATGAAGGATCATTGTTGTATTTTCCCATAAATCTTATCTTCATATCGTCTTAATCCTAAGCTATATAAATCATGTTCTATATTCGTTTCTCAAATCGGAACATCCCGTCTGGAAACTGATCATCCATTGATATTTCATGATCTTCAGGTTCATTAGGATCAGGATGGTGGCTGTTAAAAAACTCAACTATATGAAATCCACAGCGATTTACATAGAAATGAATATTTCTTGTCTCAAAATATGGAGTTACTGTTTCCCATATCTTTACCTGCGGATACAGTTTTTCCACTTCGCACCAGGCAGCATATCCTATACCCTTGCTGTGAACTTTCGGTGACACAAAAAGGATATCAAGATCGCCCTTATCTTTCTTGATACTGACTATAACTCCGCCAACCTTCTCTCCATTCTGGATTATACGGTAAGCTTCTCCTGAATCTATGGATGCCTCTATCGTCTTTCTGGATATTATCTCTTCGCCTTCCTCAAAATGATCATCCCGGCGTCCAAACTCTTCCAACGCTCCGTACTTAAAAGCTTCCTGATTATCCAAAATGAACTGTTCTCTGTCGCTGTCTTCCAGCAACGCAAGTTTTACGTTTGCCATAAAGTATCCTTCAAAACCTAATTCTCAACAAAAGTGAGCTGATCATCCTCAATGATGACCGTTCCTTTGATCTCTTTCTCTTTCCTTGGATCGTATTTAATGACTACAAGTCCTTCTTCGTCACAGCGTTCAATTTTATAGCTAAAATTGTAGCTATCAAGAATGTATCCCCTGTGTTCAACAGGATCATATATAGAAATGCTGACCCTGGGCATTCCACTGCCATATGACAAAAGTCTGACAAGGTCATCGCATCCATCGCCAGTAACATCATATTTTTTATAATCATCGTTCCTGCCAGGCAATCGACCGAGATAGCTCGGAAGTCCTAATCCGTCTATATATTTATCAAATTCTCTGTTTGCTGCTTTATAGTTTATCTGATCATCACATATGTTACTCTCGGCAAGGCCAAGTAATAATATCACAGATACTAATAATATCTTATTCATTAATTACAATTCACCTCTTAATCGATCAGTTAATGCTTTTCATCGGTTCTCCCCACTGCCCCAGATCTCTTCCGTCATAGCCCAGATACGTCTTGGCTGTAGTCTTGACGGGAGCAATGCGGGAAAGCTTTTTAGCTACAGTCTCGTCAGATGATAAGGATTCATCCTGAAGTACATTCTTTATCTTGCAAAGCATTACATCACCGTCATTCTTATTAATGAAATCCGTTACTTCAAGCTCAAAGATTACCGGAGAATCATTTAAGACAGGTACGTTTAGCACACTGCCCTTTCCTATATCTAGACTGATCTTCATCTTATCCGGGTTACTGCCGCTTACGCATCCCAGATAATCGGCAACAGGCAGCAGATCTTCTGTTACCAGATTTGCCGAAAAGATCCTGTCACGTTTTATGTTTTCTTTTGTAAGCTTGTTTCCGCCTATGCAGCACATTACTCCCAGCTCTTTATCCCATATATAGCTGAACCAGCAAAACAATCCGAAGTCAGGATTTCCTTTTTCATCATATGTTCCGTACAAAAATAATGTCTGCGGACAATAATCATTATTTGGTTTTAAACTTATTTTAGCCATAAATACCCCCCTGTTATGTGTTTTACTAGTTTATGATAGTATTATAACCCTGTTTGATACCAGAAATATATGATAAAAATATTTTTATATACTCTGATATACAAATGAAAATAATAAAGCCTCAAACAACCGAATTACTCAGTGTTTGAGACTTCTTCAATTTTCGTATTTCTATTTCATTAGTTATGGATCCAAGTGTACCCAAAACTAAATCTTAAACTCATCCTTTGTTATCAGATTTCCTTTTCATGTAATTCCTGAATGCTGTCTATAGCAGATAACATGGGTTTGATATCCTGTCCTCTAAGTTTTCTGTCCACATAATTCTTTGTTATCTTCATTACAGTACCGCTAAGAGCAAGTACACCAATAAGGTTTGGAATGGCCATCATACCGTTAAATGTATCAGACAGATCCCAAGCAAGTGCAAGATCCATTGTTGCTCCAACAAGTATGAATACTACAAATAATATCTGATATATCTTCACTGCTTTCCTGCCAAACAGATACTCAAATCCCTTGCCTCCGTACTGACTCCATCCAAGTACTGTTGAAAAAGCAAAGAACAGAATGGCTATAGCTATGAAAGCTGAACCGAATCCTCCAAAAACGGTTGAAAAAGCTTCAGCAACAAGTGCCGTCGAAACCTTGTCAGATATCACTGCTCCTGTATTAAGATCTACAAGTCCGCTTGATAAAACAGCGAACGCCGTGAGTGTACATACGATGATCGTGTCGGCAAACACTTCAAAAATACCCCACATTCCCTGAATAACAGGCTCTCTAACATTGGAACTTGAATGAACCATAACAGATGAACCCAGACCAGCTTCATTAGAGAAAACACCTCTTTTCATTCCCCACTGAATAGCAAGAGATACTCCGCTTCCGACAATTCCTCCACCGACAGCCTTCAATCCAAATGCGCCTTTGATTATCGCGCCAAATACTGCTCCCACCTGAGAGAAATTCACAACCAGAACTGCAATTGCACCAATAAGATAGATAACAGCCATAAACGGAACCAGCTTTTCAGTAACAGAAGCTATTCTCTTAAGTCCGCCGACTATAACAAGTCCTGCAATTATCATAAGTATTATGCCAGTCACATAAGTCGGAATATGAAATGCCGAATCCATGTTTATCGCGATAGAATTGACCTGGCTCATGTTTCCTATTCCAAACGAAGCAATAACACAGAATATACTGAATAAAACAGCAAGTGCTGCTCCTATCTGTTTGAATCCCTTCTTTGAACCCAGACCGTCCTTAAGATAATACATGGCACCACCGCACCACTCATCTTTTTCATTTCTTCTTCTATAATAAATACCCAGTACATTCTCAGAATAATTAGTCATCATACCAAAGAATGCAACTATCCACATCCAGAATATTGCTCCCGGACCGCCTGAAGCTATGGCTGCAGCCACACCTGCTATATTACCGGTTCCTATGGTCGCGGCAAGAGCTGTACAAAGGCTTTGGAACTGGGATATCTGCATATCTTCTTTGGCAGTATGAGAGGTGACCTTTGAATCACTGAAAATACCCCCAATTGTATTCTTGATCCAATGCTTAAAATGAGATATCTGGAAACATCTTGTTAAGATTGTCATTATAATTCCAGTTCCAACCAGCAAAACCAGCATGGGCAATCCCCATACAAAGCCGTTCACTTTACCGTTGATAGTTTCCAACTGCTCTAAAAAACCATTCATATCAGTCATCTCCTCTCTAAATTACCTTATTTAGCATCCTTTGTAATAAATCAAGTTATGTCATGGGCAATATATATCTTTTACGCATGCTATCAAATACTTACCAAATAAAACGCTTTGCCTGCCAATAACACAAAAGAAAAAGGCAAAAGCTACCTAATCGGCGCCTTTGCCTTCTTGATTATATTATCATATATCCGATCTGCATTACCAGTATTTTTTATATTATCTTATTAATATCTCAGAATCATCTAACAGTACCTAACTTGTACCCCACTATTTTCAAAAATGAAAAGGGCTCAAACCCGCATAAATACTGAGGATTTGAGCTCTCCACGAAGAGGCGTGAGCCGGATTTGAAGTAATCGAAAAAATGCAAAAACGTTGATTTTATGGGCTTTGGCACTTGGTATATATCATAAAAATTCGTTTTGACATACTTTTTGACATACTACAAATGACACTTCCATCAATCATATAGTTTCTCCCAAAGAATTATTGAATACGAATTAAGCAAAGCTTATTGGTTTGATTGGATTATCCATACATTTTCCATCTGGAGTTTTATAATCTAAGAAGGAAACTTCTTTCGTTTCCCGATTTACCAACACCTTTGCATAAACTGTCCACAACCCATCTTCACTTTCAAAACCCATAAAATATTCATATTCTATATCATCATACTGATCATCCGGATAAGCATGACAAGCATCTTCAAAATGTTCTCTAAAATACTCAAGGCCGAACATATCCGCGATTGCACCCCAAGCATCAACTTTAGCTTCTTCTTTATTTAACATTATATTTTACCTCCGAATATCTTTCTGTAGATTTCTTTCATATCACTATCAATAACATTAGAAACAGTTCCTGTCTCTATAACACCATTGTAATCTATTTTACTTTGCAATATAAATTGTAGTATGATGAGTAAAGAATACAAAAATAAACTACAGTTCACTTCTTAACCCATTATAAATCAAGTAAGATGAATCTCAGTCTTCAAATCCTAGATTATATATGTAAAAGGAAAGAATATGCGAATTTTTAAAAACATAATCTCAAAATATGAAGGAACAGAAAAATTACTTTATTCTGATCAGAGTAATCCCTACGAATCGATTTATATCCGAGCCAAGATTAGTAATGGTCTGTTAACTATTACTGATAGTGAATGCGAACATGGCCCCGATGGAGGGTGGTCTCATAGAACACTTACATTTGACAAGATAAATACTGAGTTGGCTCTTAAAATGTTGCAGAAAAAAAGCCATAATCCCTTCAAAGCCCTTAAAGGAATGCTCAACTATAATGATAGAACCAAAGTTTTCCAGGAAATGTGCGACAGCCATGGAATCAAGTATAGAAACACGCTTACCTTTTGATTATGAAAACATTATAGTTAACTGCCTTTTTCATTAAAACTTACTATTTATCCAATTCTATTTCAAACAAATAGCAACATTTTTCAAATTCTGGCCTGAACAAATCTGGATTGCTTTCTTCATATTCAGCAGACAAATTCTCCATGTTCCATGTTATTTCTGACATAAATCTCTCAAACACTTCTTCGGCCTCAAGTGAACTCATATTTTCCTTAAGATTTTTCTTGCAATACATATCAATGATATATTTATGCAAATCATCATATGTATATGCTTTGGAATCTGCAATTATAATAGTATTTCTATATTGTCTGTAATCAGAAGCATATTTATAATCCATTTCATCATCAGGTAATGCCAAAACTTCAGCATATTTTTGCGGATTAAACTCAAATAGTAATTTATTGCTCTCATTAACTCTAGTTTCCCCATCATAAATGTCGCTCAAATCTCCAAAAAGATTATCATCTACATCTGTTGACGTATTATCCAAATCATCTACATGCATAGCCTCATTATTCTCTGTGATACTACTAGAATTTACAGTCTCTGATTTCTCATTATATGCTTTGTTTTCTGTATGTTTCTTATCTCCGCCATAACATCGAATAATTGAAAATAATATAAACAGTAAAATAAATGCCAATAAAAGTTTCTTTTTCATTATATCCTCATCAATATCTTCATTTCAGATTTCTATCATTCATTACAGCATATAGACCGCATCTATATAAATTCAAAGAGACATCGCAAATACTATACGTAGATTGATGTCTCTTAGTTTTTTACTTTATCACTGATGCAAATTAATCACGTTTTCAAGAAAATCTTTCTTATATTGCTAAATACTTTCTTCTTAAATTTTTACTACCTTTCAATATATGAAGATTGTACAAACACATCCTTTTGTGTTTGTACTTGCTCAAAATTCATATAAAAGAATCGGTTTCTTTTTAACGTCTACTATCAAAGCTGTACAATTATCTTTGCTTCCACGTGAAAGAGCTTCATCAACCAATTTATCTGCCATATCTTGAGCTGATAATGACTCTTTTAGAAAATCCGCTAGTTCGTTATCCAGGATCATGTCACTAACCCCGTCACTGCATATCAAAAATCTATCCCGTTCCTTTATGAAAATCTCGTCAGAATAATATGGTTCCGGTATGACTTCATCCTCTAACATTCCCAAAAACTGTGTTAACTGATGCCTTCGATTATCTGTTAGTGCCTGTTCAGGTGTTATGATACCCATTTTCACTAACCGCGTTGCTTCATCATGATCTTCACTTAATTTCATAAGTGTATTATCTCTAAAAAGATAAGTACGGCTATCACCCAGGTTGCATGCAATAGCAGATCCATTATCAATATATAAATTTGATAATGTGCTCCCCATACGTCCGCTACACTTTTCAAGTCCAATATCACCCACTTGTTTATTTATACTCTGAACATCTTCACCAGAAATCTTATAAAAATCGGCCTTTTTAGCATTACGCATATTGGATACTGCTATTAACGAAGCTATTTCACCGAATTCAACGCCTCCCATACCGTCACAAACAGAAAACAGAGCTCTGCGATCTGTAACACGACACTGAGCCTTGCTGTTATTATCATTTACGTCTGTGCGATATTTCCCGCATATGTAAAAATTGTCTTCATTGTTAGATCTAACATTACCCACGTCGGATCTGACACCGGCTGTTAGAGTATACTTATACATGCTTGAATTCCTTATCACTCAACTGTATTTACTATTTCGAAATCATAGTAATCCCACACGGTTTCATCTTGGGACCATAATAACTATTCTTGAATTCCTGTACTGACATACACTGCATAACAAGATGACGATCTCCGGAATTACGAACACTCATAGATGATCGATTATCCATGAAATATACATTTCCATCCTCTATTCTTGATATCAGCATCGCGTGGCCATGCTTATTGTATTTATCACTATTAGGGTCTGCACTTCCAGCCCATCCGCCTGGATTCCAGCTACACACTACATTTGTGATAGGTTCATTATTCTTTGCCAAAAGATCATCTATGCTATTGAAAGATGTGCATTTTGCCCCCGTGGATGTAGTTCCCTTATTTGCAAAATATGATGCAATATCTTTGCCGCTCCACACCTTATCCTTCTTGAATGTCATGCAGTCTTAAATATTTTTTTGATGATATAAGGTATAGAAGAAATAATAATGATCCTTTTGCTCGATTTGTTTTTACAAGTATTACCAACATCAAAAGCTTATATAAATCTTTTGTCTCATTTCTTCATGATACAATTATTACACGTCAAAATTTCACAATCAAGGCAGATAAGTAGATTTATTATTGATTAAACATATATATTTTGTCTGTATTCCTTTCAGACAGAGTTTGTGTACTTTCACCTCACCCTGGAAGATTATCAGCAGTTGTAGATATAGATCTTCCAAGACCAAGAACTCTGAATCTTAGGGATACACAGCACTTTAGCGAACTTGTAATGAAGGTTCGAAACTCTTTCGAAGGAGGTAGTGTCTGATGAAAATATTAAAGAAAAACCTATCTCTAATCATTTGGATTATCGCCCTCATCATTGTATGGGAGCTATACGCAAACCAGGTGGCAGTAACAAAAAGAACACCTGAAAATATACTTCCTCATCTAAAGCAGATATTAGATGCTGCTACATCTTCTAAGAAGGTGGCAGGAGGAGAGACCGCAGTTGGAGTAGTTCTTTCAAGTGCCGGGGTAACACTTTTTAGAGCCCTTATAGGATTACTGGTTGGTACAATATCAGGTTTCATCCTTGCTGTAATTATGAAGCTGTCAGGACTGGTAGAGAAAACAATCTTCCCATACCTGATGCTTATACAGCTTATTCCAGTACTTGGACTTGCACCAATCATCTTATCTATCACAGGTGATATCAATGTAAGCCGAGTAATGATAGCTGGAATACTTAGTTTTTATCCGGTAGCAACTAACACTCTTGCAGGACTTAAATCTGTAGAGAAAGAAAAATACGAGCTTAGCACCAAATAGTGTTGGGACAGGGAGTGAGTCGACAAATGTTACGACAACGGAAGGTATTCTCTCTGGGACACGTGAAGAAAGGGTAGCTTTAGCTAATAAGAATCTTCAAGATACATATAATAAACTCGCTCAGGATAGAATAGCGGCAGGAGAAGATCCTGCATATGAGCAGTTATGCGGAAATCTTGCAAAAGATCAATTGAAACTTCAAGGTTTGATAAGTGATAAGAATGTCATTTTATTTCCACAGTAAATGTACAGATCTGACACAGATCGATACCTTTTTTTGGGAACATCATCATGTTAATTTGTTATTGTAAACGATCAGGACATTTAAGTTACTGATCGTTTTTATTCAAGACTTTGGGATCAGTGTTTTGTTAATTACCTGTTAATCTGAAGACCTTTTTTTGAATAATCCGGTGTGATATTATGTTATTGTAAAAGATTCGACATCATGGCTCGATGATATCTTCAGGAATGCTGTAGTCGACACCCAAATGGAATACACGTGGAATAAGATGGGAATAAGACGATCACGTTTTTCCAAACATACATGTTACAATGATATCATAAGAATCTTTTACAGATTCAGGCAGCGATGATCCTAACTACCATAGAAACCTATATGGTACCAAAACGATACCCTGATGAGTATTGCTTTTATTTACATCCGTGTTAACATGTTAATATAAACAACGTGCATATCATTCATGACATCCTTTAAGTGGATGTCTTTTTTTATGCCATTTTTAGTGATACTTAAGCGTGTGATACCTGGGTCTTAAACCTGGGTATTTTTCATTAATCAGTAATCGCAAGCATAGCATTTGGACGTCCGTCCAATGCAGATCGATAGCTTTTCGCTATCAAAATATTTGGGGTAACCCCAAACCCTTATGCATTATTTTTACAGATCACTACAAGGAAAGGAGGAAAAAAATCATGAAAAAATATGATGACAATCGTAGATACAGCGTTCGAAAAACATTACGTATCACACCTGCTCAATGGCAAATGATACAGGAACGTATGGCTCGTGTTAGGTTAAAAGACTTCAACAGATATGCTCGTCAGATGCTAATCGATGGTTACTTTTTTGTGATCGATGACAAAGAAGAAATAAAAGCGATGACATATGAGATCAATAAGATCGGAACCAATATTAACCAGATAGCATATAAACTTAACCTGACCGGTACTGCCTCTGAAGAAGATATCCGTGAGATAAAAGCGCTTATGGCAGCCATATGGGATTTACAAAGAGAGCTCTTGATCCAGGATGATTTTTGCACAAAGTATCTCAGATCCACTGAATGATAATATTCAAAATTATCAAGGATCATATCTCAATCAGAGATATCATCTCATGCATTTTATTAAACTATATTCATAGCTTCAGATGAGAATGAACTATGGAAAGCAACTAGTAACACGGTTACAGATGCAACCGAAGTATTATGACTAATTCTATATCCATTTATCTTTCCTTTAATAAAGATTGATAAATGGATTTTTTTATGCCACCGCGAGGGGTAGACGGAGCATCAATACCAGCACCTGCTTTTTAAGCAGTATCAAAAAAGAAGGTGTTACCATGGAAAGGAGAAACAATAGTAAGCATGAATTAATAACCGAAGACATGATTCAATCATATTGCAACATATTTGGCATAGATGTAGAATCTGTAACAGAAGGAGTCCTTAAGGCTATGGAGGACTCTATGCAATTGAATAAAGAAAAAAGAGTGTACGCCAGACATCCATATGCATTGCCTGATCCCGAAAGTTATGCCAATGGTCGTCAAAAAACAAGAGTAAAATCTGAAGACTCACCTGAAAAAAGAAAGACCATCTGGGCGAAAAGCCATATGATATGTACCCTCTTTCCTAGACAACTAGGAAGGAGGGTTTTTTATGCACTATAGTTTTGAATTTAAAAGAAAATGCGTGGAATTGTATTATCGAGGTGAATATCCGAGTACACCTAATGGAATTA
>JAEEGJ010015652.1_pt1 | contig 17631 bp, 14 predicted proteins | sample 8958761 | NCBI WGS metagenome assembly JAEEGJ01 (sample SAMN16246546, study PRJNA631951) | gut metagenome | biome: gut microbiome; feature: rumen; material: RS-attached | host: Bos | place: Iran: Karaj | collected 2018-10 | reverse complement strand
GCAGAATCACTCAATGCTAAGATCAAGAACTTCAGAGCACAACTACATGGTGTCGTGGACGTAGACTTCTTCCTTTACAGGCTGTCTATGATATTTGGGTAGACACAGGAAATCCCGCCTGCTCCAAAAAGTTTCATTATTTGTTTTTATTGCTTAAACGTACAAGAGTGGCATCCCTTGCACTTTAGTAACAAGAATTAACTTTAACTATTCTCACTTAATTACGAGCTTTCGTCCGTTTTTGATGTAGATTCCTTTTGTGGGCTGGCCAGTCATGCGGCGGCCATGTAGGTCGTAGAGAACTGGCTGAGTGATTGAGGAGGAAGTAGGTGAAGTGATTCCGTCAGTCTGACTGGATGTCTCCATATTTTTCTCTACAATATTTGTGAAGTTCTTCCATTCAACAGCCGATCGATAAGCATCGGCACAGCCCTCTGGCACATAGAGCGTAATGGTGGAGAACTTATTTCTGGGCACCATGCAGCGCCAGTCGTTTTCTATACGAGGCGGCGTTTTGGCACAGACAGTAATGTTTTCCAATTCGTCACAGTAAGCAAACATGTACTGTCCACACCTCTGTAGGGTTGCTGGTAAGGTAATCTCTTTGATAGTAGTATGTTCGAAAGCTTCCCAGCCAATTTCCTTTACTTGGTTGCCCAAACAGATTTTGTTCAAAGCCTTACAGTAATCAAAAGCGTTGCTGCTGATGTAGCGGACGGTATTGGGTAGATTTACTTGTTTGATGTTAGTGCAACCCATAAAAGCAGAAAGGCCAATCTCTTCCAGTCCGTCAGGAAAGTTGATGGACTCAAGTGCACTGCAATTATAAAAAGCCTGATAGTCAATGCTCTTGACACCCGCCGGTATCTCTACATGAGTTAGTGAGTTGCAATAGCTAAACATGCTACTTCCCACCTTGGTTAGCCCTGACGGCAGATTGACTTCTTTGAGAGATGTGCAGCTGTCGAAAATCATATCACCAAAACACTTTACAGTCTCTGGAATCTTGACGTGTTCCAATGAGCGGCAAGCTGTGAAAGCATTGCTACCGATGCTATCTACCTGATCTGGCAGGTTCATTTCCGTAATCGCCGTGTAGGCAAAGGCTCCGTTGCCGATAACGGTAAGACTTTTCGGGATTGACACTTGAACCAGGTTCTTGCAGCCATGGAATGCCCAGCCCTCAATAACGGTCAGTCCTTCTGGAAGACTGACTTCTGTGATGCCATTACACATCTCAAAGGCATTGGTTCCGATGCTCTTGACTGTCGAAGGGATATGGCTTTTATTACAACCTTTTATCAGGCGGTTGGTCTTTGTGTCGATGATGGCGTTGCAGTTCTCACGGGAGTCATAATAAGGATTGCCGCTCTCTACACTCAGCAGCATGTCCTCAGTACCGTCCAAAGCTTTCTCACCAATGTGTTCTACTGATCTGGGAATCCGCAGTTCCTGGATGGCAGAACACCTGAAGAACGCCTGATTGCCGATGCTGGTAAGGTTATGGGGGAGTTCTACTACCTTCAGTCCAGAACAGTTGGCAAAGGCGGCATCACCTATCTTGGTAAGACCTTCCGGAAGTTCCAGTCTTTCAAAACCTTTACAGGCATTAAAGGCACCATTGCCAATGACTTTGACTGAAGCAGGAATTCTGGTGCTGTTACATCCTAAGACAAGTGTGCCTGTTGTCCTTTCAACAATGGCATTACAGTCCTCACGCGAATCGTACACCGTATTTCCCCCAGCAACGGTAATGCTTTTCAGACAGTTGCTTTTAAAAGCGGATACTCCTATATGCTTCAGACTGGCCGGAATATTGACCTGCTCTATAGAGGAGTTGGCAAACGCATAATCACCCAGCTCCTCCAATCCCTCGGGCAGGGTGACTGTTTTCAGATTACCACAAAAACCAAAAGCATTCCTACCAATGCGCTTGATAGTGGGGGGCAATGTCACAGCCACCACCGACCCAAGATCGTATGCAGCATTATCAGCTATTGAAATAACCGTATAGTCCACGTCATTGTTAGTCACCGTCTGTGGAATAGAGAGGCTTGCGCCTTGTGGAGAAAGGAGCATGAACAGCTCTACCGTCTTGTTTTCTTCAGACAGGATGCGGTAGTAAGCAATGTCCGTAGCGAAGACCGAATCATTGTCAAGTCCATCGTCAATTACATAAATGACATCTCCGCAAACGTCATTGACATTTGCTACTGCAGCTGTCAAGTTACCCATTAAGAGAGCAACAACAAGTATGAATACGTTCTTCGTCATAGCATTCTAGTTTTGTTTATTGCTTAAACGTACAAGAGTGGCATCCCTTGCACTTTAGTAACAAGAATTAACTTTAACTATTCTCACTTAATTACGAGCTTTCGTCCGTTCTGAATGTAGATACCTTTTGTGGGCTGGCCAGTAACTCGACGACCGTCAAGGGTGTAGTAAGACCGCACGTCTTCCGTCCTTAAGGGTTTCAACTCTTGAATGTCATCAGTTCCGTCGTTGCCAAGGTACTGCCCGATGAAGAGAATGGTGCCCGTAGACTGTTCGCTAATAGTATATAGGAACGGGCGCGTAGCGTGGAAATCGTAATACTGCGGCGTTCCTGTTGGCAGTGCAATAACGGTGACGGCGGCAGCCTCGGTACCCTCCTCGTCAACATGTATCTTGGCGTTCTGCTTCATTAGTCCGATATAGGTGTCGGTATTACAGAAGTACGGGAACTCGGCCATCTGGCAGAAGGCACGTTGCATGCCTAAGGCTTCCATTACGGGAACTAAGTCTTGGTCGACAGAGGTCTCGAAGCGCGGCAGTTTCAAGTCGACGTCCTGAAGTCCGCCTTTCTTCTGCCAATCTTGCCAGTTCTGGCCGGAGAGACCCTCCAGCACGTCAGACAACGTCTTGTCTTCGTGCGGCAGGAAGACGGTCATGCGGTAGGCACCGTTGCCATAGGGAAGTATCAGATATTGGCAGAAATCGTCGTCGGCATAATAGAATGTCTCCCTCTGCCACATCATCGGCACGATGGTGCCCGTCGTTCCGAAGGGTTCGTCGCGTGTGTCTTTCATGTCAAACTTCGACTTCCAGCTTCCCTTGAAGCAGATAGCGTTCAGCAGATAGCTGACAGCATTCGCATCGAAGGTGTTTTCGTCTAACACCTTGTCTATTATGCCCTCAGTATGTTCGCTGGCCCACTTGTTGATGACGTCCATCGTTACGCCGTCGTGGAAGTCGCGAGCCTCGGGCGTGGCATCGTAGAAGGTGCGGGCTTTGTCCACGAAACCCTCCTGAAGCCGGAAGCCCAGCCCCTCGTTGACGTAGATGGTGTTGGCGATGAGGGCTTTGGTTCGGCTATCGAGTGTTCCTGTCTCAGTAAGCATCTTGCGGCAGAAGGCATTGATGGCGTCAGCACCAGCATCGCCAAAGCCCAACACACGGTTAATTTCCTCCTGCGTTTGTCCTGCGGCACCATTGTTGAGCATGCCTAAAGCATAGGTGATGCTCAACGGCGAGAGCACCAGACTCTTATCACTCTCCTGTTTGCGGACAGTGCGCAGCAGGTTGAAAGCGAAATCGTTGTTGTTCGATACCAGCTGACGCTCGTCATCCGTCAGATCAATTTCCTTTGGGTCATTGAAATCCAAGGCATCGAAATAGTAGTCATTATCATAGACCCCGAACAATGACTCGTAATCGCAGATGCAGGTTGGTTTTGGCTCGTAAATATAGTGTACCAGTCCGGCTTCCTCGTAACCGACACCCTCAACGGCACACCCGTCAACAAAATAATCGACGCCAGTCCACTTCACATAATGACGATAACGGCGGAAATTCTTACCATTTACCTTGATGGTATCCACGCCAATGCTGTCGGTGACATCGGTATTTATTGACTCTGTCAATTCTATATCGTCATCGAAATTCCAGCTGAAGTCTATCATCTTCTTGTCTTTCTTGTTGCCGTAGTAGTCATAAAGGTACACCCTGCCATCCTCGTCCTCACGGAAAGCTCCGAAGTACTTTGTCGTGTTATAACGCTCGTCCACCCTGAACATCTTCTTGTACTTTCGTCCATCAATAATGGTATCACCCCTCAGTTGATAGTACGCCATCCACATCGAGTGGTCATAGTAATTGCCATCAGGTCCAGGAGTCTCACGCTCCTCGAAGTGATGATAGACGTAAGCCCACGTTTTGCGCTCAGTGAGCATCGGTCGGAACTGCAAATCCTCGGCCCTCGCCCCAGTCAGCGAGAGCAAAAATAACAGAAATGCGTAGATCTTTTTCATAGTCGAATGATGTTTAAACGTTGTCTCTCTGCCAATATGATACAAAAACATCAAAAAGACTGCATGGCGTTAACATTATTTGTGAAAATTCTGCAACGCTACCCAAGAAAACAATATGTAAAATTCTGTGTTTACCGTCCTAACCAACTTTCGGGATTGAGCTTGGCGGTTTCGCGGCGGAGCTGGAACTGGAGGATGTTGTCCTGGCCAATACGGCCGAGTGACTGGCGGGTGGAGACGTGCTGGCCGCGACGGACATTGACGCTGGCCAGATTGCAATAGACGGAAATGTAGCTGCCATGGCGAACCATGACAACCATCGAACCACCATATCCGAAGACGTAGCTTACTTCGCCGTCGAAGATGCTGCGAGCCTGGGCACCGGCCTCGCCGCGGATGTTGATGCCCTTGTTGTCAAGGGTGACGTTCTTCAGGCCTTCCACATTATACTGTCCGAAGTGGCTGACAATGCGGTATGGTCCTGTGATGGGGATGGGCAGTCGGCCACGGTTTGCCTCGAACTTGCCGCTGAGACGCATGTCTTCCGTCGGCACACGCAAAACCTCGTCAGCCTCCTTACGGGCCGAAGCCACTGCCTTGGCATGTGCACGGTTCTCAGCTTCTGCCTTACGCTCTGCCTCCAAACGTTTCTGCTCAGCCTCGCGAGCGCGGCGTTCTGCTGCTTCGCGCTCAAGTTTGTTCTTGGCGGCCTGTGCCTCACGTCTGGCCTTTTCCTCCTTGGCCTTGGCTTCGGCTATGCGACGGGCATTCTCACGAGCGGCAGCTTCAGCCTCGGCTTTCTTGCGCGCCAGTTCGGCAGCACGCTTCTTGGCAGCTTCCGCTTCTGCACGGCGCTTGGCCTCAGCGGCAGCACGAGCTTTCTGGCGAGCCACCTCTTCGGCTATCAGTTTGTCAATTTGAGCATTCAGCGCGGCGTCCTTCTTCTTCTGCTGGGCGATGATGCCCTGAATGGTCTTCTGTTCCTTCTTCAGCGTGTTCACCACGTTCTGCTGCTCCGTCTGCTTGCCTTCCAAGGAACGGCGCTCCTGTTCACCTTTAGATAATAGGTGGCGCTTCTTCTCCTGTGCAATGTTCAGGTTCTGGAACTGGAGATTGACTTCTTCCTGCTTGTCCTTCACTTTCTCGCCCTGGACACGCTGGTAGGAGGCATACTCCCGCATAAAGCGCAGACGTCGGAACATCTGGGTCATGTTGTCGGCACTGAAGATAAACATCAGCTGGCTCTGCGATGACTTGTTGCGATGCATGTAGCGCATGGACTTGACGTAGTTCTGCTTACGCTCCATGAGTTCGCTCTGCAGCATGTCGAGCTGGGTACTTAGCCGCTCTATCTCAATATCGAGGTTAGAAATGTCGTGACGGATGGTGTCGATGGTGCGGCGCTTGCCTTCTATCTCCGTGTTCAGCACCATGAGGTTCTGCAAGCGCTTCTTGACGTCGAGCTCGTTGGCACGCAGCTTCTGTTCCTGGACCTTGATCTGCTGCTGAATCTCCTTCCGCTGGTTCTGCAGTTTCTGGACGGAAGGTCCCTTGGGTGTGACGGCTTTCTTCTTCTTCGTGGTTGTCTTCTTGGTCTTTTTAGCCGCACTGGTCTTGGCGGGCTTTTTGGCCACAACGGTCTTCTTCGCCGCGGGTTTTACCGTACGCTTCTTCTGAGCGTAGGGTGCCGTGGCGAAGAACACCAGTAAGAGAAGTATGCCTAATCGCTTCATTCAGGAAAATCAGAGTGACATGAAGCGCTGGAGTATCTCGTCCATGGTGACCTGACGATACTTGGAAGACACTTCTGTACGGGTTTCCCAGTTCTCGTCGGACTTGATGTAGTTCAGGATCATGGACATCTTAATCTCGCGGTCAGGTGTCGTGAACGAAATCTTATGGTCCATGGGGAAATACTTGCGGTTGTAGCTCTGGAAGTCCTCGTAGTCCCAGTTCATCTGGTAGTTGCCACGGAACTTGTCGGCATACAGGATGTTGGCCATGTTCAAGCGTGCAGTGCCCTTGTCAGCCAGCCAGCGGTATGACAGCTTACCGTCTTCCAACGAGATGACAGCATCCTCGTTACCCATGTCGGCCTTGAAGTTCTTCAGCTGGTCGTCCTTGGATTTCGACGTACGAGGCTGGAACAGCTCGTTCCAGAAGAGGCCCTGAAGCACGTTGAAGTCGATGTTGCTGTTGCGCAGGAAGTCAACCTGAACGTAGGGCACCTTCAGATAGAGCTTGTTGATGCGGTCCATAATCAGTACGTACTCCTTGGTGAACTCCAGGCGTCCAGCTTCTACAAAGCCGAAGGCCATGAGTTGCAGACGGATGACGTCGTCACGCTTCATCTTCAGGTTTCCTGTCAGCGTCATCTCACGTGCTCCGACGCCAACGGTAAACTTTACTTTCGAGGTAACAAAGCGTTCCTGCAGAGCATTCTCACTCACCTTCTGGAGGAAGGCGTCCTGGCCTATTGGGCCGATTTGTGCTACAGCTTCAGTCGAATCAGACTTCTGCTTGGAGACTTTACGATGGGAGCTACATGACACGACGAGTGTCAAGGGAAGTGCCAATGCGGCGATCTTAAGGATTTGTAATGGTCTCATTCTTTTATAAATTTTTTAAGTTTAATTTTTCTTATCAATACTTGTTGACGTTCTCCTTTGATTTCTGAATTATCCGAAGCCTTTTCCAAAGCCTTCTGCCAGAAGCTGACGGCCTTGTCTTCCTCGCCTACGTGGAAATAGATGTCACCAGCGTGTTCCAGCAGTACTGCCGAGGAGTCGCTGTCGCACTGCAGCGTCTGGTCGATGTAGATGCGGGCCTCGCTGTAGCGCTTCTGCATGAACAGTATCCAGGCGTAGGTATCCAGAAAGGTGGCATTCTTGGGTTCAGCCTTGATGGTGCGATACGACATCTGTTCGGCCTTCTCCAGCTGCAGCCCTTTCTCGCTCAGGTAGTAGGCGTAGTTGTTCAGACAGCCTATATTGTCTTCTTTCCACACCAAGCACGAGTCGTAGGCGGCAAAGGCTTCCTGTTCCCTACCCTTTTGGTGCATGATGTCACCCATGACGGCATAGAAGTCGCTGACAATGGCTGGGTCGCTGTCGTCGCTAATGACGCTGATGCCGTTCTGGAAAGAGTTCAGGGCATCGTCCATCTTTCCTTCCTGATAGTAGGCTATGCCTTGATAATAGTAGAATGCCATCTCCTCAGGATTATACTGGCGGGCATCCTGACAGAGGCTGATGACGCGGTCGCGGTCTTCGTTCTGCCAGGCGTAGCTGACCAGCTGCAGGCGTGCTGCAGCGTTATCGGGAGCCGTGATGAGCACCTGTTCCAGGATGGGACGGATGCTGTCGTTGGGCATCTTCTTCAGATTCATATAGGTGGCACAGAACAAGGCCAAGTCGGCATCAGGCTGTGGCACGTCGAGCATGCGGTGGAACAACTGCAGCACGCGGGTGGAGTCGCCGCCCTGCTGTTCGCTCTCAGCAATCATCTGGCGCATCAGCCCTATGCGGTCCTGCAGCGAGGCGTCCTTGTGTAACAGGATGCGCTCCGTGGTTTCAGCAGCTCGTGCGCTGTCCTTCTGCTCGTTATAATAAGCCAGCATGGCAAACATGGCATTGCGGTTGTCTGGTTCTTCGCGCAACACCTCGTTATACAGCGCCAGCGCCTTCTTCTTCTGACCGTTGACGTATAGCGTGTTGGCATACATGCAGCGGTAGTTCAAGTCGTGAGGATACTGGTCTGCCAACTGTTTCATCTCCTGAATGGCGGCCTTCTTGTCGCCCTTCTTGGTGTAGAACTGGCTCTTGGCAAACGACAGACGCTCCGACTTGCCTTCCATCACCTCTATTCGCGACAGGGTACTGATGGCCTTGTCGTAGTCTTCCATTTGTTCGTAGAGCTGTACCAGCATGCTCAGCACATCCTCGCGGTCGCGGCTCTTGTCGTAGATGCGTTCCAATGCATCGGCAGCCTCGGCATATTGGTGCTGCTGCAGGTAGGCTGAGGCCAGCGACTCCAGATAGGTCACGTTGTCAGGCTCCAGGTCAGCAGCCTTCTTGGCATTCCGCAGCGAGGCATCCTTGTCCTTCAGCCCCATGTAGTACTGAGACAGATAGAAGTAAGCCTCCGAACGGGTGGAGTCAATCTCCACACAATGTCTCAGCAAGTCGAATGCAGCATCGTTATTTCCTTTCTCCCGCTGGCAAATGGCATCGAGGAAGAAAGCGTCATACTTTCGCCCGTCCTGGGCGTAAGAAATGAAAGGAATGAAAGACATGAAGGAAATGAAAGAAATGCAAATGAAGGAATGAAGAAATTCCCCCATCCACTGTGGCAGGCATTCCTTCATTTTTACATTCTCATTTCTCATTACTTTCATTTCGTTCATTTCTTTCATTTAATACCTGAATGTCCGTAGCCTCCAGCGCCGCGCTCTGTCTCGTCAAGAGCCTCGACAGTCACCAGCTCGGCCTGCTCGCAACGGGCTATCACCATCTGGGCAATGCGCTCACCGTCGTTCACTGTGAAGTCGTCCTGCGACAGGTTTACCAGCACCACGCCCACCTCGCCGCGATAGTCAGCGTCGATGGTTCCTGGGGTGTTCAGCACCGTAATGCCGTGCTTCAAGGCCAGTCCGCTTCTGGGGCGCACCTGAGCCTCGTAGCCCTCGGGCAGCGCAATGTGCAATCCCGTCGGAATCAGCTTGCGCTCCAAGGGGCGCAAAGTGACTGGTTCTTCCAAGTTGGCCCGCAGGTCCAGGCCGGCACTCTGGGGCGTAGCATATGCAGGCAACTGTTGGTGCCCACGGTTAACTACCTTGACTTTAATCATCTTCTTTCGAAACGTTTCTTTATTATTATCGTGCAAAGTTACTCATTTCTACTGGTGTCAAGGTGCTAAAAGGTAGGCATAATGTCGTAATTTAATAAAATTTAACTGAATTATCTCCATTTTAAGTTAATAGTTCCAAAGAAAATGTTTATCTTTGCGGCATCAAAGCGAAGGACTTATGTCCTTTTGATGAAAAAGAATTCTTTATTAACCCTCAAAACAAACATAACAATTATGAAGAATTTATTTGTTTTGGCCGCTATGATGATGGCCACCATCACAGCCTCGGCACAGTTTGAGCCAGGAACATTCAGTATCCAACCCCGTGTCGGTATTACGGCTTCTATGATTAGTAACATGCCAAAAGTCAGTAGTGAAGAGCTTTATGTTGAGCTCGACAAGCAGCCTGCAGTAGGTCTTATTGCCGGTGCTGACTTGGAGTATCAGATCACTGAGATGTTCAGCCTCTCTGCAGGTGTCAACTTCGCCATGCAAGGTAGCGCCTGGGAAGACTACAAGCGGACATACTTAGGTTATACAGATGAAGTTAAAGACCTCAGAATTGAGGCTGACTATCTGAACGTGCCTGTCACCCTCAATTGCTACGTCTTAGCAGGTCTTTCCATCCGCACTGGTGTACAGTTTGGTTTCCTCACTACTGCTAAGGTGAAGGGCGAAGAAACTATTGCCGGCCACAAAAGTGACATCGACCACTCTATCAAGGACATGTATAAGAAGTTTGACGTTTCTATTCCTGTTGGCATTAGCTACGAGTTCCCCAACCACCTTGTCATCGACACCCGCTACAACATCGGTCTGTCCAAAGTCTTCAAGGATAATTACATCATCGATAAGAATGGCAAGAACCAGGTATTCACCATCACCCTCGGCTACAAGATTCCGTTCTAAACTGACGGCCTGATTAATAAAAATAAGAGATGCCCTGCAATTCGTGGGGCATCTTCTTTTTATTTCATTTCAATTCTTCCCTTGGTCAGAGAATTTTTCAATCTGGGCAGGGTTATTACGAAGCGGGCTCCAGTAGTGTATGAGGTATCGAGCACGATGTCGCCTCCCAAGCGGCGGGCCAGCGAACGGGCAACGGTCAGTCCGATGCCAGTGCCGTCGTAATAGTTGTCAAGCTGTACGAACTCTTCAAAGATATGTTCTGCCTCCTCTGCAGGGACGCCAATGCCTGTGTCCTCAACGACGAAGCGAACCATCTGGTCGTTGACGTCAATCAGCAGTGAGGCCTGCTTCTTCTCCTTTGGTATGTCATGGTGTGCATGAGCCTCGGCAGGCTTGGTGAACTTCAATGCATTGCCAAGCACGAGGGTGAGGGCACGTACTGCCGACTGGCGATTGGTGGTGAGCACGACGGCCTCAGCCTCTGGTGAAATATTCATGTAGAAGTCGAGGTGTGGTGCTGCGGAAATGCCGCTGGCTTCGACAGCCTCAGCGGCTATCTCTATGGCGGCGGCCTGGTCGTTACGTTCTATGACGGTCTTACAGCCTGCATCGCTCAGTTCCAGCATCTTGTTTACCAGACGCGTTATACGATCAGTGTTCTCCAAGATCTGGCGAGAGATGTCGTCCTTGGTCTCGTCGTCAAGTTCCATGCCTGGCGTAGTGACCACTTGCGTAAAGCCTGAGAGGATGTTAAGCGGCGTGCGAATCTCGTGGGAAATCTGCTGGATAAAGTTCGACTTCATCCTCGACGACTCCTCGGCCTTCATTCTGGCAATGTCGAGCTTGCGGTTCGTTTCCTCCAACTCCCGATAGCTCTCTTCCAGCTTGTCGTACAACAGCAGCGAATCTTGGTAGCCCTCCGACATGTTGTCGAAGTCGCGTTCCAACTGGTCATACTCCTCCTGAAGCTTGGCCAGCTGCTCCTGCAGATCACTCTCGCGTGCCATGCCGTCAGGGTTTCTGTTCGACGGTAATGAACTTGGTGAAGCCCGTCAACTGAAGCACCTTGAAGACTGAAGGATTCACGTTGACCAATTTAAACTGTCCCTTGACTTTCATGACGGCGCGCATGGTCTTCTGTATCACTCGCAGTCCTGAACTGGCTATATAGGTCAGTTCTGCACAGTCCATCTCCAAGTTGACACCAGCCTCCTGGAGTGCCGATTGGATGTCATTCTCAAATTCATCGGCATTCGACGCCTCAATTCGATCGACGGTCTTAATGATGGTCTTGCCACCTTCTTTAACTATTTCTGTCATCATCTAATAGAAAGAATTCTTAAATCATGGTGCAAAATTACAAAAAAATTGGAACTTTCTCATGATTTTTTGCATTTTTTTATTTACCTTTGCCGAAAAATCGAGAAGAACTTATGAAGAAGTTAGCCTGAGCTGCAGTTTGAGGGCGAGAAGGTTGACAGCATGCACGGAGCGACGACCTCACCAAGCTGTGCATCAAGATGAAGTAGCCCCCTTCAACGTTAGTTTTGGGGAGATGAAGTAGGCCCTGCAACTTCCATAAAAGTTTGGTTTTAGGGATTCCCCCCTCCACAAGTAGGGGATTTCCTTTTGCTGGCCGTTGATTTTGTCGTACTTTTGCCAACAGAAAATTAACGGCACGCTCTGGCAATGGCCAGAGGAAACAACTAATAAAACCGAAGATTATGATGATACGAACGACATTTTTCACCCTCATCTGCCTCTTGTGCTCCATCCCCTCAATGGCGCAGGAGCCGTCGCAGCAGCATAAACTGATCTATGTGGGACCAGACAAGCATAACCAAAAGGTCATCAAGCGATATAACCGTTGCCACTGCCGCGAAGAGCTGGTTCAGCCTTTCGTGAGACCTGGCATCAAGTCTAAGGACCTCACCGCCATCTTTGGCGTCAGGACAAACTCGCTCATGTCGAACGAAGACATCGAGATCAACTTCCGCAAGAAACGCATCCTGAACCCCATCTACAACGACAAGGACGACCGTGTCTTCTTCGTTGAAATCAGGAACAAGACTGACCAGACCATCTATATCGATCGCAGCCATTGCTTCCGCATCGACGGCGACGGCAGCAAATACTGCTACTACGACGAAAACAACCGCGTCGATGTCAAGTCCAGGAAGAGAATGATAGCCATTCCGCCCCATTCCAAGCGCAACCTGACGGACTATCTCTGGAAGAAAAACAAAAAGGGCAACTATGTCGAAATCATCGAGTACCCAGAGGAGTTCCTGTGGAGCCTTAATACCGCCAAGATGTATGAAGGCTACGTGCGGTACGGAGAAACCAGGCGCTATACTGAGGAAGACTCACCCTACTACCGCTCATTCCTTATCGCCTACTCCAAGCAGGAAGACTTCTCAACCTATTCCCTCGCCATGATCAATTTCTATATGAAGGAGATGATTGGGATGTACTATCCTGAGAACTACGTGTACAACAGACTGGAGTCCTATCTGGTAGGCGACGACGAATACAGCATCACCAGCTGGACTAAGGTGTATTGATCATCTGCTTAATCTCTTCAAGCGTCGAGGCCACGCTGACGTACGTCTCCCACTGGCCACGCACCATGCCGCGCACCTGAAGGTCTGACATCAGGGCAACGAGTCCGTCCCAGAAACCTTTCATGTTATACAGTATGACGCGCTTTTGGTGATAGCCTATCGTAGCTGCCGCAGCCACCGTAAACACCTCGTCTAACGTTCCAATGCCACCAGGCAGGGCGATGAACACGTCGCTCTGGTCAGCCATCATCTGCTTACGGTCAGTCAGGTCGTCACACAACAGCTCCACCTCCACATAATCTGAGATGCGGCCGCTCTTCTCCACAATGCGCGGAATGACGCCGATAGTCCTTCCACCGCCCTCGTGGACAGCCTTTGCCACACACTCCATCAGTCCCTGGTTCACACCACCATACACCAGCGTATGGCCCTCTTGTGCCATCCACCTTCCCAGCTCCTCCGTCATGCGGAAGAAGTCTGGATCAATGTTCGCATTCGCAGAACAAAATACACATATCTTCATTGCAGCTATCTATTCTTTTGGAAAACCATTTTTCATCGTAGTAAAATACCAGTAAAGATACGCCCAGAGTTGATGCCAAGTCGTCGGGCAGAGAAAAACATGTCAGATTGCCTAAAGGTGCAGACGGGCGAAACCGTGATTTTGTTCTCAGCAACGCCTGCCTTCACCATTTGTAGGCGGTTGCATTCAGGCAGGTCGATGTGCCATTTGGAAGGCAAAAGCGTAGAGTGAGAAGGACTCTCGCCGTCATGTTGGGGGAACTTACGGCTGATAGGTTCCATATCAAATCCTGCCTGGGCAAAGGCATCATAGACCTCGTCGCCCACCTCAAAGCTTTCCAGATGGATGCCAGGACCTATCTGTGCGACGATGTCACAAGGCTGGGTGCCATAGACTTCCGCCATCCTTTGGACACTTTTCTCCACGATGCGCTGAACCGTGCCACGCCAACCAGCATGAATGGCACAGACGGCTCGAAGCTTCTTGTCGTACAACAGCACAGGGATGCAGTCGGCAGTAGAGACGCCAATGCATACGCCAGCCACGTCAGTCATCAGCGCGTCCACACCCTCCAACCTCAGGGCACGTTCCTCCACAGGCAGCCTCAGCAACGCCTCATCGACAACGACAATCTCCGTCTTATGCACCTGGTGCGGCATCAGCAGACGGTCATCCTCAACTCCCAGCAGGTGGCACAGCGCTTCGCGATTCCGACGGATACTCTCCTCGTCATCGCCACAATAGCGGTTGATGTTAAACTCGCCATAGCGTCCCTCGCTATAGCCACCCTGCCGCGTAGAGCTAAAGGCCATCACGCCCTCGCCGAGGGGATATATAAGCAATCTTGGTTGCGTCATACTCACCGATTACAATAAACAATAAACAATAACCAATAAACAATAACCAATAAACAATAAACAATAAACAATAAACAACACTCTTCTTCATCGCCTGCAAAGGTACGAATAAGTGAGTAAAAAGAAAAGAAATTCTTGGTTTTCTTTTGTTTACTTCTCAGACCATTAGTTATTGTTTACGTCTGAATCAGACGAACCTTACGCCTATTGCCTGATGGCCTGACGGCGAAGTGGAGCCAGTAGGTGCCTTTGGGTGAGCGCTCTAACAGCAGTTCGTCGAAGTCCTCCTGGCTTTCGTCGCTGATGTCGAGCAGGATGGTGGCGTAGCGCACCAGTTGTTCGATGCCTGCCACGCGGATGTCAGCAGCGCAGCCTGTCAGGTGGTTTGAGCCTTTCACACCGCCAACGGCCTTGTTCACAGCCTCAGAGCGATACCCACTATTGATAATAATCGGCTCCTCTTGGCATTCACTCCCCTCTCCCTTAAAGTTCCCCTCTCTCTTTGGAGAGGGGTTAGGGGAGAGGCTGGAGAGGCTGTAGCGCTTATTCCACTCACTTCGAAGCATCTCCAACCAGCCGCAGAGGCGCTTCAAGTTCTCGATATGTACGTGCGAAGGGATGTTGCCATCAGCGGTTTTCGCACTTGTCTTGCACATTTCTCCGAGCGTAAAATGCTCGCTCAGTCGTGCTTGCTTGTTGATAGTTACTTCCATACTCTTTTTATTTTAAAAAAACCTTATGCAACTGCGTCACAGTGTCACTGCGTCACACCGTTAGTTCATTATCATACCTGTTTTCTTATACATAGCCTTTGTGGTGCCGTTCTCCACAAACTCATCCACCTTCACCACCAGATTGTCCTTCATCAGGCGCACTACCCTTGAACGTGCCGAGGTGTTGTTCTTCAGCGCGAAACAACGTATCACATCCTCAATGGTAAACTCCTCTGGCAGGCGGTTGAAGGCCTCGATGGTCTTCTGGCGGCGCTGCACGTTGACGCTGGCTTCCTTCTGCTTGTTGTCGAAGTAGTTCTCGGCCATCGCGCCAAAGTAGTGGCGCTGGCAGGCGTACTGGATGTTCACGATGAGTTCTGCCAAACGCCAGTCCACGTCGTCCGTCTCGAACTCGCCACACCAGTAGTTGCCGTCCTGCCTCATCTTGTCCCAGTGGCGCATCACGATGAACGGAGCGGCGAAGTTCAGGCCGTGGTAGGCGCAACGCTTCAGCAGCATCTCGTCAGCCCTGGAGTCGTTCTCCTTGGCGTCCTCCATACGGCGTGACGTCCAGTCGTAGAGTTCATCGACGATCTTCTGGACGCTGAGTTCACCCTTCACACGATCCAGCTTCTCAGCCCAAGCCTTCAGGCGCTCGTCGCTTGCGAAGTCCACGTTCTGCTCACGCTCCATCATCTCGAAGTTGGTCGAGGGCAGGGGGATGCACGTCAGGCGTGTAGCCAGACCAGAACCAAAGTTCTGCTCGTTCACCTTCTTCTTCAGCGCGATGGGCGTACCCGTGTAGATGAAGTTCCACGTCACGATGAAGTCCTGCAGGATTGAGTCGTTGTTCGAATACGCCTGACCGTCCTCCTCATTATGGAAGGCCTTGAGCTCCATCGAGAACTTGTCAATCCAGGAGCCGCCCTTCTGCACGCTCACCGTGTTGTCCAGCTCCGTGTCGAAGGTCAGCATGTGAAGCTGCATGTCCTCGCCGTCCACATTCTCCACCGAGTTCACCATGTCCTGAATAAACTGGGCGTTACTGGTTCGCGCCGGATGCACTCTTACCACCACCTTCGGCTTCTTAGGCTTCTCCTTATTGGCACCCTTGGTGCGCATCTGTTCGCGATAGGCGTTGATGGCTTCCTTGCCCACCTTATCGGCTGCCACGATGGGAGAAGCGAGCAATTTAAAAAGTCTGGTTGCGAACGATTTACCTGATGCAGGGTCACCAATAATCAGCGTCGAGTTATTCAGCCTGCGCAGTTCCTCAGGACGATGATAGAAGCGATAGGTACACCTTGTCATCAAGGTCATCAGCAAACCACCAGCCACAAACATCGCCGCAGGATACTGGTTGCGCTTCAGGCCTTTGCAGATGTCACGCAGCAGCGGATATTCAGGCATCAAGGCTTCAATCTGAGCACCCCAGTCCCAGAGCCAACGGCTCATGTCATCATCCTTCAGCGTCACCGCCTTTTGCGTCTGCGCTTTCGTAATTTCCTGATACGTTTTGCCTGTGACCTCCTGAATCGCGGCGAGCATGGCCTTTGAGGGCAGACAATTCGTGTATTTCTTTTCCTTTTCAGCAATACAACTGGCTGCGCTCTCCACCGTCTGCGTCACGTTCTCGTTTCGCTCATCGATGATTTCCTGCACCCACGTCTGCGCCTCCACGATACGTTGCACCAGAGCCTTATCACCATCGAGCATGAGCAGCAGGTCGGTTGCCAGCTTTAGTGATTCTTTATGGCGATTTTGGTCGTCAGCACAAGGCAGCTTGTCTGCAAAGCGGGCATCAATGATAGGCTGTATATCATAGCCGCGCCAAAGACTCTCCCCCATCCCCTCCCTGTTATGGAGGGGCGTAGTATGTTCCTGCCCTTGAGACTTATCACTCCCCTCACTAACAGGGAGGGGCTGGGGGTGGGTCTCAAACTCATGATGCAGCGGCTGTGTTTTCTTGTCACGATACATGGGTGTGTACTCTTTGTCAAATTCTTCATCATAATAGGTAAAAAGTCGTTCTTCGTCAATAAACAGTATCTCGTCTTCCTTGGGAGCGAACGAGTTGCGAGTGGCATCTATGCAGCTCTGATCTGGCGAATAGCCCAGCACGGCAGCAAACGATATCTGATTATCTGCCAGGTTACCAATCTGCCTGTCGGCTATGAAGATAATACGTATGCCATGCCCGCTGCTGGTGATATGTACCAATACCACGCGCGCCATCAGCGCCTCGCATTTCTGCAGTTTTTCCCACACCTCCATAGGGTCGTCTACATGGTCGATATCCAGCATCACCAGTCCGTTCAGATGGCAGCCTTTCAGCACGCGCCTGGGGCCTTTCTTGGTCTTACCGTCCTTGGTCTTCACCGTAGCCTCATCAAACTGATAGCAGCAGAACTGGAAAGCCGTCAGCGATTTCTTAAGGTCTTCAGCCCATGCCAGCAGTTTCTTGTCGAGCGGCTTCTTCTGCCACTTCTCCTTGCCTGTCTTGGTTTTCAAATCACGAATCGTCTTGAGCATAAATTTCTGGAAGTCTGTATGCTCGGCCCATTTCTGCATAGCCTCCTCATCGTTGGCCTCTACAGCATGCAGAATCGCCCTGCGCGTATCGATATTAAAGGCTGTAGACGACTTGCGAATCTCCCTCCAGAAGTCCTTTTTGCCGCACTCGGCGACAAAAAGGCTCTTAGTATCTTTCTGATATGTAAACATTCGTTCTAAAGTGTTTGAAGGTCAGTGATATAGAATGCGTTCTCGTGTCGTGTCTGGCCGTTCTGATCCTGCCACGTGCGGTGTTTCCAGTAGCCTTTGACGATATAGGGCTGGTTCTCAAAGAACTGCGTATTGCGTTGCTTAGACGCATACTCACCTGTCATTTCACCATACACCTCGTCGCCTCCATGCTTCATCACAACG
>JAEEGJ010015650.1_pt1 | contig 17634 bp, 14 predicted proteins | sample 8958761 | NCBI WGS metagenome assembly JAEEGJ01 (sample SAMN16246546, study PRJNA631951) | gut metagenome | biome: gut microbiome; feature: rumen; material: RS-attached | host: Bos | place: Iran: Karaj | collected 2018-10 | reverse complement strand
CATACCCTTGTTGATTTCCAGTTTGTCAAGCAGCAGTTTCTGGTAGAGCTTTTCATTTGTGATGGTGTTTTCATCAAAAGCATGCGAGATAAGCAGCCCCGTATCAGCCATGTAGCATTTGAGGGTGAAGCTGTCCATACGCATTTTCAGTCCTACGGAGGGTTCCGTGGCTGCATAGCAGACATTCACAATCCTGGCATCCGATAGCCAGAAGAACGAACTCTCATAATCGCGAAAACGGGCTGTGTCGGAAAGGTGGGAAAGGCGGAACCTTTTCTCGTGACGCTGCAGTTCCGCAGGTATCTGGTCGAATATCCCTTTCACCTTGCTTTCGTAACCGACTGCATATTTTTCTATATCAGCGCGATAAAGGGACAGAATCTCCCTCTTTGCAATATCGGCATCCTCAAAGCTCCTGTTTTCAAAAAATGCCAGAACAGCCTGGGGCATTCCGCCGACAATCATATATTGGCGGAACAGGTCCATCACTTTGCGATGGAGCGGGCCTAACGGGATGCGTTTTTCAAAGCACTCCATGACAAACGGCATGGTCATATCATCGCCTGCAGCCCATAGGAACTCTTCAAAATCCATCGGAAACATGGATATGCGGTGTTCTTCAGATGGAATGACAATATCCTTGACATTGCGGTTAATGCTGACAAGCGAACCGGTTTCAAGATAGTCGTAACGTCCGTCCGCCACAAGGTATTTTATGGCTGCGCGCGCCCTTGGGTAAAGCTGGACTTCGTCAAAAATGATGAGCGAATCCCTTTCATACAGCCTGACACCAAAATAAACCGAAAGATGCATAAAGAACAGGTCAAGGTTAGTCAGGTATTCGTCAAAAATAGTCATCAACGGCTTGTCGGCTTTGTTGAAATCCACAAGAATGTACGATTTGTACTCATTGCGTGCAAATTCCTCTGCAATGTAGCTTTTCCCGACACGCCTTGCACCATCAATCATGAGTGCAACCTTCCCCTTGCGGCGTTGCTTCCAGAACAACAATTCATTGTAAATCTTTCGTTTCATAACTATAATTCACCAATCCTAACGATTCTTACACCTGTTTTCGCACGATTCCAAGCGATTCATACATGCTGTTTCGCACGATTCCAAGCGATTTTGCCGCAAAAGTACAACTTTTTTCAATATGAATTCTTATTCGACATAAAAAATCAAACCCGCATTCCGTGTTCAGATTTGTCTGTATTGGTCTATCTCTTGTTTGGACATAACTAACGAATAATTACTCTATTTTAAAACATCCACTATATTCAAAAACATCAGAATCTTAAAACCATCCGCATACCCAATGCCGGAGCCATTACAGACGCATACGGGAGCGGTTCCGCTATGCATGGCCGCACCCCAAGCGTAAGGTTGTCCGACACGTCGTATGTGGAGAAATGGGCGTCCACCATCGCATCCACAATGTTCAGGCCGTAACAGATAAAAAAGACAAAGACCCCCAACTCCTGGTTGCGCTGGTAATGCTTCTCGTTGAACGCGACATTCTCGGTGCTCATGTTGGCAAGTTCCGGATTCAGCCCATCCGTGACACCGTTCAGCCGCAAACGGTATTCGTCCCTATAATAGAGGTATTTTTCATGGTTGCTGTAAAGCCAGTACCCTGCACCACCGATAACACCATAGACAATCGGAACCTTCCAATACTTTCCGTTGTAAATCTGGCCGCCACCCGGAATTATGGAACATAGTGCAGCCGTTTTCGGATATTTCTCTTTTTTTGCGGAGACAAGGCCAACGCTGTCCGAAGTCTGTGCCATTTCTGCGGAAGCCCCCTTCGCCCCCACCTGCTGTGCAAGCCCAACAGGCAGCAGCAGCATGCAACACAATCCCAACAGCAGACAGTTCCTCACAAGTTCCTCACCCCTTTTCCTGTAACAATGCCATAATGCGTTCAAACTCCTCGTCCGAACGGAAACGGATGGTCAGGCTCCCCCTGCCCTTCAGGTTGCGGCTGACCTCAACCTTGGTTTTCAGCTGGGACGACAATCGTTCGCATGCATCCCGGTGAGCCGAAGGCAGCTCCGCCTTCACAGGCCTCGCGGCAGCTCTGACAGCCTCCTGCTGCAAGGCACGCATACGCTCCTCCACCTGCCGCACAGAGAGTCCCTTATCAAGAATTTCGTCCAAAAGCCTCTGCTGTAACGTAACATCATCCACAGGAACCAGTGCGCGGGCATGCCCCATTGTGATCCGCTGGTCGCGGAGCGCCGCCTGAACCGGAAGACCCAACTTCAGCAACCGCAAGTAATTTGTTACCGCAGAACGGCTTTTACCAACCTTGTCGGCCAAATCCTCCTGCGTATAGCCGCATTCCTCCTGCAGCCTCTGCAGTGAAAGGGCGATTTCAATCGGATTCAGATCCTCGCGCTGGATGTTCTCCACCAGCGCCATCTCCATCATCTGCACATCGTCGGCGGTACGCACATAGGCGGTCACCATGGTGAGGCCGGCCATCCGGCAGGCACGCACACGCCGCTCTCCCGAAATCAGCTGGTAGCGGCCACCCCCCATGTCACGGACAGCCACAGGCTGGATCAGCCCCTGTTTTTTGATGGAGGCTGCCAACTCTGCCAAAGCCTCCTCCTCGAAAGTGTTCCTCGGCTGCCAAGGATTGGTTTCAATGGCGTCCAAAGGGATTTTCGATATGCTGCCGGCCTTGATCCTGCTTGGAGAATCCTGCGGGACAATGCTGTTTTCGGCATAATCGCCCAACAGGGCGCTCAACCCGCGCCCCAATCCGGTCCTATTCTCTTTTTTTGCTGTCATCTTTCTTCTCTTTTCCCTTGTGTTCGGAAGAGCCCAGCTGCTTCTGCAGGATTTCCCTGGCCAGATTCAGGTAATTGACCGCCCCCTTGGAGGTTGCCTCATACATCAGTACAGGTTTCTGGAAACTTGGAGCCTCGCTCAAACGCACATTTCTGTATATAACGGTATTGAAGACAAAATTCTTGAAATGGGTCCGCACATCCTCAAGTACCTGGTTGCTCAACCTGAGCCGGTTGTCGTACATGGTCAGCAGAATCCCCTCAATGTTCAGTTCCGGATTCAGGTTATTCTGCACAATCTTGATGGTGTTCAGAAGTTTTCCCAACCCCTCCAGCGCAAAATATTCGCATTGGACAGGAATCAGCACCGTGTCGGCGGCGGTCAGCGCATTTACAGTAATAAGTCCCAATGATGGTGCGCAGTCTATGATGATGACTTCGTATTCGGAACGGACCTCCTCCAGCATGCGGCGCATCATGGTCTCCCTTTCGGCGAAATTGACCAGTTCAAGCTCGGCACCCACCAGATCAATATGGGCAGGGAGCATGTCCAGATTAGGCACACCGGTTTTGCAGATGGCTTCCCGGATGGGTGTTTCCCCGATCATAACCTCATAGATGCTGGAACTCACCTCCTGGGGATTAAGCCCCAAACCGGAGCTGGCATTGGCCTGCGGGTCGGCGTCAATGAGCAGCGTGCGGTGCTCCAACACACTGAAACTGGCCGACAGATTAATGGAAGTGGTTGTCTTACCGACACCTCCCTTCTGATTGGCAATAGCGATTACTTTACCCATTTTCCTGTTTTTTAGAATTTGCAAAGGTAATAAAAAAGTAAATAGGAAACAAGCTGCCGTACCATAAAATATTTCTTCAAAAAGAGGCGGATGATATTGCTTTTTTTACTACTTTAGCAATTTGAAATTCATTCTAACACATATGTTATGAGAAATTTAAATAAAATACTATTTGTCAGTTTGTTATCCCTGTTTGTCATAGGGACTGCACATGCACAAATCACAAAGAGCCCCGCTGCGGAGGCTGACAAAGCCTTCAACACATTCCAATATGTGGAGGCTGCGCAACTGTACAAGAAGGCCTACAGCAAGGTCAAAAGGAATCCGGTGGAGAAACGGCGCATCATGTTCCAGATGGCCGAATGCTACACTCTGACCCACAACCTTAAAATGGCTGAAAAACAGTACCTGAAACTGGAAAAGGTAAACTACCAGAAGGACAACCCTTTGATTTTCCTCCGTCTGGGCGACATCAACCGGCTGCGGAAGGATTTCCCGAAGGCATTGGAATACTATAAAAAGTATAAGCAGTACAATCCTGACGATCCGCGCTGCGATGACCGCATCGAATCGGCCACACTTGCGCCTGAGTGGATCAACAACCCAACCCGCGACGAAGTGGAGAACATGAAGCGGTTCAACACGCCGCAGAACGAATGGGTGCCTGCATGGGGACTGCCCAAGAAGGAGAACCAGATTGTCTTCACCTCCTCCAGGGAAGGCGGTGCTGGCGGCAAAAAGACCGACGCCTGGACGGGCGAAGGTTTCTCCGACCTTTATGTCTCCAACAAGCCAAAGAGCAAACTGACTGAATTCCCGGGAGAATGGACATCACCGGTCATGCTGGACAACAGCGGCATCATCAACAGTGATGCCAACGAGGGCGAGGCGACATTCAACGGGAAAGGCACCACCATCTATTTCAGCCGCTGCCCGAACGAAAAGAAGACCGTCTCCTACTGCCAGATTTACCAGGCCACGAAAAAGGGGAAATCCTGGGCTGACCCGCAGCTGATCCCGCTGGGCTCAGATTCTTTCGACTACGTGCATCCGGTCATCTCCAGCGACGAGCTGACCCTCTACTTTGTCTCCGACATGCCGGGCGGACACGGCGGTTACGACATCTGGAAAACAACCCGTCCGAAAAAGAACAAACCCTTTGAAAAACCGGAAAACCTCGGCCCTGTCATCAACAGTTACGACCATGAGATGTACCCCAGCTTAGAGAACGACTCCACACTCTACTTCGCATCAAAGGGACATGTGAACCTGGGCGGATTCGACATCTTTGTCACACACCTCTCCAACGGCGAATGGAGCAAGCCGGAGAACATGAAATACCCCATCAATTCCGAGGCTGACGACTATGGCATCATCTTCGACCACTCCGGTGCCATCGATGCGGTTTCAGGCTTCCCCTACCTGCGCAAGGGCTACTTCACCTCCAACCGTGAGGGAGGCCGCGGCGGTGACGACATCTGGACATTCCTGCTTCGCCCGCTCATCTTCACCCTTTCAGGTTTTGTGAAGGACAGCGTGACCCTGCAGTACATCGACGGAGCCACCGTCACAGTCAAGGGTTCTGACGGTGCCGAATACCAGACCACCACCGACATCCGCGGATACTACAGCTTCGACAAGACCAAGATTCTGCCGGAGGTGACCTACGACATCCATGTAAAAAAGAGCGGATACTACGACAACGAGAACTGCCGCGGACGCGAGACCACCGTCGGACTGCTGGAGAACAAGGACTTGAAACATAATTTCATCCTCAACCCCATCCCGAAGGAGCCGGTTTTGCTGCCGGAAATCCTCTACAAACTTGCCGACTGGCACCTGCAGCCGCAATATCAGGACTCGCTGATGGGCCTGTACAAAATCATGAAGGAGAACCCCACCTTTGTCATCGAGCTGCGTTCCCACACCGACGTGCGCCCCATCCCGATGACCAACGACACTCTGTCACAGCGTCGTGCAGAATCCTGCGTAAACTTCCTGATCGACTCCATGCACATCGATCCGGCCCGTCTGGTGGCAAAGGGATATGCAGAACGTGTGCCGAGAACGTTGGAGCGTGACATTGTCTCCCGCGGATACCTGTTCAAGAAAGGGACCGTGCTCACTCCGGAATACATTAGCAGCCTCTCCCCAAAGAACAAGCAGGAGGCGGCGCATGACCTCAACCGGCGTACCGAATTCATGATTCTCCGCGACGACTACGTGCCCACCAACGACACTGTCTTCGCTACGGATCCCACCCAGCCGCGTGTAAGCATCATCACGCAGAAATTCATCAAGATTGCGACGGAGAACGAAGGCCAGATTGTACGTGGCGACTGCTATGTGAACAGCAAAACCTTGAAATTCCGGATCGAACAGGATGCTGAAAAATTCACCATCTCCTATGAGCAGGCCATGAAATTCCTGAAGGACCACATCATCACCATAGCCGACTTTGAGAAGGGCGCAGCAGCAATCGTACCTGAAACCGGATACATCATCGACGGTTCTGTCCTCTACATCGAATCGCTGCAGATTGGTGACGATGTTCTGGAGAATGTGGCTTTCACCGTGGTGAAGGACCAGCAGGATCCAATCGTAATTGGCTCGAAGAGCTTCATTGAGGAATTCGGCTCCTACACCATCAACGTTTCCGAGCAGAAACTGATTTTCGACTAAATAAGGCCGAAGCCACAAATACACGCAGAGACAACGCAGCCTTGCGTTGTCTCTGCGTTTTAAAACGTATACATTATATATAAATATAATATGGAAGAGACACCAGCATTCTACACAAAAAATCCTTTCCTCACCTGCCGGAGGCTGACACGCGAGGTTTCGGTGGGCGGAACCGTCATGGGAGGAGGACAACCGGTTCGCATACAGTCCATGGCAAACATCCCCACCATGGAGACGGAGGCCTGCGTACGGCAAATCATCCGGTTGGCGGAGGCAGGCAGCGAGTATGTGCGTGTGACCGCTCCGCGCATGGAAGAGGGCCGGAATCTGGCCGCCATAAAAAAAAGGCTGGAAGAGGAGCACTGTCACGTCCCGATAGTGGCCGATGTGCACTTCACACCGGATGTGGCTGAGGTGGCGGCGGAAATCGTGGAGAAGGTGCGCATTAACCCGGGCAACTACACCGACCGGAAAATCCTGACAGAATACAGCGAAAAGGACTACCGCGAAGCCTTGGAAAAAACGGCGGACAAGCTGGTAAGACTTCTGAAAATATGCCAGCGCAACGGCACCGCCCTGCGCATCGGCGTAAACCACGGCTCGCTCTCCCCGCGCATCGTCAGCCGCTACGGGGACACACCTCTCGGCATGGCCATGTCGGCAATGGAATTTCTGGAAATATGCGAGGATTACGGATTCCGTCAGACTGTCGTTTCAATGAAGGCGAGCAATGTGCGCATCATGACCGAATCGGTGCGGCTGCTGGTCGCCATGGCGGACGCAAAAGGCTGGAACGTCCCGATTCACCTGGGGGTCACCGAAGCGGGCAACGGCGCCTACGGCCGGATAAAATCGACAGCCGGAATCCTCCCCCTGCTCTATGACGGCATCGGCGACACCATACGGGTCTCCCTGACCGAAGCGCCGGAAAACGAGATTCCGGTCGCGCGTCTGCTCGCCGGTATTGCGGAGGAGAGATGCCACGTTTCACCTGAACAGGGAACAGACACTGGCAAAATCGCATACGACCCATACCGCTTCACACGACGCACAGGCACGCAATGCGGAACTATTGGTGGCGGAAAAACTGTTGTCATCAGCGGTTGGGAAGGGAGAAATCCGGAAGATTTGCCCGAAGCGGCAATGGCGGAGCACCCGCATGTGACCCCAACCGGCCAAATTCCGGACAACGCCCAAGCCATAGTGTTGGAGACAACAGGCGACAACCCGCCTCTGGAGATGCGCCATTTCTTCAACCGGCTGATCACACAGGGATGCAACGCTCCTGTCATTATCAGACAGCAATACACCGATACGGACTGGAACAGCTTCGCAGCAAAGGCCACGGCAGATTACGCCTCAATTTTCATTGAAGGCTGGGGCGACGGCATCTGGATTTTCAATCCGAATTTCCCTCAGGAAAAAATATACAATCTGTCACTTCAGATTCTGCAGGCATGCGGAATCCGCTTCAACCAGGCCGAATACATCGCCTGCCCCTCCTGCGGGCGGACCCAGTACCGGATTGAGGAGGCGCTGGAGGAAATAAAAAAGAGGACCTGCCACCTTCGCAACCTTAAAATCGGTGTTATGGGCTGCATAGTGAACGGTCCGGGCGAAATGGCCGATGCGGACTACGGCTTCGTGGGCTGCGGAGGCGGAAAAGTGAGCCTGTACAAAGGCAAACAGCCTGTATACCATCAGGTGCCGCAAGAGAAGGGTATCGACATGCTGGTCCAACTTATTAAGGAGAACGGCGACTGGACAGAACCGGCAAGGTGAACGAACTCACACAAATATTGAGACAATACTGGGGGCATAGCCAGTTCCGTCCCTTACAGGAGGAGATTATCCGCTCCACCCTGGAAGGGAAAGACACGCTGGCGCTGCTGCCGACCGGCGGAGGAAAATCGGTCTGCTTCCAGGTGCCCGCCATGGCGAAAAAAGGGCTCTGCCTTGTAATCTCACCGCTTATTGCGCTTATGAAGGATCAGGTGGAGAACCTGAAAAAAAGGAACATTCCCGCCGAAGCCGTCTATACCGGCATGAACGCCACTGAAATCAACATGATTCGGGAACAGGCGGTGAAGGGGGAGCTGAAATTTCTGTACGTTTCTCCTGAAAGGTTGCAGAACCAACAGATGCAAAGCCACATACAAAACATGGACATTTGCCTGCTGGCAGTGGATGAAGCGCATTGCATCTCCCAATGGGGCTACGATTTCCGTCCACCCTACCTTAAAATTGCGGACATCCGGCCGCTACTGCCACAAGGCACCCCCATTCTGGCCCTTACCGCCACCGCAACCCCCGAAGTGGCGGCGGACATTCAGGACAAACTGCAGTTCAGTAAGCCCAACCTTTTCCAAAAGAGTTTTGTGCGTGATAATCTCACATACTTCGTCTTCAAGGAGGAGAACAAGGAGAAAAGGCTGCTGAACATTATCGCACGAACCCCCGGAAGCGGCATTGTCTACGTGCGGAACCGCAGGAAGACACAGGAGGTGGCGGCCTTTCTGCAACAGCATAATATCACAGCCGATTTCTACCACGCAGGACTTAATCTTAAGGAGAGGGATCGCAAACAGAACCTTTGGACCAAAGGGTACATACGGATAATTGTGGCCACCAACGCCTTCGGCATGGGAATTGACAAACCGGACGTACGCTTTGTTGTGCATCTGGATCTGCCGGACACTCTCGAGGCCTATTTCCAGGAGGCTGGTCGTGGCGGACGGGACGGCAAGCAGGCCTACGCAGTGCTTCTATACGAGAATGCGGACCTTGACAACCTGAACCGGAACTTTGAAAACAGTTTCCCTCCTCTCCCTCTAATCAGGGAGATATACAATGCTCTCGGCAGCTACTGCCAAATTCCAGTCGGCAACGGTGCCGGTGCAACCTTCCCATTCGACAATTCCAGCTTTGCGCACCAGACGGGTCACAGTCCCATTGTCACCTACAACGCACTAAAATTCATTGAACGGGCAGGTCTGATTCTATTCACAGACCCGTACCAGAACGCATCCAAGCTCTATTTCCCCTGCAACCGCGAGCAACTGTACCGCTTTCAGGTGGAGAACAAATTCTACGATCCGCTCATCAAAATGCTGCTGCGCACACACGCCGGCCTCTTCACCCAGTTCACACGTATCAATGAAGCGGAGATCAGCCGCCGGACGGCCATCCCTATGGACACCATAGTGTCAATGCTGCGGAAACTGAACGACAGCGGCATCCTTATTTATGAGGAAAAAAGCGAAAAACCGGTTCTCATCTGGCTGGAGGACCGGATGGATGGCCGCTACATGCGCCTTTCAGAAGAAATTTACGAACAGCGGAAAAGGGCGGCACGGCAACGTATGGAGGCGGTGCTGCACTATGTCACCTCCCAGACACATTGCCGGAGCAAACTGCTTGTCGCCTATTTCGGGGAAAAAGATGCCGTCCGGTGCGGCAAATGCGATGTCTGCCTCTCCCGAAACAGTGCCCAACTATCCGAATGGGAGTTTGACGAGCTGCTACACAAAGTCAAGCCGCTGCTGAAAAACGAAGCACTTACCTTGGAAGATCTAATTCAAAAAACAGACATACAAGAAGATAAACTCATCAGACTTATCCGCTGGCTGCTGGATAACAACAAGGTGACCGAGGATGAAAGAAAAAATTTGCGCTGGAAGTGATTCATATTGCAAAATTGAGTACTTTTGCAGCCGCAAAAAGCCACTTTGGCTCAGTTGGTAGAGCAACGCATTCGTAATGCGTAGGTCCCCGGTTCGAGTCCGGGAAGTGGCTCAAAAAAAGCTTTGACAAATACCTTTTCCTTTCAACCATACAGATATTTTTTGCAATAGCACAAAAAATACTGACGAGAATTGGTGAAAATATAAAATTTCGTCAGTATAATCGCAGCTAACTTTTTCCTATCCCATCCCGTTTTGCCCAACCGGGCATCAGCGTTCAGAAACAGGATTGCAAAAATAATCAAAAAAACAATATGCCCAAAAAAAGAACAGGGGAAAAAAATCCCTCCCTTACCGTATGACAATCTTTTTAAGCAGCCGTTCGTCAATTTCACGGTGCATTTTCACCAAGATTTCATCACGCAGCAGCAGCAACTCATTGCGGACAAGTGGGGAGAGCACATGCACATAAAGCGTATCCCCCTTCAGCTCCACTTTTGAGGTGTACTGCGCAATCAGCGGACCAACCACATCCTTCCACACCATCGCCGCACGCCGTTCCACAAAAGGACGCAACAATGAGGTCTCCTTCATCACCTTTTGTATCACATCCCCGATAAGATGCTCGGACTCGTTTTTCGGATATCGCGGATACATCAGAATCTATTATTTTGGTTGATCCTATTTTTTCCGTTTTTGAAGCATATCCGCCTGCCGCTTGTATTCAGCCCGTTTGGTTTCAGCCTCTTCCGCCTTGGAATAGCTGCCCATCGCCTCATAAGCCCGTGCCAACATGCGATAAATGTCCGAAACAAATGCAGGATTATCAGGAACATACTTTAGTGCAGACTGCAAATGGCTGACGACAGTCCCATAATCCTGCTCCTCCATTGCACCGGCAGCCATGGCAAAATATGGAATGGCCTGTGTCGGAAAAAGCTGTGAAGCCCTTTCCCCAGCCTTTGCCGCCTCCACCGGTCTGTTCATCTGTAGCAGTATTGTAATGTAATACTCCCACACGATGCTTTTGGAAGAATCCAATGCCAGCACATTTTCCAAATCAGACAACGCCTCATTGAAACGATGCTGCTGAATCATGAAATCGGCCCGCAACGACCAGCTTTCCGCCTGTTGCGGATGTGCACCGACCAGAAGATCAAGCAACGGGTTGATTTCACGATTATATGAGGTATCTTGCTGAGCAAGAAGATAATATCCACTTAACACTTTACGCTTGGGTTCGATGGGAACGGCAGGGTTGCCGACAATACGTCGCAGACAGGCGTATGCCTCCTTCTCTCTTTTATGTTTGGCATAATAGTCATAAAGTGTCATCTGCAGCTTCTCATCCGTAGAGTCAACACGCTGCGCCGCCTCCAGATAAGCCACACCCTTTTTCTCCTTTTTGAATGTGAAAAAGACTTGCGCCGCCTCAATGTAATACTTCGACTCACCGGGGAAAGCCTCCATCAGGGGCTTCAGCTCCGCCACAGCCGCATCCGGTTTCTTCAGGTAAACCCAGATATTCTTTTTGGTTTCGCACAACTGCTCGTTCAATCCGAGCTGGCTCTGCATGACATCATACACCTTCAACGCCTCCTTAAACCGGTTCTGCTGCGTCAGGGAGTAGGCATAATTATTCAAATAGTCAATGTTATCAGGATATTTCTCCGACAATTCCTTCCAATATCCCTCCGCCTGCCGGAACTGCCCCGACTGGTTGTACAGGTCTCCCAGCATCACCTTGTACCAGTGGTTTTCCGGATCGAATGATGCTGCTGTTTCCGCCTCCTGCAACGCCTCCTGCATCCGTCCTTTCATCACCATCAGGATGGCCAGTTCATAATGCGCAGCATCATGCGAAGGTTCCATGACAATCACCTGGTGCAGCATCTCTTCCGCCAAGTCGTAGTTTTCGTTAAGACGCTCCTTAACCGCATCAACAAATAGTGCCGTGTTGGCCAACTGCTCCATTTCAGAAAGTTCCGACTTTCCTTTTTTTCCGCCCTGCTGCGCAATAGCGGCAGACGGTCCGCCCAGAAGAAAGAGCAGAACCAGTAACCGTCCGACCAACACAAATCCTGACCTGCGCATCTCACTTCCCAGTATGTCCGAAACCTCCGGCACCGCGTTCAGTATCCTCCAGCGTCTCCACCTCAATCCATTCCACCTGCTCATGGCGTGCCACCACCATTTGGGCGATACGTTCACCATCCTTGACCACAAACGGTTCGTTGGAGAGGTTGGCAAGGATGATTTTGATTTCCCCACGGTAGTCGGCATCAATTGTGCCCGGTGAATTCAACACTGTAATCCCATGCTTGATAGCCAATCCGCTGCGAGGACGTATCTGTGCCTCAAAACCAACCGGCAACTCAATAAAGAGACCGGTGGGGACCAGTTCCCTGCCCATAGGTTGCAGCACGACATCCTCCTCCAGGCTTGCACGAAGGTCCATACCTGCCGAAGCGATTGTCCCGTATGCCGGCAGCGCATGTTTCGAATGATTGATAATCTTTACTTTCATCTGTCTGAATTTAAAGTGCAAATATACATGAAATCCCAATACGATTGCACAGACACCGCATAAAAAAATACATTTTGAAACAATAATACGTGCCGTGACGCGTTATATTGGAAAATAACAAACAGTAAAATTAAGGAATGACATGGAATTAGCACCTTTTCACTCGAAGGAACAGAATCCGGTAACCGGAACCATAATTGCCGAGGAGGCCTCCTCCCTGATGCGCAGCGTCTTCACCTGGATGTTCGTCGCGTTGGGAATAACCGCCCTTACCGCATGGCTTTTCGCCAACTCCGGCCTGGTCGGGCTGCTATACACCGAGACAGGCATGAGCGGCCTTGGCTGGGTTGTGACCCTCAGCCCGCTTGCCATGGTAATAGCCATGAGCCTCGGCCTTAACAAGATGCGCACCTCCACCCTGACCCTGCTTTTCGTCATCTATGCCATACTGATGGGGATGAGCCTGAGCTACATTTTCATTTTCTTCACCGGATCGACAATCACAAAGGCATTTCTGGTGGCCTCAGGCATGTTTGCGGCCATGGCCATTGCGGGCTATGTGACCCAAATGGATTTGAGCCGCTTCGGCTCCATACTCTTCATGGCACTTATCGGCCTGATAATCGCCTCCGTGGTATGCGCGTTCACACACAGCACCCGTGCCGAATGGATCATAAGCATTCTCGGCGTAATCCTTTTTGCAGGACTCACCGCCTGGGATGTCAACAGCATCCGACGCATGAGCACATACATTGAGGCCGACAGCGACATGGCACGGAAAATGGGGGTATATTGCGCACTGAGCCTCTATCTGGACTTCATCAACCTGTTCCTCTACCTGCTGCGCATTTTCGCCAGAAGCAATGACTGAGCGTTTTATTCTGCGGATGTTGGCCATCGGCCTGACGGCCGTGCTGCTGTACGGATGCACCCCTTCCGGCACCAGCCTTTCCGGACATTTTGAAAACAGCGGCGGCATTCTGTTCCTGGACGAAATCACCCCCGAAAAAACGGTTGTGACACTTGACACGATACTTCTTGTCAACGGGAACTTCAACTATCGCTTCAAACCCGAATATGAGGGGATATACCGGCTGCGGGCGAACGACACAAGCCTGCTCCCCTTTGTGGCTGGCGGCAACGACAACCTCACATTTTCAGGGGATGCAAGGAACCTCACCGGCAGCTACCGCGTCGACGGGAACATATCATCCAAAATGCTGTGGGAGACCAACCGGAGAGTGCATGAGATGTACCGGCTCACCGACTCGCTCAGCAAAATCTTCATGGAGGCGCAACGGACGAACAGCCCACCACCGCCTTCACTCGACAGCTGCTATTACACCCATTTCCTCGCCTGCAAGTCGGCGCTTGCCGCACTTATTGAAAACCATCCGTCCGAACTTGCGGCCATCTCTATCTTCCACCAACGGATTGGCGTTAACCGCTTTTTCTCGGAACAGAATGATTCCGCACTGTACCGGATGATGAAGGGGAAGCTGGTTGCAGCCCATCCGGACAATCCGCACGTCAAGGCATTACAGGAGAAATTTGAGTATGAATAAAAAGGAACGATACGCATACGTCACGGAACATTTCCGCCGCAACATGCCGGATGCGGCCAGCGAGCTGCATTTCGGCAACGCATACGAACTGCTGGTTGCGGTCATGCTCTCCGCCCAATGCACCGACAAACGGGTGAACATGACCACCCCCGCCTTCTTCGAGGCCTTTCCCAACGCGGAACGGCTCGCCCAAGCTTCGGTGGATGAGATTTACGAGAAAATAAAGAGCATCTCCTACCCCAACAGCAAGGCCAGGCACCTGAAGGGGATGGCCGAAATGCTTACAGAACGCTTTAACGGCACAGTGCCTGATGACATTGAAAAAATGCAGCAGCTGCCCGGCGTGGGGCGCAAAACAGCCAATGTGGTTTCCGCAGTATGGTTCAACAGGCCGGCCATGGCGGTGGACACGCATGTCTTCAGGGTATCGGCCCGCATCGGGCTAACAACCGGGGCAAAAACGCCATTGGAAACAGAACGGCAGCTGGTGGCCAACCTGTCCGAGGAGGAGATTCCCATCGCCCACCACTGGCTCATCCTGCACGGCCGCTATGTGTGCACCGCACGAAACCCGCATTGTGCGGAATGCGGCGTGCGCGAGGCCTGCCGCCACTACAACAACAGACAAAAACAGAAGTGAGATGCGCTACTTTCTCCACATGGCATATAACGGACGCAACTATTACGGCTGGCAGGTGCAGCCGGACCGCCCCACGGTGCAGGAGCTGATGGAAAACTGCCTCTCCGCCCTTTTCAGGGAAAAAATTGCCGTGACCGGAGCGGGACGTACCGACACCGGCGTGCATGCAGCGGACTTCCACGCCCATTTCGACACGGAAACCCCACTATTGGAAGAGAAACGGCAGTGGCTCCACCGCATCAACGCCTTTTTGCCGGAGGATATCGCCGTGTACGACATACTGCCGGTCCGCCCTGAGGCGCACGCCCGCTTCGACGCCCTCTCACGCACCTACCGCTACAGGATACACACGGCAAAACAGCCCTTTTTCACAGAATACTCCTACCGTCTCTATTTCCAGCCCGATTTCGAGGCGATGAACCGCTGCGCCGCGCTGCTTGGCAAATATCGGGACTTCACCAGCTTTTCAAAAGCGCACACCCAAACAAAGACAAACAACTGTGTCATATCCCATGCGGAATGGCATGAGGATGAGACAGGATGGTTTTTTGAAATCACCGCCGACCGATTCCTGCGCAATATGGTGAGGGCGATTGTCGGCACACTGCTGGAGGTTGGAAGGGGCAAGCTTGATGAAGAGGGATTCTGCCGGCTGATAGAGGCTAAAGACCGCTGCCAGGCCGGGACTTCCGTTCCGGCACACGCGCTTTCGCTTGTCCGGATAACCTATCCGGATGAGATTTTCCTGCCCTAACGCACGTCGCTGTAGACCAGACGGTAAAGATTGTATAGCAACATGTAGTCAATCATGTTGAAATCACCTGTATCCTCGTTGTGCCACGGACAGAAGAGGGATAGTGTGTGCCACGGAGCACCCGTATGCTCCACCTGACCACCAGAAAGCACCCGACGGTACGCCCCTTCATTCGGTGCGCCGCCCAACAAATCCTCATAGAATGAGGCCGGCAGCATTTTGGAAGGCTGCTGCGGGTAGAGCAAAAGACTTATAAGCGGGAAATGTGGGAACATTATTGGCTGCTCCAGATCGGGACGCTTTTTGGCAAGAGCCTGCGTGCGGTCCACCAGCCAGTCGTAGGTACATTTGCCTTCACTGCCCTTCTCGTTTATGACCGTGGAGAGTGCCAGCACGCCGTACCAGTTGAAATGGCCGTGCTTGTCTATAAGGAAATTGTTCTGTATCACTTTGAAAGTGCGCCGTGAGGTGGCGGAAAGGGCCTTCCCGAAACGGATCTCCTCCCCTGTCAGCACCTGATACGCCCTTGCATGGGCATATTTCAGCCATTGTATGTCACCCTCCTTCTGCACCAAAATTCCGTTCACGGGATTCACCACCTGCCAGTGTTCGCGTCCTTTGGCATCGGTGTGCTGCATTCCACGCACCATCTGCCGTGCGACATTCACCGCCAGTTCACGCACCTCCGCCGTACTGTCACCATCAACCAGCCGCAGAACAAGCGCCAGACCGAGATAGGTGGCCCAAGCCTGGTCCTGCGAAGGACCGTTCGATGTGGAGAGGGTGTCCCCGCACCGGCGCTGGTAATCGCTTACAATCTTAAGCCCGTCAAAACCCATGGATCCGGGAACATCGTCCCGCAGATAAAAGCCGTTGCATGCCGGACGTCCGTTCCAGCAGGTTTCGGCCATTGAATCCAGCCGGACGTACACCTGCAGTGCCTGATGAAGCTCCCTTAGCGTGGAAGAGGCCGAAAGCGTGTCCCCCTCCATCCGCAGACGGGCATATTCCGTGGCAAGAAGCGCGATGTAATGCCCCTGCCACCATGTGCCGTCCGCCCAATATGCGGTTTTCCCGCCATCCCTTTCGCTGCGCAGCGACTCCATAGGCTGGCAGCTCCCCTGTTTCATGCCGTCATCGGAAAAAAACATGAACTTCGTAAGCAGATTCATGCGGTAGAAGTCATATTTCATCCGGTTCAGCTCAGTTGTCTGCGAAAAAGCGGATACGATACATATCACAAGCAGAATTACAGTCAGAATCTGTTTTTTCATGGTTTGTTATTTTATTATGGATTATTTTTCATCACCTTCACCACAGCAATACGACTGTTGCCATCCGAAAGCTGCAAGAGGTAGCAGCCTGGAGCATAATCCGTCATATCAATCTCCGCGGTCTTCTCCCACAGCTCCATCTGTTTCAGCAGCCTTCCCTGCAAATCATAAAGGCGGCAGACATTCACATGGGATTCGCCGGAATATTCCAGCCACAGCCTTCCGGAAGTCGGATTAGGGAAAACATTCACACGGACAGGGGCACATCCCTTCACCGTCTGCGGCTTTTCCGGAGCATATACAAGCCGATATAGGTTATAGAGCAGCATGTAGTCAAGCATGTTGAAATCACCCTCCTCCAGATGCCAGGGGCAAAAGAGCGAAAGGCTGTTCCATGGCGCCGGCGTAGTGTCCCAAGCACCGTCCGAATAGCGGCGGAATGCGCCTCCGTATGGAGCGGCATCAAGAATTGACTCGTACTGCGAGACGTTCGGCAACGATTTTGGCTTTTGGGGATAGAGCAGCAGACTTATAAGCGGAAAATGTGGGAAGAGCATGGGCTGCTGCAGATCGGGGCGGAGCCGCGCAAGCTCCTGTGACTTACCAACCAGCCAGTCACATGTGCAGGCGGACAAATCAGAACCCTTTTCGTTAATGACCGTCGAAAGCGCCATCACACCGTACCAGTTGTAGTGGCCTTTTTTATCAAGTATAAAAACCTGCTGTATGGTACCCCACAACTGCTTGGAGGCGGCCGAGGAGGCATTCCCGAAAACAACCTTATCCCCAGTCAGCAGTTCGCACGCCCTGGCATGGGCGTATTTCAGCCATTGGATGTCACTTGAAGGTTGCAGTATCTCCCCGTTCACCGGGTTGGTAACCTGCCAGGATTCATTTCCTTTGGCATCGGT
>JAEEGJ010015648.1_pt1 | contig 17634 bp, 12 predicted proteins | sample 8958761 | NCBI WGS metagenome assembly JAEEGJ01 (sample SAMN16246546, study PRJNA631951) | gut metagenome | biome: gut microbiome; feature: rumen; material: RS-attached | host: Bos | place: Iran: Karaj | collected 2018-10 | reverse complement strand
ACCATTGGAATGTCGGGACTGCAGTTCAGACCCACGGCAAAGATATTGTCCTTGGGTAGTGTCTTGATGTGGTCAATGACGTTCTGGCCAATCATGTTGTAGCCTTCGGGCGTACGTACCGTGAAGCTGAGCAGCAGGGGAACCTGACGCTGTGCGTCCTTCATGGCTTGCTGACAGGCTTCGATACCTGCACGGGCGTTCTCTACGTCGAAGATGGTTTCCAGCAGCAGACCATCGACCCCGCCTTCCAGCAGGGCAGCAGCCTGTTCCTGATAGACATCACGCAACTGTTCGTAGCTGAGGTGTGCGCCTTCCATCGAGATGGTCTCGCGGGTGGGTCCCATGCCTCCCACGACGTAGCGGGGCTTCTCGGGGTTGGCCAGCGTGAAGGCGTCAGCCATCTGGCGTGCCAGCTGTGCGGCAGCGATATTGATGTGGCGGCACTCCTGTTCCAGTCCGAGGGGCTTTAGCGAGATGCTCTGTGCGTTGAACGTGTTCGTGGTGATGATGTCCGAGCCGGCTGCTAAGAAGCGGCGGTAAATGTCGCTGATGACCTCCGGGCGCTCTATGCAGAGGTATTCGTTGCTGCCACGGGTGTTCTCTAAGTGCAGTGCCTGAATGCTGGTGCCCATGGCACCGTCGAAGATGAGGATACGCTCTTGTGCTACCTCTTCCAAGGAGGGCTTGCGGAAGATGCTGCTCAGCGGGGGAACCGCTGAGCGCTGTATGTGGTCGTGGTTGATACCGCAGGGACACGTGTGGCTGGCGCCTTCTATCTTTTCGATGATGGCTTCTACTTGGGCATCGGTGTCGTCAACGGCAGAACCGTTGACCACAGTGTTGGCGGGGTGCAGATTGCGGCTGTGGCGGAATTCGTCAACAATGCGCAGGGCTTCGTCCACCTCCTGCTCGTTGTGGAAGTCCATCTCTATGTGGACGCCGTCGCCACCGATGTTGTCCAACAGGGGGCGCAACTCGGGCAGCGTCACCCAGCACGCCATGATGCTCTTGCCGCCGTTGAGGATTTTACGGTACAGGTCGTACCACTTCTTGCTGCCGCCCTGTGGCTCGCCGACGCCGGGCGTCCACTGAATGGCGTTCAGCTCGTCGATTTCCAGCAGTGCGTCCAGGTGGTGCATGGCTCCTACGCCGTCCAGGTGGTACAGCGTATAGTCAATCTTCTGGCACTGTTCGCGGATGAACGGCTGCACGAAGCGGCGGTAGTCGTCGGTACTGATCATCGTCGAGATGTCACACTGCAACTTCGACATCTTGCCGGGAGCCCAGCTGGAGAAGTAGCAGAACGCCATCTCGTCACCCTCGCGGATGATGTCGTAGAGCTCGTCGAACACTTGGAAGTAGATGTCGTTGATCTGTTGCATCTGCCGCTCCAGCACTTCGGGCTGCATCACCGTGTCGAGCAGCACCTGGTCGGTGCCTTTCATTGCTGCCAGTACATCCATACCCTCCATCAGGTCGGGCATGCCGACATAATAGTGCCCCTGAGCCTTCTTCTTGCAAGCCTTCAGCAGTTCCTTATGGAGCAGCCAGTTGGGATGGTTGCGGTCGAAGATGATATCGTCGGTATAGTTGGGATTGGGATGAATCCAGATAGTATCCTCGCCGCCTTCGAAGACACCGCCCAGAATGGCAGCTAATGAGCCGGGACCTAACTGGGTGTTGGCCACGGGCAGCATGTCGGCCATCAGCGAGGAGTGGGCTACATACCAGTCCAGATATTCCGCACGCCATTCAGGGTCGAACCACCGCTGGTTCAGGTCCTTGTAGGGCTTGGGTTCGGGGATGTCGGCATGGGGCTTCACTCCCTCCTGAAAGTGCTCCCACATATTGAGCACGATGCCTTTGTGGTTCCACCAGTTGATATAATGCTGTTTGGTCTCTTCGAGGTTGGGTTTCCAAGTGTTCATAGCGTGTATATAATAATATAAGGAAAGACGCTTATGTGTTCGAAATGTCATCAGACCATCATCAGTGCCGACATCACCATATCACTGACGAAGAGTCCTTCGCGGGTCAGCATGATATGGCTGTCCTGCTGGCGCAGCAGTCCGTCGGACAGATAGGGATGGGCTTCTCTCAGGCAGAAGTGCCGGTACTTGTCGGAAAGCGTTGCAAGGTCCAGCCCGTCACTCGTTCGCAGTGCGGTGGTGATGAGGTCGTTGTAGTGGGTGTCGTCGTCGAGTACTTCTTGTTCGCTGGGCAGCTCGCCTTGTTCTATCCTTTCGCAATAGGTCTTGATGTCGCTGACATTCCAGCTGCGGCAGTGCCTGTCGTAGCTGTGGGCAGCAGCCCCGAGACCGATATAGGGGATGTCGTGCCAATAGCTGCTGTTGTGGCGCGAACGGAAGTCCGGGCGGGCGAAGTTCGAAATCTCGTAGTGCTCGTAGCCTGCCGCCTCCAGCTGGTCTTTCAGCAGATAGTACATCCGCCGCTCCAGTTCTTCGGAAGGCATCGTTAATTTCCTCATTTCCCCATTTCTCATTTCTAATTCCTCATTTCTCATTTGATTGAAGAGGGCAGTGCCTTCTTCAATCATCAGGCAGTAGGCAGAAATATGTTCCACGCCGAGGGCGAGGGCGGCATTCATATCGTGCTCCCAGTCGGAGAGCGTCTCGCCAGGGAAACCGTACATCAGGTCGATGCTGATGTTGCGGATGCCGGCATCGCGCAGCAGCCGGACAGCCTCTGCCACCTGTGCCGACGTATGTCGGCGGTGCAGGAATCGCAGCCGTTGGTCGTCAAAGGTCTGTGCTCCCATCGAGACACGGTTGACGGGAAGCGCTGACAAGAGGGTGGCAAACTCCTGAGTGACATCATCGGGATTGACCTCGATGGTCGTCTCGCTGTTGGCATGGGGAAGCCTGTCGAAGAGCTGCCGCAGTTGGCTGTCGGTGAGTTGGCTGGGGGTGCCGCCACCTATATATATAGTATTGATGGGCTCAGTCAGTTCGTGCTGTCTCATGCTCCACTCCTTGCAGACGGCATCCACATAGCGCTGGCGCTGTTCCATGCCTGTGGTGGAGTAGAAAGCGCAATAGATGCAACGGCTCTTGCAGAAGGGAATATGGATATAGATACCTGCCATAACGCAGGCAAAAGTACTAATAAAGTTTAATATTTGCAAGCAATCTTAGGTTTTTTGCGTGAAAATGTCTACCTTTAGCGTCGCTTTGCTTAAGGGTAGGGCAAAAGGAAACATCATTTAAACCTAAAATATAAGTAATATGAAAGTTTATCAGACCAACGAGATTAAAAACATTGCACTCATTGGCAGTGCGGGTAGCGGCAAGACTACTCTTGCCGAAGCAATGGTTTACGAGGCCGGCATCACCAAGCGCCGCGGCACCGTAGAGGGTAAGAACACCATGAGCGACTATTTCCCTGTAGAACAGGAATACGGCTACTCGGTGTTCTCTACTGTTTTTCATGTAGAGTGGAACAACAAGAAGCTGAACATCATCGACTGTCCGGGCTCCGATGACTTCGTGGGTGGCTCCATCACCGCCATGAACGTCACCGACCAGGCTGTGATCCTCATCAATGGCCAGTATGGTCCTGAGGTGGGTACGATGAATGCCTTCCGCAATACCGAGAAACTGAGGAAGCCTGTGATCTTCCTCGTCAACCAGCTCGACCGCGACAACTGCGATTACGATCAGATTCTCGCTCAGCTCAAGGAGGTCTATGGCAACAACTGTGTTCCCGTGCAGTATCCTATTGCAACAGGTAACGGCTTCAACAGCGTCATCGACGTGCTGCTGATGAAGAAATACTCGTGGAAGCCCGAGGGCGGTGCTCCTATCATCGAGGATATCCCTGCCGACCAGCTGGAGAAGGCCAAGGAGTGGAAGGCCGCTCTGGTAGAGGCTGCCGCTGCCGGCGACGACACGCTGATGGAGAAGTTCTTCGAGAGCGAGGACCTCAGCGAGGACGAGATGCGTGAGGGTATCCGCAAGGGTCTGGTGACGCGTTCTATCTATCCCGTCTTCTGCGTCTGTGCAGGTCGCGACATGGGTGTGCGCCGTCTGATGGAGTTCCTGGGCAATGTGGTGCCCTTCGTCAGCGAGATGCCTGTCATCAAGAATGCTGCCGGCAAGGAGGTTCCTGCCGATGCCAGCGCTCCCACCTCGCTCTATTTCTTCAAGACGGGTGTCGAGCCCCATATCGGTGAGGTGCAGTACTTCAAGGTGATGAGCGGCGTGGTGAAGAGCGGCGATGACCTCACCAATGCCGACCGTGGCTCGAAGGAGCGCATGGGTACGCTCTATGCCTGCGCCGGTGCTAACCGTATTCAGGTTGACGAGTTGCGCGCTGGTGATATAGGCTGTACGGTGAAGCTGAAGGATGTGAAGACTGGCAACACCCTCAATGCCAAGGATGTAGACAATAAGTTCGACTTCATCAAATATCCTAACTCCAAGTTCTCGCGTGCCATCAAGGCCGTCAACGAGGCCGAGACCGAGAAGATGATGGCTGCCCTGCAGAAGATGCGTCAGGAAGACCCCACATGGGTGGTCGAGCAGTCGAAGGAACTGCGCCAGATCATCGTTCACGGTCAGGGCGAGTTCCACCTGCGCACGCTGAAGTGGCGTATGGAGAACAATGAGAAGATTCAGGTGGAATTCCAGGAACCGAAGATTCCTTACCGCGAGACCATTACCAAGATGGCCCGTGCCGACTATCGTCACAAGAAGCAGTCGGGTGGTGCAGGCCAGTTTGGTGAGGTACACCTGATAGTCGAGCCTTACACCGACGGCATGCCCGATCCTACCTCGTTCACCATCAACGGTCAGGAGTTCAAGATGAACATCAAGTCGAAGGAAGAGAAGGACCTGGAGTGGGGCGGCAAGCTCGTCTTCATCAACAGCGTCGTCGGTGGTGCTATTGATATGCGCTTCATGCCCGCCATTCTGAAGGGTGTGATGGAGCGTATGGAGCAGGGACCGCTGACGGGTTCCTACGCCCGCGATGTCCGCGTCATCGTCTACGATGGTAAGATGCACCCCGTTGACTCTAACGAGCTCTCGTTCATGCTCGCAGCCCGCAATGCCTTCTCGGCAGCCTTCAAGGAGGCCGGTCCTAAGGTGCTGGAGCCTATCTACGACCTCGAAGTGCTTGTTCCTGCCGACTATATGGGTGATGTGATGTCAGACCTGCAGGGCCGTCGTGCCATCATCATGGGTATGGACAGCGAGAACGGCTACCAGAAGCTTACCGCCAAGATTCCTCTCAAGGAGCTGGCCAGCTACTCGATCGCCCTGAGCTCGCTGACGGGTGGACGTGCTTCGTTCACCACCCAGTTCTCGAGCTACGAGCTCGTGCCGAACGACATCCAGCAGCAGCTCATCAAGGAGCACGAGGCTGAGATGAAGGACGAAGACTAAATGCTACCGGCTATCCGCAACAACAAAGCCTGCCAGAGAGGCAGGCTTTGTTGTTTTTTCTAGTTTCTACTAGTCTTACTAGTTCCACTAGTTTAACTAGCCCCAACTAGCCCCATTAGAACTTCACCAAAATCCTAAACACCTTGGCGGGGTTGGCATCCCATTTCTTCATGGCCTCTTCGGCATCCTCGGGGCTGACGATGCCAGAGGTGAGCACATCATAGGGGGGATTGTACTTCTTCAGATAGCGGATGACACCATCGAAGTCCTCGGGCAGGGCATTGCGCGAGCCGCGGATGTCGAGTTCCTTCTGTACAAAATACTTCGTGGTGAACTCCACGTCCTTCTTCGAATAGCCGATGCAGATGACGCGACCGCAGAAAGCCACCTCGTTGACAGCCATCTGGTAGGTGACGGGCGAGCCTACGGCCTCGATGACGATGTTCGGACCCATTGAGTCGGTCAGCTCCATCAGCCGCTCGTGCACGTTCTCCTTCATCGTGTTGATGGTGAAGTCGGCACCTAAGCGCTTCACAATCTCCAGCTTCTCGTCGTCTACATCGCAGGCTATCACCTTGGCACCGCGAAGCAGTGAGCGGATGACGGCACCCACACCTACCATGCCGCAGCCTATCACCATCACCACATCGGTGTCGACAGCCTGGGCACGGCTCACGGCATGGAAACCTACCGACATGGGTTCTATCAGGGCGGCATGCTCGGTGGTGATGTCACCCACGGGGATGATCTTCTGCCAGGGCAGGGCCATATACTCGCGCATGGCACCATCGCGCTGCACGCCTAAGGTCTCGTTGTGCTCGCAGGCATTGTAGCGGCGGCTACGGCAGGCGGGACATACACCACAGTTGGTATAGGGGTTCACCGTCACCTTCATGCCCTTGCGCAGGTTGGTGGGAACGTTGGCACCCAGACCTACTATCTCCGCACCAATCTCGTGACCGGGGATGACATGGGGCTTGGCCATCGTGTTCAGGCCGCGATAGGTGTTCAGGTCGCTACCGCAGAAGCCCACATACTCCATCTTCAACAATACTTCGTCGGCTCCACAGGTAGGCCGATCCATTTCCACCACCTTCATTACGTGTGGCTCTGTAATCTGAATTGCTTTCACCTTAATATGATTTACTATTTACTATTTACGATTTGCTATTCGCTCATGTTCTTGATATAGGGGAGGTCGACGAGGTTGTCGAAACCGAACAGCTGGCGCGCATTGTCAGAGAGGAAGAGGCGCTTCTCGTCGTCCGTCAGCTCCTGCGATTTCGTTACGAAGTCGTACGACATGCGGTAGGTGATGGCGGTGATGGTGCGCGGATAGTCCGAACCCCACATCAGCTTGTCCCAGCCTACCTCGTCGGCAGCCTCGCGGATGGCGCGGATGGCAGAAGGGTAGGGGTAGAACTCATCGTTGAAGAGCCACGTGATGCCGCCGCTCTCGATGTAGACATGCTCGTGGCGGGCGAGTCGTATCTGGCTCATCCACCCTGGGCGCGTCACCATGCCGAAGTGTCCGATGGCTACCTTCAGCCGCGGGCACTCCTGGATGATTTCCTCCATCTGTCCCACCTGTGCGTCGCCGTCCATCAGCTCGATGCCTAAGAGGATACCTTGCTCCTCCATCAGGTGCATCATCTGCATCATCTCGTCCGTCAGAAACTGCTGTGGCAGTCGGGCGGCAGGCACCTTGATGCCCTTGAAGCCTTGCTGGATCAAGACCTCAGCCTCTGCACTTAATGTATTCTCTAACCTCTTACCTCTTACCTCTAACCTCTGAAGTCCCTCCGGCATGCCGAAGCAGAAGAAACGGTCGGGATAGCGCTGCTGCACCTGCATGAGATACGTGTTCTGCAGCCCGTCGATCAACTCCTGCGTGATGACAGCCGCCGACACCTGCGCATAGTCCATATTCGAGAGAAACCGCTCGGCCGTATTCTGGCCGTCGGTCATCCAGGGGGGCAGCATCTGCCGCTCCTCACCGAAGAAGAGGCTCCGGCTGCGGTTAGGTTCCAAGGGGTGAATGGGCTGGCCGTTCACCACCGTATCCACGTTCAGCCACAAGTGGGCATGTGCATCAATAATCCTCATTGTCTAATTTTCGATATTTCGATATCTCGATATGTCGACATCTCGACATTTCGATATTCCTTTATCAAGTATTCGCCCATGAGACGCGCTGCTGGTCGCCGATGATTTCCTTCACCTCCCAGACGAGCTGTTCGTCCATCGGCTCCTCGATATAGGCGATGTTGGTCTTGATGGCTTCTGGACGCGTAGTGCTGAACACCGTCGAGGCAATGCGGTCGCACGAGCAGGCATACTGCATGGCGAGCTTCTCGATGGGATAGCCCTTCTCCCTGCAGTGGGCCACGGCTTTCTCGCAAGCCCATACCAACGGCTTCGGGGCGGGATGCCAGTCGGGTACGCCGCGCTCAGTGAGCAGCCCCATCGAGAAAGGCGACGCGCTGAGCACACCCACGCCGTGCATCTCGAAGAAGCCGAGGAAGTCGGCCAACTTGTCGTCGCACAGGCAGAAGTGGCAGAAGTTCATCACGCTCTCTACCGTCCCAGGCTCGCTGTGCTCGATGACCCACTTCAGGTTCTCCAGCTGCAGGTCGGTGATGCCCACATGGCGCACCACGCCCTCGCGCTTCAGTTCGTGCAGGGCGGGCAGGGTCTCGTCGACCACCTTCTGCAGTCCACCTTCCATGCGGCCCTGAAACTCGATGTCGTGTACATTGATGATGTCGATATAGTCGATGTGCAGTCGCTCCAGACTCTCGTAGACACTCTCCTTGGCCCGCTTGGCAGAATAGTCCCACGTGTTGACCCCATTCTCGCCGTAGCGGCCCACCTTGGTGGAGAGGTAATACTTGTCGCGGGGGATGTCCTTCAGTGCTTTTCCTAAGACGGTCTCGGCCTTGTAGTGGCCGTAGTAGGGCGACACGTCGATGAGGTTGATACCTGCCTCGACGGCTGCAAAGACGGCATCGATGCCGCGGTGCTCGTCGAACGAGTGGAACACGCCACCCAAAGAAGAGGCGCCAAAGCCCAGCTCTGACACCTGCATTCCTGTCTTTCCTAATTTTCTGTATTTCATAAGCTTACCACGGCATCATGTCGCGCTCGTCGGGGCGGTGGGCCTTGTTGTCGTCGTCCAGGATATACACCTGCAGGTCGTTGAAGTAGCCTGCCGTCTCTTCCTGCAACTGCTTCAGCTCCTCCTTCGTGGCCTCAAAACCCATGAAGGTCTTGGCAGAGGCCAAATGGTTGGTAAACTCGAGTTTCTTGTTTGCTCTGTCCAGTACTGAGATCCACTCGTCCTTGGTGCGGTCTCCAATTACAAATTTCTTTTTCATATTCTTTCGTTGATATAGATTAGATATTGTTTGTTTTTTATTTTACCTTGCAAAGTTACTCATTATTATTGTTCCAAGAGCCTATTTTGAGTTAAAAAAGAAAAATTTAGTTTATTTTCGTTAAAAATGTGAGTACTTATTGTATAGTAAGTGATAATTTCTAGTACTTTTGCAGGATAAAATGACGATAAATGGCTTAATAATCAGAACACGGGGCATGGCATGGACGCTGCTTTTGCTGATGTTGGCATCGCGAGCGTTCGCCCAGAACGCCAGTATCATCCAGCGGGCCGAGGCAGGGCGCATGGGCGACTCTGTCAGGGTCGTCGTCTCCCTCAGTCCCCTTCTGTCTGAGGTCGGTGCCAACGAGGTGGTCACCATTGTGCCCCACCTTCAGGCCGCTGCCGACACCGTGGTGCTGCCTGCCATCCATCTGCTGGGCAAGATGCCCTACTACCGCTACATTCGCCACGACGACATGTCGCTGCTGATGCCTCACGATCGCGTGTTGCGGGCACATCCCGACCAGCCGCCCTTCGTCTACCGTGAGGCCGTCTCATGGCAGCAGTGGATGCAGCAGGCAGAGCTCTGTCTCGTCGTACGGCGCAGCCGACTGTGCTGCGACCTGCCTGCCGACAGCATCACCGCACAGCGGCCCCAGATGCGGCTGCAGCAGGCTCCACCCATCATCGTAGAGACTAGCACCGACTCGGTGAAGGGTACCGTACGCGTGCTCTTCCCCGTCAACCGCACCGAGATACACCCTGAATACATGGGCAACAGCCGCGAGCTGTCACGACTGGAACAGAGCATACGTGCCGTCAGCGACGACCCGCAGACTGACCTGCAGGGCATCACCATCCGGGGTACGGCATCGCCAGAGGGCCCCTATGCCAAGAACGACTCGCTGGCCCGCGGCCGTACCAACAGCCTGGCCGACTATGTGGCCCAGCAGAGCAGCATCGATCGCAGCAAGGTACACGCCTCGCATGTGGCCGAAAACTGGGACGGACTGGTGCGCCACCTCCGTCAGGCCACCCTCCGCCAGCTGCCGCATCGTGACGAACTGCTCGCCATAGCGACCGACGACACGCTGATGCCCGACGAGAAAGAGCAGCAGATGCGCCAGCGCTATGCCGCCGAATACCGCTGGCTGCTCGCCAACGTCATGCCGCTGCTCAGGCAGACCGACTACCGCATCGACTACCTGCGCCGCACCGTGAACGAGTGTCCGAGGGGGATGGACACCCTGTGGCAGATGCCCGCCGCTGCCGACGAGCCGCAGCAGTACACTCCACTCAGGCCCTACAAGGCCCTCTTCGCACTGAAGACCAACGTGCTCTTCGACCTGGCTCTGGCCTTCAACGGAGAGATAGAGGTACCCCTGGGCCGCAACAACCGGTGGAGCGTGATGGGCGAGTTCTGGAAGCCCTGGTTCGTATGGCACCACAACAGCAGGGCCTACCAGCTGCAGGTCCTCGGGGGCGAGGTGCGCTATTGGTTCGGACGCTGCCGCGAGCGCAAGCCTGCCCTGACGGGATTCTTCGTCGGAGCCTACTATGCCTGGGGCAAGTACGACTTCGAGTGGAACTCGTCTGGCGACCAGGGAGAATTTCATAGCATCGGCATCACGGCAGGCTACGTATGGCCCATTCATCGCCGCTGGAACCTCGAGCTGTCGGCCAGCATAGGCACCCTGGGCGGGGGCTGGCTGGGGGGCGAGCGTCGCCACTACAATGGACGCTTCGACGACAGCCACCTCATCTGGGAGTACACCACCACGTCGGCATATACCGGGCCCACCAAGCTGAAGGTCACGTTGGCCTGGATTATCGGCAAGAAGCGAAAGGAGGTGCGCCCATGATGCTGAAGTCTCGTTTCCTGGCAGGTCTGTACCGCCGCTGCCCGTCGCCGCTGTCGGCTGCGGCGCGGTGCGTGCTGCTGGGCATGCTTTCCGTATTCACCCTCTTCACCGCCTGCGAGCGACGTCCCCTCGAGGTCATCCTCGACGAGGCGGTGGCTGTGCGCATCGTGGTGCGCTGGCAGGTGAACTTCATCGAGCTATACGGCAACACGCCCAACGGTATGACCGTCATGATATGGAACGCACAGGGCGGGGCACCCATCATCCGAACTACCAATGCCGACAACATCACCGTACGGCTGGAGCCTGGCAACTACTACATGGCCATCTTCAACGAGCTGGCGGAAGAGTATTCGCCCTACCTGCGCTTCTACGATGCCGACAGCTACGACCGCATGGCGCTGCGAGCCACCACCTTCACCGTGGGGGGCGGCAGCACGCGAACCTGGGACGACGGCACCACCTATATATATACGCCTGAGGACCCGCGCATCGCCGTAGCCCTCGACACCTTTGACATCACGCCAGCGATGGTGATGCAGGATACCACCATCTTCATCCCCTATGAGGAGTTCCGCGACAGTGGCTATGAAGACTACCGCGAGTCGGAATATACCTACGAGATTGACGAGGTGCCCTGGCCCATGACGGTAGACCTCTACGTCAATGTGCGGCTGAAGAACCGTCAGAGCCTGAAAACCATCAATGGCAGCATCAGCGGCTTGGCCGACGGCTTCTACATCAGTCATATCATACGTACCACTGAGACCGGCACCCTGCGCTTCGACCCGGAGCGCTGGGACCGCAACAAATATGGCGAGGACGAGGACAAAATGGGGGTCATCTCCACCCGCCTGGCGTCTTTCGGACTGCCCTTCGGCAAGGAGCTCCTGGCGGAGCGCGACTCGGCAGACAACATCCTCAAATTCTCTTTCACACTCACCAACGACTCGACCCTCAACTACACGTTCAAGGTGGGCAAGGACATCCGCTACATCACCCCTGAGGGCGAGGAGGCGCGCATACGCTATCGTACCGACCTGCAGAACCTGCGGCTCATCATCAACCTGCCTGACACCATCTTCCTGCCCCCGCTGTCACCTGCCAGTGGCACGGGCTTCGATGCCAAGGTCGACGACTGGGAGGATGGTGGCACCTTAGACCTGGGAGGATTTTAAGAAATAATTATGAACAAACTGACTTACATGACAATTACAGTGCTGCCCCCCCTGCTGGCAGCCTGTTGCCACGCCGGGTGCTGCCGGCATCATGGCCCTCAGCACGCCTACCTTCAACGGTGGTGCTGCCGGCGATGTGGCTGGCCAGGCTAACTCATTCCCCCTCTAAAATGTTAAAAAATAGCCCTTTCCTAAAATTTTTTGCTACAAACATTTGGTAGTTAGGAGAACAAAACGTATCTTTGCATGGTAATTCTATGTTAACGATTCAGAAGACAATAACAGAACAAACAAAATAAAACAAGTACTTGTATGAAAAATCAATTTAAATTACTGACTCTTGCTGCCTCTGCAGCGATGATGTTCACCGCTTGTTCTTCCGACAAGCTGGAAGCCTATTCTGGACAAACTCTCGAAAATCCTGAATCTCCCTCTAACGCAATTTCGTTCGGGACGTATATGGGAAAGACTGGCACGACGCGTTCAACGGGTGGAAAAATTGATAACATGACCACAACTACACTTCAAGCAGCAGATGCAGGATTTGGTGTATTTGCTTTTTATTACAGTGACGGTACAGCTATTACGCACAATGCTAGCAATGCGTTTGGAGCCGCTATTACTGAAGAAGCGACACCGAACTTTATGTATAACCAAAAGGTGACATACTCAGACCCCAATTGGGTATATGCTCCAGTTAAATACTGGCCTAATGAATTTAAAAATGGAAATGTTGACACCCAACAAGGCACAGAAGAGGATGCAATCGCAAAAGGTGCTGCGACTAGAGGCTATGTCAGCTTCTTTGCGTATGCTCCTTATGTTGATGTTACACCTTCTGATGGAGAAACTACTCATAGTGATGGTATTACTGCTTTAACTTCTAATAGCGCAACAAAGGACCCATTAGTGACATATAAGTTTAAGTCAAGTAGTGCCATGGATAACGAGAATGTTGACCTGTTATGGGGTATGAGCAGTAAAGCAAACTATTCCCAAGCTGATGGTGGCACCCAAACGAGTGGTGTGGGAACTGCTTATAATGTTAACCTGAATAAGATGAATGTTAGCGATAAAGTTGGGTTCCTCTTTAAGCATGCTCTTGCACGTGTTGGCGGTAGTCAGGTTTCTGGCGTGACAAAGACTGGAATGAAGATAAAACTTGATGTTGATGGCAATAGTGGAGATGGTCAGGGAACCTATTTCGGAACAGGTAATGGCTATGATTTGGGAACAAATCTTAATAGAACGCTTGTAACTGTTGAGCAGATTACAATACAAGATAAACTTGATGGCAGCAACAAATCCACTTTATATACACAAGGTCAGTTTGATATTGCGAATGGTAAATGGAAAGATGGCGTAGCAGAAGATAAAACAGGAGCCGCTGATGCTCATTACATAGATTTGGTTTATCCTACAGACGGTGCATTAAATCCTCAAATAGTAGAGCCTGCATCTAATTTGGAATGGGACGAAACCAACAATGTTTGGAAAAATGATGGAACACCTGAGACAGGTGTGACTGTGGCTGCCAAGGATGTCTTTGCAGACGCTACCGATGCAGATGCTTTTTACCTGATTCCCAGTGGAGATGATCAGACACTGGTTGTTTCAGTAACTTACACAGTTAGAACATATGATGATAATCTGGCAGCAAGCGGAGATACTAAGGCTAAGACTGCTGCAGATGCAAAATGGACTGTAGTAAAGCAGACGATTACAAATGAAGTAACACTACCAAAATCAGTCATTCAGCCCAACAAACATATAGCTCTGCTTATCCATCTCGGATTGACCAGTGTGAAGTTTGAAGCTGTGGTTACTCCATGGGATAATGAAACGGGTTCAGGTGATCCTGGTGATCCTATTGAGGAGCAAGTTTGGTTGCCTTCTAACGTAGTTCCTACTCCTTAAATAACATGATATTCTGAGCACAAGGGGCTTTCCTTTGTGCTCAGTTTTTTTTTGACTTGACGATACTATTGTAAAGATGAAGAATTTTCTTAATATTTTTTCGAAATCAGAAAGTAAAATGCTTTTCTCTGACAGGATACATTATCTTGCAAATATATTTGGTATAGATAGGTTAGCAGAGTTAATATATGGTGCAGATGCTATCAATGTTGGTGAATGGTCTAATAAGTTGACAATAGAGAATGTTCCCTATGGCGTAAGTTTTGCTCCTCTTTTGCATTATTATCCAGAATTTAATAAGCAATGGTTAGAGGATGGTTTTGGGCAAATCTTTGTCAATGGCACAGAAGAAGATAATATAAAGTCAATACAAAACAAGGAAGGTAAGCTGTGATCACTGAATTCCCCGATAGATCATGGGACTCTCTGATCTGTTGCTGCTCCTTTGCGACAAAACAACCCATCTCCAGCCCAGCCCCTCGTAGGCCGCGGCTGGTGCTCACAGGGGGACAGACCCTTGTGAGGTTTTGTTTTCCTGTTCCTTTTCTTTTCATCGCATATTCTCCTTTAGTTATACACTAATTGTTCTCCAATTCAACTCCGCTTTTGCCCCATTCTACCCAAGCCTTTCCTTCGCTCTTCCTCCCATTGTTGTCCGATTGTTGTCCGTTTGTTGTTCGATTGTTGTTCGATTAACGAACGGACAACAGACGCACATCAAACGCACTTCAATCGCACAAGAGTAGGCGCAGGACCTTGGGTGAGTCGAAGGTAGGGTGGGCCTGGGTCGGAGTTCGACGGGACAAAGTTATGACTTTTTTCGGTAGATCAGGGGACTCTGATCTATGGCTCACAGGGGGTCTGTTCCCCTGTGAGCTAAGAAAGGAAAAATAATGCTCACAGGGGGACAGACCCCTTGTGAGGTTTTGTCAGAATTCCTTGGTAGTTTGAATAGTGCACAGGGGGACAGACCCCGTGTGCAGCGCTGTGAGGTTTCCAACCCCGTGAAACACTTATAGGCGACACAGGGAATCAACCCTGTGTCGTTTTTTTGAATGAATCTTTGGAGGTTCAGATTTTTCTTCGTATTTTTGCAGAGTTAATCAAGATACTACTACGGTAGCACGGGCACGCTGTGAGGTTTGTATTCAACAATTTAAAAGAAATAAATGTATATGAAAACCAGTTTTCCAAACCGCATTTCTCGTCTAAATGAAATATTTGGATATAAAAGAGTGGCAAAGTATCTCAGTCCTGCTGATGAAATAGACGTTCTAAAATGGGCTAATAGTGACACGCTAGTTAATGTCAAAATTGACTATTCTTGTTTGTTATACAAATTCCCTGAGTTCAACAAACAATGGTTAGAAGAGGGCATTGGAGAAATGTTTAAAAATGGTAGTGAGGAAGAGAACATCAAAGCCATCAGCGAAAGATTAAAGAGTACACACGAGTGGTAACACTGTGTGCACAGGGGGACTGTGCACAGGGGGTCACCCTTGTGCTCACGGTTTTTGGAGTGAAAGGAGTTGCAACCGCACAGTTGGGAAAAACTTCACAGGGGCTGTTCTTGATGATTGTCTTTATACATGTAATAGAGTCCGATAATTGTAGCAAATATCACTAGTGAAGCAGAAATAATAAGTGTATTCATAACTTATCTGTTTTTCTTTTTTTGTTCAAAACTATTACCATCAACCATTTACCCATTTCTCTTTTCATCTCTTGTTCAACCATGTTGCAAAGATAGGTATTTCCATCGAGACGACCAAAACTTTTAATAAAAAAGTATTCCGATATGCGCCCCGTTTTATTTTACCACGCAGAGCCGCAGAGTACGCTGAGTGCGCAGAGTGACCTGCGGTCTTTGGAGCAAATAAGCATACCTTATAACCATATAACCCAATAGGGTACAATGGCCGATAAACAGGGCATTTGAAGCAGGTTATATGCTTGCAGAACATATAACCTGCATATAACCCACATCTCACCCATTTGGAATTGCATCAATATGCACAAGAGCGTATTCATATACTAAATTTTGCTACCATTAAGGGTAGCAATTATTCCCTCCTCTGGGAATATTTTTTTGTAGGCCTAGTAGCAAAAACTCTCCCTTGCCTGAAAGAGCGAATGATATATTTATTCTTTTTCCGAAAACTGCTGAGAGTTATATATAGGTTATATGTGGGTTATCTGTTTGTCCAATATATAACCCAGCGCAATCCCTCTGTACATCGTCCTTTGCGCCACCTCGGGTTATAAGGTTACATGTTTTTGTACTCACAGGGGACGGACCCCCTGTGAGCCTGTGAGCTAGGTTTTGGAACTATTGCGGTTTGTCGGTCAGCGCAGCAGCTGTGGAGTCAAACTCGTCAGTGATAGCCTTCAGACGTGAATTGCGGTTCTCCACGATGATGGCTACATAGAGCTCTTGCCCTTCCACCGTTGCATGAGTTGTTCGGATGGTGAACCTGTTAGGGTTTGCTGCCTTCTCGAACCATCGGATGAAGAGCCTGTTGCGCCCGGCCTCGCGGTGGTCGGCGGAGTCGCAGTAGTAGAGTAGCACATTCTCATACTCGCTGAAGAACTCGTCGATGATGATGAACGTGATGGCACTGATATTGGGGTCGTGCGGCGAGCGTACATTGTCAATCTTGGAGATGGCGAACTGGTAAGTGTCGCAACCGCCAATAGGGTTCTCCTCAAGGAAGCGTATGCGGTAGAGTATGCCCCCTTCGGTACGGAACTCGTAGCCACCGCCAGCCTCTTTCACCTCATATGGCGACTTGGCATTGATATGCTCAAGAGATAGCTTTATCATAGGAATACTACGTTTACGTCCTTTCCTTTGAACTCAGCCTCTAGTTCCTTCCGCCATTCCTGCTTGTGCCTGACGGCTTTCTTGATGAACTCCAGAGCCTCTTCTTTTGTTTTCTTTGTTTTCATCTTCTTGGTTATTTTGGGTATGTCGGTGCAAAGTTACTGTTATTTTCCTAATTTACAAAGAAATCAGCCCCTTTTTTCTCCTCCCGCCACCGTCGGACGCTATGTACAATCTGTCTGCTATTCTTTTCTTATAAACTTTTTCCATGTTTACTTACTTAATTCGGTTGCAAAGATACAAAAAATAATTCTAATTCCGTCATTTGGCCGTATTTTATTCGCCCATTTGGCTGGTTTCCATCCACCCATTTGGCTGTGTTTCATTCACCCATTTGGCCGCAATCCGTTCTGCTTTATGCAAAAAAGCGTTCAGGCAGGGTGACAAGGGGGACAGATACTTGTGCTCACGGGAGGGAGTTTATAGGCAGGGATATACTAGGTTGATGGCAGGTGTTAGCCATACACATACCATACTCAAGGGTATGGTATGTGTATGGTATGTGTATGGTATGTGTATGGTATGTGTATGGTATGTGTATGGCTAATGCCTGCCTAAACCTGCTCACAGGGGGACAGACCCCTTGTGCTCAATAACAAATTTTTATTGTTTTTCCGCAATTTAATGAGCCATATTTGCAGAAAAGTCGAGAAAAATTGTGCTTTTTGAAAGAAAATGCGTATATTTGCATCGTAATATGAAACATATGATGACCCCCGCTCACTCTCTCTTCTGGCGGAAACAATAAAAATAACAACCAAGACAATGTACAAAAGCTTGACACGACGATATGCCGGCACACTGCTTTCCGCGACGCTACTGTCGCTGACGGCAGGCTGTACGAAGGACAGCGCGACGGTGTCGGCTGCGGATGTCGAAAAGGACACCCCCGTAGCCGTCAGCTTCGATACCTACCTGCAGAACAGCCGGCAGTCTACGCGTGGCACAACATACCCTGCGGCTTCTGTAGGAATGATAGACGATGCGAAGCTGAAAACCAGTGGATTCG
>JAEEGJ010015646.1_pt1 | contig 17636 bp, 9 predicted proteins | sample 8958761 | NCBI WGS metagenome assembly JAEEGJ01 (sample SAMN16246546, study PRJNA631951) | gut metagenome | biome: gut microbiome; feature: rumen; material: RS-attached | host: Bos | place: Iran: Karaj | collected 2018-10 | reverse complement strand
GACGGACCGCGGTCGGCGGTCAGGGAATAGGAGGCCTTCAGTGTCAGGTGCGAGATGGCATCCTGCAGCGGAGTCCAGAAACGCTCGTCGCTGATGTTCCACGCACCGGAGATGTTCCAGGTCGGGAGCCAGCGGGCGCTGCGGGACTTGCCAAGCTTGTTGGTACCTTCGTAGCGATAGGTGCCGTTGAGCACGTACTTGCCCATGTAAGAGTAGGTCGCGTTGGCGAAGTAGGCTTCGCTGCGGTCGTACATCCAGCCATAGGTGAAGTAGTTGGAGTTCTCTTCGGAACCCTGCTTGAACACCTGGTAGGCGTAATTCGGAATCTCACCCATCGTGTACTGGAGACCCCAGCCGCGGAACCACGTGTTGTGGCGGGTGATATCGGCCCACTCGGTACCGGCGAACAGGTTCACGATATGCTTGTCGGCGAAGGTCTTGGAGAAGTTGGCCGTCGCGCGGAAGTCATAGCTGAGCATGTTGTTGTCGGTGCGCTCGTAGATACCGCCGTCCGGAAGGACGGAGATCGGAAGGGCGTAAGGGTTGTCCGGATCGGTGTACAGGAACGGGTTGCTGGACCGGATGGTGGAGGTGCCCATCGCCCGGTAGGCCTGCGCCTGGTTGGACTCGTCCAGGATGTTGTGCTCCTGGGAAGTCTGGGTGTACTTGGCGGCCGCGATGGCGCTCAGTTCCAGTTCCGGAATGACCTTGTACTTGATTTCGCCCTGGACGCGGATGTCCTGGACGTTCAGGTCGATGTAGTTGTTCTGCAGCTCGTGCACGATGTTGAACGGAGCGTAGTTCCGGGTGTAGAACTCATCCGGATCCAGTGCGCGGGAAGTATTCAGCGCGTAGGAATACGGGTTGATGTCGAAGTCGCGCTTGACTTCGCCATAGACCGGGTCGACTTCGCTGGACAGGGTTCCCGGAGCGCGCTGCTTACGGAAGGAAGCGTTGGCGATCATGTTCACCGACAGGTTCTGGAAGATCTTGTAGGTGGTGTTGAGGTTCGCCGTGTAACGCTGCACCGAGCTCTGCAGGGTCCAACCCGGATCGTCCATCAGGGAGAGGGAAGCGTAGTAGTTGGACCGGTCCGTACCGCCCGAGGTGGATACGGAGTGGTTGTGCTGGATGCTGTTGGTGAACAGCCGGTCGAACCAGTCGGTATTCCGGTACTCGGCGGCCATCAGGTAAGCGGCACGGGCTTCAGGGGTGTTCTGGAGACCGAACTTGCCGGAGGTGGCGTTATACTGGGTGATGAGCTGGTACATCTTTCCGTAGATACCGCTGTTCATCGAGTTCGCCGTTTCGGCGTAGTTCAGGTAACCCTTCTGCTGAAGTTCCTGATAGATGGACATCTGGTCCTGGGAGTTCATGATGTTGAAGGTGGAGTACATCGGCTTCAGGCGGACGGTGTATTCGCCCGTGTAGCTGATGTGGCTCTGGCCCGCCTTACCTTTCTTGGTCGTGACGACGATAACGCCCGCCATTGCGCGCGCGCCATAGATAGAGGTAGCGGAGCCGTCCTTCAGGATGTCGAAGCTCTCGATATCGTCGGAGTTCAGGCCGGCGATGGCGGAGGAGATCAGGGTGGAGGCGTCACCGGAGGAGAGATCATCGGCGGAGACGTCCACGACGTCTTCCATGATCACGCCGTCCACGACCCACAGCGGCTTGGAGGAGCCGTAGATGGACGTGGCGCCGCGGACGCGGATCTTCGGCGCGGTGCCGAAGGTACCGGACACGTTCTGGACCGACACGCCCGCGACCTGGCCTTCCAGGGAACGGGAGATATCGGCGATACCGGCCAGTTTCGCGTTCTCGGCATCGACCTTCGTGGCCGAACCGGTGTTGAGTCGGCGGTCGATGGTCTGCATACCGGTGGCGACGGCGGCTTCAAGGACGGTGGAATCATCCTCGAGGACGAATTTCAGGGTGGTGCTCAGGGGCTGGCGCTGGTCCTTGTAACCCATGCAGGATGCAATGACATACTTGCCCTTTTCCGGCACGTTCTTGAGCGTGAACAGACCGTCCAGGTCCGTAAGCGTTCCCACGGACTGGAAGCCTTCCACGTAGACAGCTGCTCCGATGACGGGTTCTCCGTTGGCATCCACGACGGATCCGTTGACCGTCGTCTGGGCCGATGCGAGAGCCGCGCTGCAAAGCAAGGCTGTCAGAAACACAATTAACCTTTGTTTCATCGGTTGTCTGCTAAGTTGATTTATAATACGTACAGTTGCTCAAAAATATATGTGCAAGAGTGCAAAGTTCGGAATTATTCTCTATAAATGCAAGAAAATGAATAGAATGAATAAAAATGCAGTAGGAAAGGTCCCATCAGTTTGGAATTTAAGATTAGATTATCTAATTTTGGAGCCAAATGTGCCGTGTGGTACTGAAGTGCCAGGACAGAATACATTTAATTCTTACTAATATGAAGAAAGAGTACTTAATCCCCGAGGTGCGCATTGCGTACGTAGGTTTCGAGGTGAATTTCCTTGCCTCGACCGTGGGTTTCGGCGGTTCGACCGGCGAAGACCTGGATGATCCCGACGATCCTTTCGATCCGTGGTCTTAATGTGTAACTTGCAAAGAATGAAGATCATGAAGAGAATTCTTATCGCCTCCCTTGCGTTCTTGGGCATCTTTGCCGTATCCTGCAACAAGGAGATTGAAGCACCCGTCGCTCCTGCGGAGAACTCGGTTGCCACCTACAAGCAGACCGTTACCGCCACCATTGGAAATGACACCCGTACCGCTTATGCCGATTTCCAGAAGTTCTCTTGGGTGGCCGGTGATAAAATCGACATTTTCACTTACAACGAGTCGACGGAATACACCAGAATCGCTACGTTCACGGCCCAGGAAGACGGTACGACCACCGTTTTCGAGGGTGAGGTCGAGGGCGGTTTCGAACTTGCCAACCTGGCGGTCTATCCGGACAATGCGGGATTCATCGAAGGAGATCTTGCTTTCTACACTCCCGGCCTTGTCTATGTTGATGGTACGGACGAGGATAACAACAACGTTTCCAGCGAGAATCCGCTCGCGAACCTCGCCCTGGTCGGCCGTCTGAACGACGACAACACCGCGTATGCGTTCAAGACCGCCATGGGTGCCGTCAAGATCACCCTCACGGACCTGAGCTCGGACGCCGCTTACTTGCGCATCTCCGCTCCCGAGAAGATTGCGGGCTATTTCGCCATTGACGAGAACGACTGCATTACCAACGAAAGCGCCATCCCCGGCACCTTTACCACTTCGGACGGGCGTACCGCCAACTATTCCAGCAACAATCTCTGGTACAATTTCACTCCGGCCGCTGATGGTACCGTTACGCTTTATATCCCGCTTCCCGTGGGTAAGCTTTCCGCCGGTACCGTTATCTATGTGGAGGATGAGGACGAAGAGGTGCTCTTCTCGAAGAAGGTCAAGAAAGACATCGTCATTGAGCGCAACAAGGTTACCGAACTGGTGCCCCTTTCCACCAAGATCGAGTGGACTTCCCTGGGTATCGGAAAGTTCGGAGACCACTATCACTACAATCCGAATTATGACGTGGACGTGGAAATCCAGCAGAACGCCTCTGAGCCGACTCAGTTCCGTCTGGTGGATCCGTACGCCGGCTATCGTGAGCTCCTCGAGTACACCCCGACCGGCGAAGAGTATGGTCCGGACCCGTACCTCTATTTCCGCATTGTCAGCAAGGGTGAAACCATTAACGGAATCACTGCCGAGCATGATGACCTCGTTTACTTTGATGCCTACTACAATGGTATCATCGATGACAAATACGGCGTGGATCCGTTCCTGGCCCACCCGTCCCGTTGGGGCAACACCTTCACGGAGAGCCAGTGGCTGCATAGCATTGTCGTCAAGTACCAGAGCGACGGTGTCACCCCGGCCAATGTGCAGCTCGCTCCGATCTTCTTCTGGCTCACCGAGCCGGAGGAGGGTTCCGGTTACTGGTCCGGTGAGGACTATCTGAGCTACAACAACCTGGTCGAGATCCGCTTCCCGGGTGCCGACCGCGTTGACCTGGATGCCCAAATCGCCTATTTGGAAGTGGTGGACAGCAATCCTGCACAGGCCATTGCCCTGGTTTCCTACAGTGCCAGCGATGCCATCGAGAGCGCCAAGCTCGTCATCGCCGCCAACGAGGCTGACGCCAAGGCCGCCTTTGCTGACGCTTCCCGCTACACGGTAGCCACTGAGTCCGGCAACTACGAGGTCAAATTCCCCGCCAACGCCCCGTCCGGTGACTACTTTGTCTATGCCCAGACGACCGTCGTCTCCGGCCTGACGCCCCTTTGCTCCCAGGTGCTGACTTCCGAGAGCTTCAAGTATTTCAACGCCGACAGCAACCTTGATTACAAGCTGGAAGACGTGATCGGCTCCTATAAGGTGAAGAACTACTACTTTAACTCTGACGAAAATGATTGGCTTGTGGAAGAAATGACGTTCAAGGTGGAGGAGAGTGACGATCCGCTCTTTGGTGACATCATGTTCACCGACTTCCTCCCCGAGATCCTCGGATACTACTCGGGTCTTACGTATACCAGTAACCTGTATGCCAACTTCAATACGGCCACGGGCGAGGTCACGATTCCGGGCGGTCAGTCCATCGCTTACTCCGGTGGCGCGGATTGGCTCGTCGGCGAATTCTCCTCGAGTAAGGCCGATGTCCATATGCTTCTCACTAAGGCCGGCGTCCTGGCTGTCAACGGCAACATCGTCTTCTATCCTGTTGTCGATGGCGAAGAGTATGGAAAATACTTCTGGACGAACAAGGATATCGTCTTCAATCGTACCTCTGCAGCTTCCGCACCGGCACTTGCTCCGGCTGCAGGCAGACATGGCGCTCAGGGGGTCGACGTTCTCAAAGCCTCCAGAACTGCGTCTCGCACCTATGCTCCGCGGGTTCTTGCCCCCGCCAAATAGTGGGAGATTGAATCCATAAGAAAAAGAGGGAAGCCCCGTCAGGAGCTTCCCTCTCTTTTTTATGTCCGGGCCGCTTACAGCGTATCTTGCTTCAGCTTCTCCACGAAGCGGTTGATCCGCTGGAGTTCCTGCGGGATGGGAATGGACTGCGGGCAGTGGGACAGGCATTCGCCGCAGTGGATGCAGTGGTCGGCCTGACGGAGGGTCGGGATGGCCCGGTCGTAGCTGACCAGATAGGCCCTCTTGAGTTTCTTGTAATCCTTCTGCTCCTGCGTCTGGGGATAGCGTCCTTCCTGGACGGCGGTGTTATAGTGCTTGAAGATGCCGGGGATGTCGATGCCCCACGGGCACGGCATGCAGTACTTGCAGTCGGTGCAGTTCACCGTCGGGTACGCCATCATCTTGAACACCATCTCCTCCAGGAATTCCAGTTCCTCGTCGGTGAGGGGCTTGAAGTGCGTGAAGGTATTGACATTGTCGATGAGCGGGTCCATGTTGGTCATGCCGCTCAGGGTGCACAGGACGCGGGGATGGGTACCGCAGAAGCGGAAGGCCCAGGACGCGATGGACTTGTCGGGCTCGCGTTCCTTCATCAGCGCCGCAATGTCGTCCGGGACATTGGCCAGACGGCCGCCCAGGAGCGGTTCCATGATGACGATGGGGATGCCGCGCTTGTCCAGTTCGTTGTACAGGTAGATGGCGTTGGCGTTCCGGACACCGTCGGCATGGGTCCAGTCGACATAGTTCATCTCGATCTGGACGAAGTCGAAGTGATACTCCCCGCTGTCGTGCAGGGCGATGAGCTCGTCGAATTCGGAGGGCTTTCCGTGGAAGGAGAATCCCAGGTTGCGGATGCGTCCCGCCTCTTTTTCCTTCTGGAGAAACTCCATCATCCCGTTGTCCACGTACCGCTGGCGGAACGTCTCCACGCCGCCGCTGCCGATGGCATGCAGGAGATAATAGTCGAAATAATCGGTCTTCAGCTGCTCGAAGGAGTCCTTGTACATCTGGATGGAGGCCTCCGGCGTCTGGTTGCTGAAGTTGGACAGTTTCGTGGCGATGAAATACTTGTCGCGCGGATGGCGGCTCAGGGCGATGCCCGCGGCCTTCTCCGACTGTCCCATCAGGTAGGCGGGGGACGTGTCGAAGTAATTGATTCCATGTTCGATGGCGTAATCGACCATCTCGTTCACGGCTTCCTGGTCGATGACACGCTGTCCGTCCACGTCGATCATGGGCCAGCGCATGCAGCCGAAGCCCAGCAGGGACACCTTGTCCCCGTTCACGGGATTCACGCGATAGACCATCTCTCCGGCGCCTTCTTCGGCCGGAGCGGTCTTCTTCTTCGGGGTGCAACCCGCGGCGGCCGCGCCCAGGGCCAGCGCCCCCGCGCCCGTTATCTTGATAAAGTCTCTGCGTTCCATAGCTAATCCTCGTTGATGTGGTTGTGGCGTCCGTTGACGGTGATGGCGCTGATGGGCCGCGCCGGGCACAGGTTCTCGCAGGCGCCGCAGCCGATGCACTTTTCCTCGTTGACGACGGGACGGCGGTAGCCGGTCTCCTCGTCCTTGACGAGCATGATGGCACCGGCGGGGCAGTGGCGGGCGCAGTTGCCGCACTCCACGCCTTTCTCGACGATGCAGAGGCTGGCGTTCACACGGGCCGTACCTACATGGTATTGCGTCTTCTCCTCCTTGGTGATCTTCCGTATGGCGCCGGCAGGGCAGACCTCGGAGCAGCGGGTGCACTCCGGACGGCAATAGCCGCGCTCGTAGGACATCTCCGGCTGCATGAAATGCTTGAAGTCCGTCGACGGCCGCAGCACGTTGTTCGGGCATTCGGCCACACACAGCTGGCAAGCGGTGCATCGACGGTAGAAATCCTTGACGCTCTTCGATCCGGGCGGCGTCAGGGGAATGTCGCGCTCCGGAATCTCCTTGTCCAGGATGGTGGCGAAACCGCCGTCGACCTTCTTCTCCTGCGCCTTCAGCGCCGCCGTCCCGATGGCCACAGCCGTACCGGCAATAAACGCCCTGCGGCCGGTATCAGGGGTGGAGGAGGGGACGTCTTCCTCCGCGTCGCTTCGCGACCCTATCCGGGCAAATGCTCCGGAAGACGTCCCCTCCTCCACCTTCTTCCCCCAGGCGAAGCGATACTTCAGCGCCCCGAACTTGCAGTCCTCGATGCAATTGAAGCAGTCCACGCAGCGGGAGTAGTCGATCTTGTGCTCCGCGATGTTGATGCAGGCCGCCTTGCAGTTGTGCTCGCAGACCTTGCAGTTCTTGCACTTCTCCGCGTCGATGACCGGACGGAACATGGCGAAGCGGGAGAAGAAGCTCAGCGTCGTGCCCACGGGGCAGATCGTATTGCAATAGGTACGTCCGTTCTTCCAGGCAAGGATGACGACCGCGACCAGCGTGACGACGGCCACGATGAAGGTGGGCAGGCTCCGCAGCCAGACTTCCTTGTCGTAGAAAGCATAGCTGTTTGCCCGTTCCGCCAGCGCAGCGAACAGGTTGTTGATCCAGATGTAAACCGGCTGGAACAGGTTTTGGACGATGCGTCCCCAGGCGCTGTACGGCGCCAGCAGTGCGACAAGCGCCTGCACGCCCGCGATGAGCGCGATGACGAACAGAACCCAGACCCCGTAGCGCAGCCACTTCACCTCAGGGCTGTAGCTGTACGGCTTGCGGTTTTTCTTCCTGCGTTTGCGCGCGACGTTGAGGTGCGCTACTCCGTCCTGGAACACGCCCAGCGGGCAGATGACGGAGCAATAGACCCGTCCGAAGACCAGGGTCAACAGGACAAGGCCGATGATGACGACGATATTGACGGCCAGAACGGCCGGCAGGAACTGCAACTTCGCCATCCAGCCGAGCCATCCGTGCAATGCCCCGGTGAAATCCAGGAACAGCAGCGTAATGCCCAGCCAGAAAATGACGGCCAGTGCGACGCGGAGTTTTTTAAGCATGGGACCTTCTATTGGTTGTATGAAGCAAAGATAGCAAAAAATGCTTAATCCAGGACAGCCAACGCGAGGGACCGATGTGAGAACGTGAGTTTTACGACATCTTCCGTGGCCCGGTTCAGCGTAGCGGGCCACCAATTGTCGAAGACGACGGCATCCGTGGGCCACTGCAGCCCTTCGGACTTGATAGTCAATGAATTGTCGGGTGAGAACAGAGAAACGCGCCTTCCCTTGCCCACATGCAGCTCGCAAGAATCCGTCAAGGCAAAGGCCGTGGAGTAATCCGACACCGTCTCCACGCGGATATCCCCGAGGTCGAACATCCGGGTATATTCCATCAGAAGGCCCAGATTGCCGATGGTATGGTCCTCCCGCCGTCCGCTTGCGCCGAGGATGTGGATCTCCGTCACGTCCGGATGGTGCGCGAGCACATACCGCATGGCCTTCGTCTGATCGTTGTCATCCTGCTCGGACTCATGGACAATCAATCCCGCCAGCTTCTTCTGCCAGGCCTTCGGCAGCGTGTCCATATCGCCCACCACCGCCTCCGGCATCTTCTCGACTCCGAACTTCCGCTTTGTATATCGTAAATACTTCAGGACAGAACCGTCGCAGCACACGACCGCATCGGCACTGTCCAGCAGATACAGCGGATACGCCTTCCGGGGAAACTCCCCGTCGCACAGGATGACGACGTTACGCATCCTCTTCCGGTTTGGTCTTGTCGATTTCGGCCTTGGAGGTGCCTTGAGAGGTGGTATAGGACTCCGGGTCACGGAAGCCGAGGAGGAAGGACTTGATGTCCATGCGCTTCTTGCCGGCGAGCTGGATGTCGGTGAGCGCGAGCGCGCCGTCCTGCGTGGCGATGGCCAGATAGGTCTTGCCGTCGGAGAGGACGGTGCCCGGAGCGGCGTGGAGGTCGGAGCGCTTCTCGCCAAAGAAGACCTTCAGCTGCGTGGCCTGGCCGTCTTTCACCAGCTCGGTGAAGGCGCCCGGGAACGGAGAGAGACCGCGGACGAGGTTGTACACGTTCCGGGTGGTATCGTTCCAGTCGATGTGCTGGAGTTCGCGGGTGAGTTTCGGGGCGGGATGCAGGATCTCGGAACCCTGGACGAAACTGCGCTGGACGCGGGTTTCGACCTCCTTCATGATGATGCCCTCGACCGTCTGGACGACCAGGTCGGCCCCGATGGACATCAGCTTGTCATGGACGTCGCCGACGGTGTCCGTGGGCTCGATCCGGCACTCCTGGCGGAGCAGGATGCCGCCTGTGTCGATCTTATGGTCGATCATGAAGGTCGTGACACCGGTGATGTTCTCCCCGTTGATGACGGCCCAGTTGATCGGGGCCGCGCCGCGGTACTGCGGCAAGAGGGCGGCGTGGAGGTTGAACGTGCCCAGTTTGGGCATCTTCCAGACCACTTCGGGGAGCATCCGGAAGCCGACGACCACGAAGAGGTCGGCTTTCCAGGCCGCGAGAGCTTCCAGGAAGGCCGGATCCTTGAGCTTGTCCGGCTGCAGGACGGGAAGATCGTGGGCCACCGCGAATTTCTTCACGGCGCTCTCGTTCATTTTCAGTCCGCGTCCGCTGGGCTTGTCGGCCACGGTCACGACGCCGACCACTTTGTAGCTGCGGCCCTGCATCAGGGCTTCGAGCGGGGCCACCGCGAATTCCGGCGTACCCATATAGACAATCCGGGTCTTCTTGAAGAGGGACATGACTTTTCGGGTTATTTTACGGGTCCAGGTCTTGAACGCGTCCAGGTTGATGGACTTCTCCCGGATGGCCAGCCAGGTGAGGAATACTCCGATCGGGACCAGGACGAAGGCCGATATGAAATCGCCGACGAAAGGAGTCGCGGCGCCGTCGCGGGCCAGTTTCGTGCCCGAAATGTCCACGACCCAGTACAGGACGAAGAACAGGATGGACACCACGGCCGGGGTGCCGAGACCGCCCTTTCGGATGAGCGAACCGATCGGCGCGCCGATGAAGAAGAGGATGAAGCAGGCGAGGGCCTGCGCGTATTTCTTCCAGATTTCCACTTCGCTCAGGCGGAGGAGGCGGCTGTATTCGTAGGCCTCCATTCCTTGCGTCTGGACGGTGGACTCGATCTGAGACGCCGCGGTGGCGGCGGATTCATAGACTTGCTTGAGGTGGTGAGGGTCGTCCCACTCTTTCGGTCTCCGGCTCAGGTCATAGGGCTTCTTCCCGGGATCCTTCCAGCCGGAGTCCAGCTGCGACTGCCATTGGAGGCCATAGCTGCTCCGGAGCTCCACGAGGTACTTCCTCACGCCGGCATCCGACTTTTCGGCCAGGGAATCACGGAACTGGACGAGTTCCGCGTTGCTCCGGGAGCGGACCTGGTCGCCATAGCGGGCGGAGTCGGAGTGCTGGAAGGCGTAGTTCTCCAGCGGAATCACCATCTCCTGGCGGGAGAAGTGGATGCGCTGGAGGGCGAGGGTCGTGTCGCGGTATCTCTTGGTGTTGGTCTCCTGGTAGTTGGTGCCGTTGAACAGCTGGAAGGTGAGGTAGTCCTTGGCCTTGGACATCTTCATCATGCCGCTGTCGGCGACGGTGATGCGGAGGTTGCCCTTGTCGGTCGTATGGTCGTACACCATCACCCCGTACATCATCCCGGAATCGTCGTTCCGGTCATCGACACGGAGGATATAACCTTCGATGCCGTCGTAGAAGGTGCCCAGGGGGATCTTGATCTCGGATTTGGTCCGGCCGATGTCGTCCCGCATCGTGTAGATCTGGTTGATGGAGTAGGGGACCAGGCGGTCGCCGATGAAGAAGGCGGCGATGGCGATGAGGGCGCTGGCGGCAATCACGGGAGCCAGGATGCGGGTGAGGGAGATGCCGGCGGCCTTCATCGCGGCGAGCTCGTAGTGCTCGCCCAGGTCGCCGAAGGTCATCATCGAGGACAGGAGCGTCGCCAGCGGCAGGGCCAGCGGCAGCACCTGGCAGCTTCCCCACATCAGGAATTCCAGGATGACCTTGAATTCCAGTCCCTTGCCCACCAGTTCGTCGATGTACAGCCAGAGGAACTGCATGACCAGGATAAAGATGACGATCATCAGGATCGCGAAAAACGGTCCGATGAACGACTTCAATATGAACTGGTCCAGTTTCTTCATGAGATTCCTTCGCTTCGCTCGGAATGACAGGAATTAGGCCGTCGCAAGACGGATGAGTTCGTCGAGGGCGTCGCGGAGGTTGGCGGCATCGCGGCCGCCGGCCGTGGCGAGGCCGGGCTGTCCGCCGCCGCCGCCCTGGATGAGCTTCGCGGCTTCGCGGATATCCTTGCCTGCGTTCTTCCCCTTGGCGACGAGGTCGTTGGAGTACATCAGCAGGAGGTTCGGCTTGCCGCCGAACTCAAAGGCGCCGGCGAGCACGAGGTTCTCGGCCTTTTTCTGCAAAAGCAGGGCCATGTTGCGGGCAAAGCCCGGATCCACGGGCATTTCGAACGTGGCGACGCGGATGCCGTTCACGTCCTTGGCCTCGGCGTAGAGACGCTCGGCGAGCTGCGCGGCTTTCTCGGCCGCCGCGGCCTCGAGCTGCTTGCGCGCCTCGGCGTTCTCCTCGACCAGCTTCTGGATGGAAGCGGCGAGGTCGGGCGTGTTGTTGAAGAAGCTGCGGGCGCCGCGGAGCATCTGCTCCATCGTGTGGACGTAGTTCTCGGCGGCCTCGCCCGTGAGGGCCTCGATGCGGCGGACGCCGGCGGCGATGGCGCTCTCGGACACGATCTTGAACAGGCCGATGTTACCGGTGGCGGAGGTGTGGGTGCCGCCGCAGAGCTCCACGGAGTCGCCGAAGCGGACCACGCGGACGGCGTCGCCGTACTTTTCGCCGAACAGGGCCATCGCGCCCATCGACTTGGCCTCTTCCATCGTCGCGTCGCGCTTCTCCCAGAGGGCATTGTTGGCGCGGATGAGGGCGTTGACCCTCTTTTCGGTGGCGAGGAGTTCCTCGTCGGTCATCTTGGCGAAGTGCGAGAAGTCGAAACGGAAGTAATCCGGGCATACGAAGGAACCCTTCTGCTCCACGTGGGTGCCCAGGATCTCGCGCAGGGCCTCGTGGAGGAGGTGCGTGGCGGAGTGGTTCGCCTGGATCTTCTTCCGGCGTTCGCCGTCGACGTGGAGGTCGAAGGACTCGGTGCCGTCGGCGGGCAGGCGCTCGGCGAGGTGGATGGTGAGGTTGTTCTCCTTGACGGTGTTCAGGATGGCGATCTTCTCGCCGGAGGCGGAGACGATGCAGCCGGTGTCGCCCACCTGGCCGCCCATCTCGGCGTAGAACGGAGTCTTGTCGAAGACGAGCTGGTAGAGCTCCTTGTTCTTCTGCTTGACGACGCGCTGCTTCAGGAGCGTCGCGCCTTCATAGTCCAGCAGGTCGTAGCCGAGGAATTCCACCTCGTCGCCGCTCTTGAATTCCACCCAGTCGCCGAACTCGTTGGCGGTGGCGCTGCGGGCGCGCTCCTTCTGCTTGCCCAGTTCCACCTGGAAGCCTTCGAGGTCCACGGTGTAGCCCTTCTCGGTGGCGATGAGCTCGGTCAGGTCGATCGGGAAGCCGTAGGTGTCATACAGGACGAAGGCGTCGACACCGGAGATCACCTTGGTGGCGGCGCTGCGCTCGATGGTGTCCTCCAGGAGGCGGATGCCGCGGTCCAGCGTGCGCAGGAAGGCGTTTTCCTCCTCGCGGATGACGCTCTCGATGAGCTTCTGCTGGGCCTTCAGTTCCGGATAGGCCTCGCCCATGTCCTCGACCAGCTGGGGAACCAGGCGGGTGAGGAACGGCTCGGTGAAGCCCAGGAAGGTGTAACCGTAGCGGACGGCGCGGCGCAGGATGCGGCGGATGACGTAGCCGGCCTTCACGTTGGAAGGAAGCTGGCCGTCGGCGATGGAGAAAGCGATGGCGCGGATGTGGTCGGCGCACACGCGCATGGCCACTTCCACCTTCTCGTTCTCGTGGTACTTGTGTCCGGAAAGCTCCTCGAGCTTGCCGATCAGGCCGCTGAACACGTCCGTCTCGTAGTTCGAGGTCTTGCCCTGCAGGACCATGCACAGGCGCTCAAAGCCCATGCCCGTGTCGATGTTCTTGGCCGGAAGCGACTCCAGGTGACCGTCGGCCTTGCGGTTGTACTGCATGAACACGAGGTTCCAGATCTCGATGACCTCGTCATTGTCCATGTTCACGAGCTCGCGGCCCGGCTTCTTGGCGATTTCCTCGTCGGAGCGGAGGTCGATGTGGATCTCCGAGCAGGGGCCGCAGGGACCCGTGTCGCCCATCTCCCAGAAATTGTCATGCTTGTTGCCGAGGAGGACGTGGTCCGCGGGCATGTGCCGCAGCCAGGCCTCCTGCGCCTCGGTGTCCAGGGTGGTGCCGTCCTCGGCCGCGCCCTCGAACACGGTGGCGTACAGCTTGGTCTTGTCGATCTTGTAGACCTCGGTGAGGAGTTCCCAGGCCCAGTCGATGGCCTCGGACTTGAAATAGTCCCCGAAACTCCAGTTGCCCAGCATCTCGAACATGGTGTGGTGGCGGCCGTCGTGGCCCACCGCCTCCAGGTCGTTGTGCTTGCCGCTCACGCGGAGGCATTTCTGGCTGTCTGTGGCGCGTTTGAACTTGGGCTGGGAGTTCCCGAGGAAGATGTCCTTGAACTGGTTCATCCCGGCGTTGGTGAACATCAGGGTGGGATCGTTCTTGATTACCATCGGCGCCGACGGCACCACCGTGTGTCCCTTGGAAGCGAAGAAATCCAAGTATTTCTGACGTATTTCCTTTGCAGTCATCATAATCATTTTATTATAGCCTGCAAATATACGGATTTTATACGGATTTTCAAGCGTCCGGGATGGCCTTCCGCCATCGGAGGGTCAGGTAGAGGGCCCGGATGGCCAGATGGGTGAAGTAGGCGCCCATCAGGATGTGGATGGCGAGGGTCTCCGGAACGGTTCCGAGGAGGGCTTTCGCCAGGCCGATGCCCGCGAACCAGACGCCGAAAAAGCCAACGACGCACCAGGCCGTGGAGTTCCGCAGGTCCTTCGATGCAGTGGCACCGGTGAAGATGCCGTCCCACGTGAAGGCCGGGCAGCCGATGACGGGCATCAGCAGCAGCCAGGGTATGAATTCCCTCCCTGCTTCCACGACGCTCGCATCGGACGTCATCAGGCGGAGCAGCGGGACGCCGCCTACGCCATACACGAGGAAGAACAGGCCTGTCACGCCCAGGCTCCAGACGAAGGTCTGCCGGATCGTGGACATCAAGCCGTCATGGGATCCTTCCCCGATGAAACGCCCGGTCAGTGCCTCTCCGGCATAGGCGAAGCCGTCGGTGAAGTAACTGAAAATCATCAGCAGTTTCATCAGGATGGCTCCCACGGCCAGCATCATGTCCCCGTAGCGGGCCGAGATCATCGTGAAGCCGATATACACGGCGATCATGCACATGGACCGGAGGAACAGGTCGCGGTTCAGCACGAAGAATGCCCGGAGTCCGCGGCCTTTAGTGACAGGGTTCGCGGCGTGCGCCCGGAAGAAGGTTCCGTACCGCCTCCGGACTGCGATGGCAGCATACAGGAAGCCGGTCCATTGGGCGATGAGCGTGCCGTAGGCGACGCCGGCGAAGCCCAGGGCGGGGAGGCCGGCATAGCCGAAAGCCAGGCCGATGGAAAGGAGGATGTTCACCGCATTCACGAGGAGGTCGCAGACCATCGGCCGGACCGTGTCCTGCATGCCGATGAACCAACCCTTGAAGGCGAACAGGGAAAGGGTGGCGGGCGCCGCCCAGATGCGGATGTAAAAGTATTGGGTAGCAAGGTTCTGTACCTCCGGCGTGCATTCCACCAAGAGGAATGCGACCTGCACGACGACCCATTGCAGGGCGATCAGCGCGAGGCCCGAGACGACGGCGATGCTCAGGGCTCTTTTCAGCGTGACGGCGATGTCTCCGGCGGCCTCTTCCTCCCCGATGTGGAACCGGCCGTAGGCCTGCGCCGCCAGTCCGCCGGTCCCGGCCCGCAGGAACCCGAAATTCCAGTACAGCATGTCGAAGAGCATCGCGCCGATGGAGATGCCGCCGATGAAGGCCGCGGCGGACAGGCCGCCCGTGGCGCCCAGGTGCCCGGCCACGGCGATGTCCACCATGCCCACGAGCGGGACGGTGATGTTCGCGAGGATGCTCGGAACGGCGAGGCGGAGGATGTCCCGATGGAGGTTCATCGGAACTTCTTGTCTTCCTCGAGCATCCCTAAATAGGACGTGTAGCGTTCCGCGGAGATTTCCCCGGCATCGACAGCCGCTTTCACGGCGCAGCCGGGCTCGTGTGTGTGGGTGCAGGGAGTGAAGCGGCACTCCCGGGAAGCGCGGAGCATTTCGGGGAAGTACTTCCCGATCTCCTCCTTCTCGAGGTCGACGAGACCGAACCCGCGAAGCCCCGGAGAGTCAATGACATAGCCTCCGGATGCCAGGGGGTACATTTCATATAGCGAGGTGGTGTGCTTTCCTTGCAGGTGGGCGGTGGAAATCTTGCCGATCTTCGGGTCCAGCGCCGGGTCCAGCGCCTTGATGAGGGAGGACTTTCCCACGCCGGATTCGCCCGAGAACAGATTGACTTTTCCGTCGCACGCGGCCCGGAGGGTGTCGATGCCCTCGCCGGTCAGGACGGACGTCTCCACGACCGGATAGCCGGCTCCTTCATAGATGGCGCGGAAGGCGTCGATCTGTTCCTGCGCCAGCTCCCGGTACAGGTCCACCTTCGACAGGACGATGGTGGCGGGAATGCCGTACACGCCGCAGGTGACGAGGATGCGGTCCAGGAAGGGGAGCTTGATCTCGGGGAAATACAGGGAGACGATGATATAGGCCCTGTCCACGTTGGCGGCGATGATGTGCGCCTGCCGCGAGAGGTTCGTGGACCGTCGGATGACGTAATTCTCGCGCGGGAGCACTTCCGTGATGACGGCGGTCTCCTCTCCTTCGGCCCACTCGTACCGCACGTGGTCGCCTACGGCGACGGGATTGGTGATCTGGCTGGCCTTCAGACGGATGCGCCCGCGGAGCACGGCGGGAAAGATCCGCCACTCCGGGAGGGCGGAAAGTTCGTAGTGGCTGCCGGCATTTTTGACAACGGTCGCTTCGCCTTGTGTCATTCGTCGCTCTTTTTGAACAGTTCGTACCGCAAAGATAAGGGTTTGTTTTGGAAATCCGTCCCCATTCCCTAATTTTGCTCTTACCCGGACGGAAGTCCGGACCCTGCACTAAAAAAGATGACCGATATGAATATTCGAATCACACTTCAGTATCATACCCAATGGGGCGAGAGTCTGGTGCTCCGCATCGGGAAGAGGAAGTATCCGATGGATCCGGCCTATGCCCACCTGTGGCAGAAGGAATTGACGGGGAGGAATCTCCGTGACGGGGACACCTATTCGTTCGAGGTGGAGCGAGACGGAAAGACCGTCCGCCGCGAGTGGCGGGCGCACCGTTTCGACGCGCCGCAGCGGGCCGAGGAGCTTGTCATCCGCGACCGGTGGAACGACCGCCCTTCCGATTCCACGTTCTATGCCGCCGCGTTCAGCGACGTCATCTTCCGCCGCCCGGACGGGGTTTCCTTCCGGAATCCGCGTCCCACGACTCCGTGGAAGGGAAATGTCGCCTTCCGCGTCGCCGTACCGCAGGTGCGGACCGGCGAATCCGTCGCCATCGCGGGCAGCGGTCCGCTCGGCGACTGGAAGGAGTTCCGGCTGCTGGATGACGGCTGCTTCCCGTACTGGCGCATCGCCCTGGACGTGAAGGAAACCTTCGAATACAAGTTCGTCATCGTGGACACGGAAACCCGTCAGCCCATTGTCTGGGAGGAAGGGGCGAATCACTTCTTCGCCGAGGTGCCGGCGCCCGGCTGCCACCTGGAGATCGCCGATACGACGCCCGTGTTCCGGACCCGTCCCTGGCGGGGTGCCGGCGTGGCCGTGCCCGTGTTCTCCCTGCGCACCGAGGACAGTTTCGGCGTGGGCGAGTTCAACGACATCAAGAAACTGGTGGACTGGGCCGTCGAGGCCGGGCAGAGCATCATCCAGCTCCTGCCGATCAACGACACGACGATGACGCACACCTGGCAGGATTCCTATCCGTACAACGCCGTCAGTTCGTTCGCCCTCCATCCGCAGTTCATCCACCTGCCCGCCGCCGGCGTGCGCAAGGATGCGAAATACAAGGCTTTGAAGGCCGAACTGGAGGCATTGCCGCAGATCGACTACGAGAAGATGACCGCCGCCAAGACCGAACTGCTCCGGAAGGTCTATGCCAAGTCCGGACAGGCGGTGATGCAGACCCCGGCCTATCACGACTTCTTCGCCGCCAATGCCGAGTGGCTGATGCCGTATGCCGTTTTCTCGGTCCTCCGCGACCTGAACGGCACCTGCGACTTCTCCGCCTGGGGCGAGTACGCCACCTACAGCGCCCGGAAGGCCGATGCGTTCGCCGCCGCCCATGTCGACGAGGTGAACTTCTACTGCTGGGAGCAGTATCTGCTTGACGCTCAGTTGCATGAGGCGGTCGCCTATGCGCACTTGAAGGGTGTCGCCATCAAGGGTGACCTGCCCATCGGCGTGAGCCGCCAGAGCGTGGACGCCTGGCAGCATCCCGACCTGTTCCACCTGGACAGCCAGGCCGGCGCCCCGCCGGACGCCTTCGCGGTGGACGGCCAGAACTGGGGCTTCCCGACCTACA